>Ga0256404_1000023_pt1 | contig 308955 bp, 231 predicted proteins | sample RumenRJG_01DNA_FD_185990 | JGI IMG/M metagenome (GOLD analysis project Ga0256404, IMG submission 185990) | Bovine rumen microbial communities from Lethbridge, Alberta, Canada - RJG_01 | ecosystem: Host-associated > Mammals > Digestive system > Stomach > Rumen | place: Canada: Alberta... | reverse complement strand
AGTAAACGTCTCTCCTGATTTGAAAGTCAGTGCTGATGCAGGTATGTTACGCCAGGTATTGATGAACTTAGTAAAGAATGCCATCGAGGCCAATGCACAGAAGTTGCTCATAGATGTCCTTGAAGACCGTCTTCACGATAAACAAGTGAGTCTGTATATAGGTAACGATGGCCTTCCCATCCCTGCCGAAAATCGCCAGTCACTCTTTGTCCCTTTCTTCACCACTAAACGAAGCGGTAGCGGAATCGGCTTGTCTCTAAGTCGTAGAATGGTGATTCAGCAAGGCGGTATGCTCGAACTGGCTGATACACCGCGCCAAGGATGCCATGTCGCTTTTGTTCTGTCACTTCAGACACTCTAACGACAAACTCAATATGTGAAAATAACGTTTATTCAGCGGTGAAATAAGTTTTTTTGCATTTCACCGCCAAATAAAAGCTTTTTTGCCCCATCCATTGTTTCTTTGAAATCATGGACAGACGAACTCATAAAGAACTACGACTTTCCAATATCCCATCTGTTTACCCTCTCCTAAGCCTGTACCTCGGTGCATGCATAGCCTTGGCCATCTGATGACATCTTCGGGCGAAGGAGAGGTCATCCTCGTTGTCCTTCTTCTTGGGGAGTTCGTTATTACCGCCACCACCGCCATAGGATTCTGAGATGGTGGTAGCACCATCGAGGAAACCAAAAAACAGGCAGGCAGTTGTAGCAGCCACCTTATCCACATCATCAGCCACACCTTCGACCATGTCGAGTCCGAGTCTTTTGATATAGTTAACTCCAGGTTCGGCAGCAACCTCATAGATCTTCGCTTTCGTATCGTTCGTTATTTCACGGACGGATTTAACAGCGCGTAGCATCCATTCGGAATTAGCCAAGCTGTTTTTCGGATTCTTACTTAGTGCCCTCCTGATGGATTCTTTCTCTTCGTCGTTCATTACATACTCGTCAAGTCTCGGATTGGTAATAACCTTAATAGCGTTCCACATAGAGGGCCAGATTGATTCCAATACGCCATGAATCTTATCATAATCATCTGCCTTTTTTCTAATCTTTTCGAATGATTCTACAGTAATGCCCTTTCGCTGCATTTCATCGTACTGTTGAATCTTGCGGATGGCGATGGCATTCTGGCGCAGTTCCTGCTTGACTATCGCCCGACTCCTGCGTGTCAGTTCCTCTATGTGGGCACTGTCAAAACTGCGCAGGATGGTCTGCATGTCGGTCATGATGCTTTTGATTTCATTGTTCTGCTGCCTCCTGAACTCATCGGCATTAGTGAAGATTGATTTCTTCTGGCTCTTGACCTTATCCACCTCCTGAAATGCCGCCATAATCACGTCCATCATCGTCATCTTCGTCTTGCCCTTCGCTTTCAAGTTCTCGATAACGGCTCCGTTGCTTTTCGGGTTATAGGTAAAGACCGTATCGCAGAAGCCCTTAATTGCCACCGACTCCGACGGGTCGCCAACGGCATCGGCCAGTTCTCTGGCTTTCTGCTCCAATGCGGTCTTCTCGTTCTTCGTAGATTCTTTCTCCTTGTTAATCCTGTTCAGTTCCTGGCGGGCATTGTCTATCGAATCATTCAGTTTTGACGATACTTCCCGTTTCTCGGCCAGTGATGACTCAAAATTGTTGAGCGCCCAAGCTGCCTGATCGACTTTCTTTTCAGTTTCTAGAGCCTTCTTCTCTGACTCCTGAGCCTTTTTCTCGGCCTCTTCCGCTTTCTCCAGAGCCAGCAGTCGCTCGCGCTCTAACTGTCGTTTGTTCTTCTTCCGATGCTCCTTCCGTTCCTCCACTGTCATCAGCGAAGTGTCCTCGCCACGCTCCAGTCCCCATTTACAGTTGACTTCATCGTGCAGCATGTCGTGCCACTTCCTGAACGACTGCGATTCTTCATACTTCGTCTCGCCGAAATAGTGGGAATAGCTGACGGTGAGCACCTTCTTCGGGGTTGCAGGTCTGTAGAAGGATTGGTCTTCCTCCTTCAGCCGTTCAAACTGTCGGGTGGTGATGTGCTCCGGGCGTTCCTTGCCGTCGCTCTCCACGTCCGGGTCGAGTTCATAGCCGCCAACCCTGCCGCGCTTCACCCGCTCGGCAACGGGAATCACCAGCGCATGGAAATGCGGGGTGGTCTCGTCGAGGTGGCATTCGAGGCCGATGACATTCTCCTCGCCGAACTTGCGGCAGAGGAAGTCGTAGTAGTCCATGGCCATTGTCTCGATCATCTTCATGCCGGGGTGGTTGGGATCGTCGGCAAGACTGACCCAACTGTTGTCCTCCTGCCAGTCGAAGTCCATCGGCTTGCCGAAAGCGATCTCCGTCATGCGGTCGTGGTCACCGCTAAGTACGAAATCGACGCAGGTGTTCGGCTGGTTCGGCGCGTCCTCCCTCCAAGGTTTGAAGTTCAGTTCCTTCAGTCGCTGCTCGTATCTTTTCTTTAGGGATTTGCGTTGAGTGCCCAGACGGACAATCCTTGGCGGGATATAGACTGTCTTACCGTTCCTCGTAGTAATCTTCTTACCACTCATTACCTCAAAGTTGAGATGTCTTCTCGACCAGTCGTAGCGGTTACCAGGCTGCTTGTTCTTGGCCTGATAGGTTTCCTCAGTCCAGTCACGACGCTCGTTCTCCCGGCCTTGGGCAGTAGAGAACGAAGCGGATGCCGATATGTTCAGCGACTGGTATTGTTTCAATGATATGTCCATAGTCGAAATCAATTGATGTTCATGATTGTGGGGTATTTAGGGGCAGGTCCCTGAGCGGAGGTCCAGGAGAGGGTCACTCCTGGTCGGGTCCCGAGGGCAGACGAGCCTTCGGCATATTGGGGTGATATGGCAGTATTGACATTATGACCCCTAATATGTTGTGGATTCATCATTGAATCCCTGCCGCAAGCAAATGGACGAGAGCGATAAAGGCTGTAAGCCTGCCCGTAAATAGTGCTGTAGCAATTGTAGCAAACCGATGCAGCAAAGGCTGTGGGATGCAACTTGCTGGTTTTCAGCATCTCCTTATTTCTATCAGTAATAAAGGGAATAGATATATTGCTCAGAATTGCTACCATACTACTACAAGAACAGACAACTGCCTTTCCCATTGCTACAGATTGACACCATCTTGTTACATCTGAAAATGTAGATAAGTGTCTGATTATCTGCAATGCACATTTTGCTACATTTGCTACATCCATATTCGTACCTCTTCAAATTTGCAAACGTCAGAAAGGTAAGTCGTCCGTCGGTTTCCCAAAGGGAATTTCTGCCTCTACAGGATCGGCAGGCTTCTCATCGCCGGAGTCCACACACGAGTCAAGGTTGATGCCGAACTTCTCGCTCACCATCTTATAGTCGAAGCACAGAGGGCGGTCCTGCTCGTAGATGGTTCTGTAGCCTTTGATGTTGCACCCTTCCATGATAGGCTCTTGCATGGGCTGACCGTTGGAATTGAACTTCTTGAACCGCTCAGGGGCATAGGACACGCCAAGATACTCGGTCGAAATCTGGAGGTAGTGGAGCATCGACTCTGTTGACAGCAGCTTCTCGTCCATCTTCTTTCCAAGTTCGCGGTAGGTGGTGAGCATGATGTCCTTTCGGATCATCAGTATCTGCCTGACATCGCCAAACTCAATAGCCTCCTTCTGCGCATTGGTCTTGATGCTCTTCTTACCCTTGATGACATAGTGCTGGCCGTTCATGATGGTTCCCTTCTGCTGGGCGCTGCTGATGATACGCCAGAAACCGGACACCTCGTCGGTCTTGGAGCACAAGTCATTCTGACGAATCACGCACTTCACGCAGAAGTCCAAGAGCGCTTCGTAATGGAATGGAAGCTTTATAACGTCCTCCAAAGCGAGGTAGGCAGACAATGGAACATACCAGTTGCGCTCGATACGGTCCATGACATCATAGCCCTTCAGACGATAGGACAGGTCAACCTCGGCCTTCTTCCATGCTTCATCGAAACAGGCTTCGAACTTGTCGCGGTGTGATAGGATCTCCAAAGTGATATGCGTAGCACCCATCAGGCGGTAGTGAACCAGGTCTTTCCAGCGTTCGCGCTCTTCCTGGGTGTGGTGCTGCCGGTCATAGGTCAGATAGATCAGGCGGGTGAATAGTGCAATGTCAGCAGTGGGCATCTCTTGACCAGTGATAATCACCCCACTATCCACCCTGGCCTGTTCACGCTCTTTCTTGTCGAGATTCATCTTGCTCCTACCGATACCAGCCCACAAGCCTTTCAGCCACTCAATCCTCTTGATGTCGATGTTGTTGGAATACTCGTCTATCTGGACGAGTGCGTTGCTATAGCTCGACACCGCATCAGACAGTGCAGGAAGAGAGTCGGAAACGATGCTCTGAGGGTCGTTCTCGCTGATGAAGAATGACATGAGCGAATGACCCAGCTCGGTCTTACCGGAACCCTTTGGCCCGAAGAGGTCAAGGATGGGGAAACAGCGTGCCTTGGTTCTGACAATGTCGCGGAAAAGCGTCGCCATATAGAAGCAAAGGCCCACCATCGCATTTTCGCCATGAACCTGCACCATCTTCTGGAAATAGTCGTGGAGTGAAATGTTGCAATGAGGCTTGTGGCGGAACTTTCTCTCGTTGGCAAACAGCTCCACACTATTCCTGTAGATGCTCGACATGGCAGGGAGATAGTAGTTGCCTGAGTTCAGCCTTACAATACCATAACCATCGACCTCATGCCACTCTCCATCCTCGTATGCGCCATTACAAAAGCAGTAGAAGCCCTGTTTCTGCCAGCCCAGTTGCTTGATTTCAACCGCTGTCTCCGTCACCTGTGCCAGGTATCTCTGCAGTTGGATCAAGGCTTCCTCGCCAGCCAGCCAAGTGTAATTGCCGATACCCAGCAGCTTCTTTCTGAATGTCTTTGCCGAGGTTATCGCTTCCATATCCAACTCTATGATTTCAGGAGGAGTTGACGGGTCTGTGTTGTTGATTTCAAACAGTCGCACAGGCTGAATGTCATCTTTGATATGGTACAACGGTTTCAAGGTGAAGTTTGACAGCTGCACCTCGTCGCCATGCTTGTCACAGCCATAGTAGCAACCATGCTGCACCGTGAAGCCAAAGGAGCGGAGCATGTCGATACCGCTTTCCTTGTTCTTCTCGGAACGACGCTGCTGCTCACGAACCTTGGCGGAGTTGAGAGCTTGATGCCACAAGGCTTTGGAGCCGTCAATCTTGGAGAGTTGTGTGATGTATTGTTCCTTCACATCCTCATTCTTGATATGAAGGAGCAAGTCGCAGACTTCCTCCACCACCTTCTGTTTCTCTTCTGTCGTACCCTCCTTATTCAGTTTCTTAAAGAAGAACCAGACGATGAACTCTTTTTCCTGTAGCCCTGAGAGGTCAGATCTGTCTTTGATGAACTCATCAGGGTCGAGTTTCTTCGCGTGTTCTGCATGAATGTCGTTGGGAATCTCCTTCACGCTGACCGTAAAGCCTTGCTGTATAGCAATGGCGCCGTTTCTCAACACATTCTTGAATCCTGCGCCCAAGGTCTCACCTTCTTTCGGCAGGTCAGAATCAGGAATGAAGCAGAGCGTACAACTCTTCAGGCGGTAATCCTTCAGCATCTGGAACTGTTCCTTCGTCCATCCTGCACCTAACGAGGCAATGGTATTATGAATACCGAGGGACTGGAGCTTGACCACATCGGGGCCACCCTCCACCAGATAGAGCTTTTCTTCCTGTCGTGCGGCTTTGACGGCTGCATCGATGCCAAAAATGGACTCCGACTTGCTGTAGAGAATGCTGTCAGACGAGTTGATGTACTTGCGCTCTGCCTTGTCATCCAAAGCTCTTGCCGTGAAGCCCTCGATATTGGAATAGCGGTCGCGGATGGGAATCATGAGGCGGTTCTTATAGACGCAGTACAGCTTGTCGGTCTTCTCGCTCATCTTCAGGATGCCCATCTCCTGCATCAGGTCAAGGCTCAGTCCTGCCTTGGTTGCGAAATCGACCACCGATGTCCAGTCGTCAGGTGCGAAGCCTATCTGCTGCTCATGGCAGTATTCCTCATTCCAACGGCCAAGCATGTATTCCCTCGCCAACTTGGCGACGGGCGTGTCCTTCTGAATCTCCTCGAAGAAGAAAGCGCACAACTTCGCGTTGATGATGCGCATGGACTCCTTCTTCTTGTATTTCTCCTCTTCCTCCGGCGTGGACTGGAGTTCATTTTCAGTCAGCGAGATGTTCTTCTTTTCCTTCAGCAGCTTCTTGACGGCAAGAGGAAAGGGCAGGTTCTCCATCTTCATGACAAAGGTAATCACGTTGCCGCCCTCATGGCAAGCACCGTGGCAGAACCAGAGGTTCTTGGCGGTATCGACGCAGAACGAAGCGGTCTTCTCGTTGTGGAATGGACAGCATCCCCAGGCACGATGACCTTTCACCTTCAACGCAATCCCATAGTCTGAGACCACCTCCTGAAGATCCACCGTGTCGAGGATCAAATCAATGTATTTCTTATCAATCATGTTCAATAATTGTATTATATAATCGTATAATATAAGTATATAACGGGGCTGAGAGGCTATAGCCCCTGCAACTCCCTGCGGTGCTCGGCTATAAAGGCCATAATCATCGCTGCGGCAATGGCACGGATGGGGATGTTCGCCTTTGCATTGGCGCGGATGAGTTCTATCTGCTTCTTCACCTCGGTGGGAATCCAGACGGCAGCACCTTGTCCCTTCACGCCTGTATAGTCGTCGAGCAGCGTCATGAACTTCTTCCACTCCCTGGCCTTGCTGTAGTTTCCTTCGTTACCACTATTCACAGTGCCTTCAAGAGGCTCTGCGTGTGCCGAGCTATCAGCGACAACTGACATTACACTCTCTGCCAAACTAATGTCCCCACCACTCTTTGAAAAGAATGGGTTGATTGGTTTATTCTCTTTCTTTGTCATAACTCTTACAACTTATTGATTTCTTCTATGATTCTATCGAAAGCATACTCAACGGCAGCGTACTGGAATTTATCGAGCGGATAGAGGGTGGAGTATCGCTTGATGACTACGCTTTGCTTGATTCTCGGCGTGACAGTACCCAGTTTGCCAAGAATGGAAATGGTCTCTTCGCGCATCTCCTTTTCATGGGCCTTGCCTTCCGTCGTGTTGATACGGTTGGGCAGAAACACCAGACGGGCAGATGTCATCTTGCCGATGACGGAAACAAAAATGCCCGTCGCGTCGATGGTGTCAACATCGTAGGCCATCGGAACCACGATAAGGTCGGCCTGTGAGTAGATGATGGCGAGGTTGTTGTCGTTGAGATTACCCGGACAGTCAATCACCACGATGCCGTCTTTTTGACGGAGCTTCTTCATGTCGGCTTTCAACTTACCGGCATCAAGCGTATTGAGCTTTACGATCTCCCATGATACAGCATGTTCCGGGTCTGCTTCTATCTCGCGCTCACGATGTCTGGTCAACGATGCCTGGATATCTGCATCCGCAGCACTCACCGACATGCCTTTTTCGTTCAGGTACTCAGAGAAATGGGCGCACAACGTGGTCTTACCAACACCACCCTTGATATTCGAAAACAATACAACTTTACTCATCTTATATAATATACTTAAATTATGATTTTATATAATGTCATTGAGAGTATATCCCTCACAATGAGGGCATTACTCTTACTTCTTGCTTTCACAAAGATGGTCAATGTCAGCTTTGTGATAAAACACTTTCCGACCAACCTTTACTGGTACGAGGTAGTTCTTGTTCGCCCAATTCCAGAGCGTCGCATGAGTTACACCAAGCTTCGACATCACCTCCTGTTTAGGCATAAGAGAATCATCTTCCTCCTGTTGCACGACTCTCGGTTCCCTTTCATCAACGTACTTTGCAAGTGCTCTTGCAAACGCCAAAGCACCTTCGCCCGTAAAGGTCAAATCGATGCGATCACCAGAATTCTTAATTTGAGACACCAGCCGATTTGCATACAAATCAGCGAATAAAGCAGAATTGTTATCTGCCACTCCTGAAGTCATTGTAGACTTTTCAATTAAATTATCAGTTCTCATATATTTTTTATTATTAAATTTGTTATATTCGAATTATTTTATTATATTTGCACCGAAATTCAGCACTTAATCCTGAGAATGATTCTCAAATTCGAGTGCAAAGTTAATCAAATATACCATAACTGACAAGTTTTTGGTATTCAAATTAAGTTTATTTAACTATATTATGGTTATAAGTGGCAATTTTCCCGTAGATATCAATATCGGTTCCCTTATCGAGAGCCGAATGGAAACAATGCACATATCAAAGGCAGAATTTGCCAGAAGGATGCAAATGCCTCAGTCAAATGCGAGCAGAATCCTGAAAAAAGAAACGATGGACACTTCCAAGCTTCAAGTTATATGCGAAAAGCTGGACTACAATTTCTTTGAAGAATTCTGTGGACGGGAAGACGGCCATTCAGGTGAAGAGGGCCGTCGATGGCCAACTGTTCACATAGGTTCGTCTATCGAAAGGCAGTTGAAAGAATCAAAAATGACCCAATCCGAGTTTGCCCATCAATTAGGAGTAAAGCAACCCGAAGTGAGCCGATTATTGAAAAGAGCAGATTTAGATACGGGCAAACTGGTCGTCATATCCAACCTGCTAAAATACAATTTCTTTGAAGAGTTCTGCGTTGTTAAAAAAGCGACATCTGCCGCAGATCTCATTGAGGAAATACAAAGTAAAATGACCCCAATACAACCAATTTATCAAATGCAATTCACATCAGAACAATACAAAAAGTTCCTCATGCAGCAACTGGAACTGCCTGAGGAAGAGCGTATCATCAAGATTACAGTTACCCCTAAGGATCAGAACAAGAAATAAGGAACTTAGGAATACCGCTTATAGAACAGACTGTATTGCATTCCAATAGAAGAAGGCCTCTGGATGGGTCTTCTTTAGTTTGTTTAGCTTTGTGGGAAGCGGCTGCTGAATGGTTTGTGCCGCCAAATCGCCCAATTTGTCAGGGTCATAATGATGCACCTCATTTATGTCGTATTCCAAAAGCTTGCTGAGATAAGCGGCTTTGGCGGCATTGATGATGGCAGAGTCGAGGGTATATTTCTCGCTGTGAATGAAGTTCCCAATACGGATGATGCCATCCTGCAACAACTTGAATTCGTCAGGACTCTCCACGCCACGCATACTTATGCATAGAGCGGTATGGTAGATGTCATCAAGAACCTGCTGGATGTTGTCTGTCGGCAGGTGACGATACTCTAATTCAACGGCAGCAAACTTCGTGAAGGTGCTCCTCGTGACAGAGAGGTTTTCAGTGATGTCAAACAATGATGCCACATCAAAGAGTTGTTTGATAATCTCCATCGTACACTTCTTCTCGCCTTTGAAGAATGGAATGCCTGTAGTGTGAGGAGCAAAAGCTGTCAATTTATCGCCAAGCAAATCTTCATGACTTGGGAGGTTTACCATAACCAGAGGTTCCTCGGTAAGAAGTAGCGGGCTTTGGATGGGTAGAGAAACAACTTTGGAGTAGTGCGTTTCCTCAAAGAGAACGTCGAGCAAGATCTTATCTTGACCGCCATTGCCGGGATAGCTCACCTCATAGTAGAATTTGGCATGCTTTTTGGGAACATCGGTGCGCGAGATTCGCTCAACCAGTTCCACTTTACCAAATCCGTATTCCTCAGCATATTTGCCGAGGTAATCCTCGATGACGGTGCCTGGTGGGCAGATAATATCTATATCTATGGACAGACGTTTGCTGGTATTCAGGTGAAGCATCAATGAACTACCGCCTTTGAAAAGGAAAGGACAGCCAGAACGGGCCAGAGCCTCTAACAACGAGAAAGCCCGGATGGTTTTCTCCATTAATGCCTTATCGCGAACACCCATCTTCTGAGCTACCTCCGTTATCCATTCAAGGGATCTGCTTCTTGGATTTATCATTGTCTATGCTGTTTATGATTTGTTCTACTTTTGTTTTACGGTTACGGCGAGAGGCGTATCTCAATAGTTTGCTCATGTTGACATGGTTCCTTTCACGCGCGTATTCAAATATATTATATATCTCTGAGCCACTGGCGAAAAAGAGTTCATTGTCGCCAATGGCATCAACCATGATTTTCTCGATACGTGGTACGGTGCAACCATCCACTTCCGTCAACGGCGACTGACCTATCAGCTGACGGACGACAATAGCATCCGTGCCCGTCAGATAACGGTCGCAGTCCATGAGTGACGGCGAAAGGAGGATGTTCCTGTTTAGCTCCATTCCCTGTAAGGCGTTAAAGACTGACTCCATACCGTCCTTCTCGACATCAATAAAGGTATAGCCTATATTTGGAACATGAAGCATGAATGAAGCCAGAACATTCGGACTCCAGATGCAGAAATCGAGAAATGGAAATTGCCGTTTGAGTTTGCCATAGATTTCTTTCTCAGCTTCTGATGGCCGATAGACGAACTCCGGCAAGCTGTTGTCGGTTAGTTCATATTCCCCATGTCCTACTCGACGCAGCATCCCAGAAGCAATAAGACGATTGATCTGCAAATCAATGGCCTCTACCCTGATATCCTCTTTCCGACGAGCGACATCAAGCAGAAGGTCTTTCCGATGGAAAGTCCTTCCTTGCATGGTTGCATAGTTCAATATCGCCTCTGTCGCTGTCATAAATTCTCTGTTTTGGCTGCAAAATTATATCTTTTTTGTCAAATATCCAAATAATTTGTCTAAAATGATATACTTTTGCGCGTTTTTTATTATAATCCTACTTTATATTCCTTTGGGGCAAATTTAGCCAATTAAGTCAATAACGCTCTTCAGGGTTTCATCCTCGATGTTGCGGTATCGCTTGAACGCCCTACTTCCGTCAACGTGGCCACTCATCTTGCCAATCAGATTTGGATCGCTGACTTTGAAATAAGCATTGCCGATGAATGTGCGTCGCGCAAGGTGGCTCGATGCCACGGTATCAATGGGAACCAGCTCATTCTCTCCCGTGCGGGCATTGCGGATGATAACATTCCTGGTTATACCAGCCATTTTAAAGACCTTCTTGATGGAGTCGTTATATTTCTGAGCACTGATGAATGGGAAGAGCATACCCTGTTTGCTGACGCCTTCATACTTCTTCACCAGTTCCATGGCTTTAGGGTGGAGTGGCACACGAGCCTGAACAGCCTGGTCGCCATTGTCCTTTGTCTTGTGTGGGGTATAAGTCAGGATTCCATCAACGATATTGCCTGGCGTGAGATTCAGGAGGTCGCCCACACGACAACCAATGAAACATTGGAATATGAAGATGTCCCTCTGTACGCCATATTCAGGAAGATGAATCTTGCTGATCCCCTTTCTGTCTTCCTCCGACATAGCATCATAAGCTGCAGCAAGATCTGTCTCTGCTATGGTATTTCTCTCCTCTATAGTTATATAATAAGGTGTACCCACCTTCTCCGTACCGATATTGATGCCGTCGAACGGTCTGTTCCTGGTATACTCTTCCTCATAGAACCACAGGAACAGTGACTTTAATCGCTTGGCGGCTTTGATGACAGTGTTCTCACCACGATCCTCCAACTTGCAGTTGCCTTTCGTGACGCTGGCAGGATATTCGGTCAGCAACTGCTTATACAAATCGGGATTCTCCTGAGACAGGCTGTATTCATGACGAAGATATTCGATGAAGTTTTCGATGTCCTTTCGTGTGACGGTGTTGATGTCGAAAACGAAGTTCTGGTAACCGGGCTCCTTTGCACGAAGATAGCCCTCGAACCTTGCCACCTCACGCATCAGGACACGAAACACCTTGGCATGGGCATAGGAGATCTTTCGCTTGGCGATATACTCCTCAGCAAGCACATAGAAAGACTTCTGTTCCTTTGCTCTAACGATAAACTTGTCTGGGTTAACGAACTTATCGCAGACAAGTTGAAGCCATTCGCTTGTGACATTTTCGTCCCTATTGCTTTCATAGGTTTCGATGATAGTCTTCTTGAGTTCATCAAGCCGGTTAGCCTGCTCACGATGGTATTTTACATCAGGCGTTTCCAAACGCTGCTTGATAACTATCAGTCCGCTCTGCCTGAGGACATAGTTGTTCTTATCTGCCTTCTCCTGAGTGACAGTAGCGAGATTAGCAGGCACCTTGACATCATTCTTCTCCGTCTTTGCCCTGTCGATATAGTATTCAAAGTATTCAGGAGAAATGAAGATACCACTCTTTGCCCGTGTGTTGAACTTTGTTCCCTGAAAGAAACGTATAAGCACCTCACACATTTTTGTTTCCTTCTGTACCTTACTCGACAATCTTAATTCTATCTGAGCCATTTTGACCTAACATTTTTAAATTTCCGTAAAAAGCGACCATATATTTGGTCGTTTAGTACAATATCATTATCTTTGCGCCGTGATTGGCAGAGAGCCACTCCACCGCATGCTTTTGGCGTTTGCGGTGCAAAAGTATAAAAAAATGAGGAAAGAATTATGATTTTAACACTTAATTTTTGGCGTGTTTTTGGCGTGATATTATAAATTGATTTATATCAAATTATCATTATGCTTATATTGACTAATTTCTATTTCTCTTGTAATTCAGGCATTTACGTAAAAGTATAACAAAAATGATAAATTTCAGTCTCAATACATGTTGGCGCCTCATCCCGACCCAAGGGCAACAATCGAACTATCGGCTGTTGCCTTTTTCTTTCATACCAGAATCAGAGGTTATTGGTGCCTTTTCAGATATTCCGCAAAGATGCGGGCAGCACTCTCTACCTTTGCAGCACAAGGACGCGTCTTGTAATACTCAGCCGTACGAGGTGATGCCACATAGCTGCATTGCGCCTTCTCATGACCTTTCAGTCCCAAGATTTCGGCACAGATAAGACTACCATTCTCTGCCTGCGATTGAGCCAGAAGGTCTTGCACCACCTTATAGCATGCCGACTTGCCCTCGCGATCGCTACCCTCTGTCTGTCCACAATCCAAACCAACCAGCATCACGATGCCCGAAACGGCTCCACACATCATGCGCATTCGCCCTACGCCACCACCGAAGCCGGCGGCAATGCGCTTGGCCATTGTTTCGTCTAAACCATACAAGTCGCTGAAGGCAGCAACAACACTCTGACAACATCCGTAGCCTGCCATGAAATTATCAACGGCACGAGCTACTCTCTTATCCAAATCTTGTGGGTCGTATTTCATATCATTTGCAATATTCACTTGGCAAAGTTACGAAGAATTTGGCAATACAGCAAATGAGCAACGAAATACCTTGTTAATTGTTCTTAAATATGGGAAAGTTGATTTGGATAGTTGAAATTATCGCAGTAATTTTGTAGCTCTAAACAAGTACACATTATTATATTATTCATTTTATATTCATACAACAAATGATTTATTCAAAAGAAGTTGAAAACATGTGTAGCGTTTGCAAGGGCGCTTACCATGGTCCTGCACCCATTCCCGAGGAGGGCAAATGGATTCAGGCAAAGGAGATTAAGGACATTTCTGGTTACACCCACGGTATCGGCTGGTGTGCACCTCAGCAGGGTGCCTGCAAGCTGAGCCTGAACGTGAAGGACGGTGTAATTCAGGAGGCTCTGGTGGAGACCATCGGTTGCACAGGTATGACTCACTCAGCTGCTATGGCTTCTGAGATCCTGCCTGGTAAGACCATCCTCGAGGCGCTGAACACCGACCTCGTTTGCGATGCTATCAACACCGCTATGCGCGAACTCTTCCTGCAAATTGTCTATGGCCGCACACAGAGTGCTTTCTCTGAGGGTGGTCTGGCTATCGGTGCTGGTCTTGAGGACCTTGGTAAGGGTCTCCGCTCACAGACTGGTACACTCTATGGAACTGTTGCCAAGGGTACACGCTATCTGGAGCTGACTGAAGGTTACATCACCAAGATGTATCTCGACGCCAACAACGAGGTTTGCGGTTACGAGTATGTACATCTGGGCAAGATGATGGAAGCCATCAAGAACGGTATGGATGCCAACGAGGCTATGAAGAAGAACACCGGTTCTTACGGTCGCACGACCGAGGATCAGGGTGCAGTAAAGGCTATTGACCCACGTAAAGAATAAGGAGGATACGACAATGATTAGAAAAGTACAGTTTGAGAGTCAGGAGCGCCGTATCAACCAGGTTCTTGCTGCTCTGAAGGAGAATGGCATCAACTCTATCGAGGAAGCCAACGAGATTTGTGAAAAGGCTGGTATAGACCCCTACCAGATGTGTGAGGACACCCAGCGTATCTGCTTCGAGAACGCTAAGTGGGCCTACGTATGTGGTGCCGCTATCGCTATCAAGAAGGGCGTAAAGACTGCTGCTGACGCTGCCGAGGCTATCGGTATCGGTCTGCAGAGCTTCTGCATCCCCGGTTCTGTAGCCGACGACCGTAAGGTTGGTATCGGTCACGGTAATCTGGCTGCCCGTCTGCTCCGCGAGGAGACTGAGTGCTTCGCCTTCCTGGCTGGTCACGAGTCTTTCGCTGCTGCCGAGGGTGCCATCAAGATTGCCGAGATGGCCAACAAGGTTCGTAAGAAGCCCCTCCGCGTTATTCTGAACGGTCTTGGCAAGGACGCTGCCCAGATCATCAGCCGTATCAACGGTTTCACCTACGTACAGACTCAGTTCGACTACTTCACCTCTGAGCTGAAGGTTGTCAAGGAGGTTCCTTATGGCAACAACCCCAGCCGTCTGAAGGTAAAGTGCTATGGTGCTGACGATGTTCGCGAGGGTGTCGCTATCCTGTGGAAGGAGAACGTTGACGTGTCTATCACGGGTAACTCTACCAACCCCACCCGCTTCCAGCACCCCGTAGCAGGTACCTATAAGAAGGAGCGCACACTGGCTGGCAAGCCCTACTTCTCAGTAGCTTCTGGTGGTGGTACGGGTCGTACCCTGCACCCAGACAACATGGCTGCTGGTCCCGCTTCTTACGGTATGACCGACACCATGGGTCGTATGCACTCTGACGCTCAGTTCGCAGGTTCTTCTTCTGTTCCTGCTCACGTTGAGATGATGGGCTTCCTGGGTATTGGTAACAACCCAATGGTAGGTGCCACCGTAGCTATCGCCGTAGCTATCGACCTCGCCCTGAACAAGTAATCGACAAAGTCGCTTTGTACCTTTAGGTCAAAGAAGTAATCAACGATTACACGATCATAAAAGCCTCGCTCAAGCATTTTGCAGCGAGGCTTTTTTGAACCTACGATTCAATCACCGAACGGAAATGTACCTGTACCAGTGTTTCATTTCTTCTTGAATTACTCCGAATAGAAATTAAATTTCTCCGAAAGTAACGAAAATTACTTTCGGAAATAAGGAATTGCGATTTTACCCTCCCTTCCTCCCATCACCCCTCTCAAATGCCGATGTACAGGGCGTTTGAGGCACGGGAGGGAGAATGATTGTCCCTCCCGTTACCCTCCCTTTTTTTGGTTCGCTCCCTCACATTTTGAAAACAAGGGACCCTGGACGGGAGGGAGACGGGAGGGATGTTTGTTTTCCCTCCCGTCCGTGAACCCCAGTAAATAAAGGGATTCCGAGCGAAAAAGGGAGGAAGGGAGGGTAAAATCGAAAAAACTTTTTTTCTGCGTCGAATAAGGAACGCTTATTGATGAATAAGGGACGCTTATTGCGAAATAACCCAAGGTTATGGGGGAACAACCTTGGGTATTAATAGTAGCCGCGAGTCCGTAGGCTTCGGACTCTCAGTCCGAGCCGTTCGGACTGGCAGTCCGACGGGACGGACTATTTCATTGGTGCGTTATAAGCGATGCAGATTTTCTGCCAATCGTTTGCCCATGTCAGTTGAGTGTTGTATCTTTGCACTACAATACAATAACCAAAAAACAATTTATTATGAGAAAAAACGGAAAAGTGGATGCTGGCCATTATGTCACACCATGCCAAGCACGGTGTGACATAATTTATGCCTTCAGTGCCCTCATGGCGTTCAGGACAGCCAGGACGGTGACACCCACATCGGCAAAGACTGCGAGCCACATGGTAGCAAGTCCGACAACAGCCAGTAGCAGAACGGCAACCTTCACACCTATGGCAAAGGCTATGTTCTGACGGGCTATGACCAGTGTGCGACGGGCTATACGGATGGCAGTGGCAATCTTTGAGGGATGGTCATCCATCAGTACCACGTCAGCAGCCTCTATGGCAGCATCACTACCCAGTCCGCCCATAGCAATGCCCACATCGGCACGAGCCAGTACTGGGGCATCATTGATACCATCGCCCACGAAAGCTGTTGTATGTGTGTCTGAAATCTGCTTCTCCACTAGCTGCACCTTGTCGGCAGGCAACAGTTCAGCATGGTATTCGTCCAGTCGCAACTGACGAGCCACCCGTTGTGCCACATCCTCACGGTCGCCTGTCAGCATCACGGTTTTCTGCACGCCCAGTGCCTTCAAGGCAGCAATAGCCTCTTCACTATCCTCTTTCACTACGTCGTTGATAAGGATATGTCCTGCATATTCTCCATCAACAGCCACATGGATAATGGTGCCCGTATCGCCATCGCAGGCATGCCATTTGGCACCTACAGCATCCATCATCTTCGTATTGCCCACGCAGACCACCTGTTGACCCACCTTGGCTCGGATGCCCTTACCAGCCAGCTCTTCCACATCGCTCACCTCGCAACCATCGGTAGCCTCATCGGGGAAGGCGTCGCGCAAGGCTGCACCAATGGGATGAGTCGTGAAGTGCTCCACATGAGCAGCCATGTGCAAGATATGGGTGGTATTTGGATGTACGGCCTCTACGGCAAAACGTCCATGCGTCAGGGTGCCCGTCTTGTCGAACACCACGGTATCTACCTTTGCCAAGAGGTCCAGATAGTTGGCGCCCTTCACCAGAATACCCTTCCGCGAGGCACCGCCAATGCCGCCAAAGAAGGTCAGGGGCACACTGATGACTAATGCACAAGGACAGCTGACCACCAGGAACATCAAGGCACGATACAGCCAGGTGGGAAAAGCGGTGAGAAAGGTGAGACCTGAGGTTAAAGAGACATACAATGGTGGCAACACCGCAATGGCTATAGCCAAGAACACTACGACAGGGGTATAGATACGGGCAAACCTGGTGATGAAAGTCTCGCTCTGCGACTTGTGCTCGCCGGCATCCTCCACCAATCGGATAATCTTCGAAACGGTACTCTCGCCAAATGATTTCGTAGTACGGATGCGCAGCACCCCATTGATATTGATACAGCCAGAGATTACCTCGTCTTCCTCGCCGACCTCACGAGGAACACTCTCACCCGTCAACGCCATTGTGTTCAGCGATGATGCACCACTGATGACGACTCCGTCCAAGGGAACCTTTTCTCCCGGACGCACCACGATAGTAGAACCAATAGCCACCTCTTCAGGACCGACTGTCACTTCCTTCATCCCTGCCTTTTCGTCACCCACCTCTATATGGGCTACGTCAGGACGGATGTCCATCAGATGAGAAATACTCTCACGGCTCTTCCCTTCAGCATAGTCCTCAAAGAGTTCGCCCACCTGGAAGAAAAGCATCACAAAGACTGCCTCAGGAAACTCCGTCTCAGCTCCTGGCAGGAAGCCAATGCAGAGAGCGCCTATGGTGGCTATGGCCATCAGGAAATGCTCATTGAAGGGGTCGCCCTCCAGCAGTCCCTCCACCGCTTCTTTCAAGGTCCCAAAGCCTATTATTAAATAAGGTACAAGATAGACCAACAGCAACTGCCATGTGGCGAGTGCCGTTGTCTTCTCTATGACTACTGCCACAATAAGCAGTACCACCGTTGCCACAATGATTCCCAGCTGTCTGTGCAACCCGTGCTCGTGGTGGTGCTCGTGGTGATGCTCATGACAACAGCATTCACCTTGATGTTCGTGATGATGTTTGTGTACCATATCCTAAGTGTTTTATTGTTTCTGGGTGCAAAGTTACGAAACCTTTTCTGCAACTTGGTTGCAAACAAGGAACAGGGGCTGTCTTGCCGACGGTTTTCTGCAGAAAAGTTTGGAAGTTACAAACTTATTACGTAACTTCGCAGCATGATAAGTCAACAGATTTGTGAGGAGATGCTCCAAGAACATGGCGTGAAGCCTACTGCCAACCGCATCGTCGTGGTGAAGGCACTGGCAGATGCTGAGCGTCCTTTGTCGCTCAGCGAATTAGAATATAAGATTATGTCTATTGACAAGTCGGGGGTGTTCCGTGCGCTGACGTTGTTTCGCGAGCATCATCTGGTGCATGTCATAGAGGATGGTGGCGACGGGGTGCGCTACGAGTTATGCCACAGCCACGACGGTCATGAGCACGACGACGACCAGCACGTGCACTTCTACTGCGAACGCTGCCACCGCACTTTCTGTATCAACGAGATGCCCATACCCCCCATCCTGCTTCCCGAGGGGTATAGGCTGCACAGCATTAACTACATGGCCAAGGGACTCTGTCCGCAGTGTGCTGCAGAGAGACGTTAGGCTTCTAATTATACCTCAAAGTCGAGGCACGAGCGCTGAACGGTATAGGGGCGAACCTTTCCGTTGGCTACTGCGACGTGCTCAGGATGAACGGCATAGCCCTTCAGCGCTTCTTCGCTCTCCAAGGTGCTGTCTAACATCACATCGGCATTCGAGGATGCCAGGCGTCCGTCAATGTGTACCTTCACGTCGATGAGTCCGGGGACCTTTCCTACAAGTCCTTCCAAACCAGCTTTAATACCTGCCTTAACGGCTTTCTTCTCTTCTTCTGACAGTTCTGGATTCAATGTCCAGAGAATAATGTGCTTTACCATACTTTTTATATTAATGATTAAATATTAAATTTCAGAATCAACGAAGGGGGGAGAGGATGCGAGGTGCATCTCCTGACCTGTAATGGGGTGACGAAACCATATCTCCGACGCGTGGAGCATCAGTCGCTCGCCCTTGGTGCCATAGAGCTCGTCGCCCACAATAGGACGACCTAACCCGTCGGGATGGGCACAGTGGATGCGGAGCTGGTGGGTGCGACCCGTTTGCGGATAGAGTGCTACAAGATCGTCGCTCAGAAACTCGTAGTCCGTCACCGCCCGCTTGCCGTGCTCCATATCCACCATCTGGCGAGGACGGTTCATAGGGTCTGGACGGAGCGGCAACGAGACTGTTCCTCTTACCTCTTCCTTCTTACCTCTTCCCTCCAACATCGCCACATATTTCTTCTTCACCTGATGCTTGATAAACTGCTCTTGAAGAGGATGATAAGCCTCAGACGACTTGGCAACAATCAACAAGCCACTGGTTCCCATATCCAGTCGATGGACAATCATGGCATCAGGATAACGTTGGCGCATCACCGTTTCCACAGAATAATCATCAATACGCCCTGGCACTGACAACATTCCACTAGGTTTGTCAACGACTACAATATCATTGTCCTCATAAACCGTATTCAACTCCAAATGGGCAACACCCTGCAACTCGGGGTTGGGGTCTACGTCCAATCCTTGCAACATCCACGTCAGGATAGGCTTACACTTTCCCCGACAGGCAGGATAGTAGTTCAGATGCTGGCGTAACTCCGTGTGGGTCGTTGCACCCCACCAGAACTCAGCCATACAGACAGGCTTCAAGCCCTGCTGATAGGCATACTGCAACAGTTTGGGGGCACAGCAGTCGCCCGTGCCTCCTGGGGGCAGAGGAAATTTCTGTCGCAACTTGGGACGACTGTAATATGACTGCCAGATATCCACCAGGTCCTTCACCTCCCCTCGTGCATTCAGCAGCTGGTATTGATGGAACAGCCACACCTGCAAGTCCTGCGACATTTTCTTAGCGATGAGAGGCGAGTGATGAGAAATGAGAGAGATCTCCCGTTCCGTCGTCTTGAAATGTCCATCAGGCTGTTGGGCATCATAAACGGGAGGCACAAAGAACGACCAGTCATTACGACCTGCCAACAATCCGCTATAGGCAGCCAGATAGGCCATTCCACCCGCATGCTCCACCACCAGCACACCAAACATCTTTCCCTTATCAGCATCCTCCCTGATCTCCACATGGTTCACGATATAGGCCTGCACCTCCTTAGCCGCCATTACACACAGCGGATGCGGCTCGTAGCAGAACGGATAGGTAAACCGTTCAGGAGCCTGTATATCGGTATTCAACGAATGTAGCATTCCCATTTATCTGCAAAGATATACAATATTGCGATGGTTGGACTCCGACTAAACGTCAATCTTCTTAATCACCGTTGCAGGGTTGCCTCCAACTACCGTATTGTCTGGAACATCCTTAGTCACTACAGCGCCTGCGGCAACAACAGCATTTCTGCCAATGGTTACGCCCGGACAGATGATGGCACCGATGCATATCCATGCATTCTCTTTGATTGTCACCTTTCCGAAATGGAATAGGTTATGTCGGTCGTGAAGGTCGTGATTGACCGTCGCAATTTTAACCTCGGGACCAATCAGGACATTATCTTCTATCTCCACCTTTCCAGGAGAGAGGATGGTTGTTCCTTTGTTGATGGTCACATTTTTCCCTATTGTCATCCGACATCCGCAATCACAATAGAAAGGAGAAACGATAGCGACACTGTCGTCTATCTCACTCTGGAACAGTTCTTCTAGCAGACGCTTGTAATCTGGATCCGTAGGTTTTTTGGAAGATATCTTAAGGCATAGTTCATGACTCCGTATCATTTCTGCCTCCACATAACGCATACGAGGGTCTCTTTTGTCACCCGACCCTGTGGCATCTATCACGTCAAACAGACTTTCTTTCATTTCCTTCCCTTAAATGTATATCACATGCAAAAATACAACATTTTACTAATAATATTCCATTTGTACACAAATTATTAATTTAGTTTAAGAAAAGTGGTTAATCGTCTCCGACTAACCACCTCACTAGACTAAACAAAAGCAGATTAATCAAAAGTAGGTCTTGTAGTATTATTATACCAATAACCATCACTTTGCATTTTAAAAAACAGAAAATTTATTCGTTTCTTAAGATAATAATGTGTATCTTTGCAGCGTATGACATCCGCTAAATAAAAGAGACAAGAAAATATGGAACAACAAAATGCTATTTACGACGCGCGTCAACTGGGACTGCCTCGCATGATGATACTAGGTGTGCAACATCTGTTTGCCATGTTTGGAGCAACGGTGCTCGTGCCACTGCTGACAGGTCTGGACGTATCGGTAACCCTGATGTTTGCAGGTATAGGAACCCTGATGTTCCATTTCATCTCGAAGTGGAACGTGCCAGCCTTCCTGGGCTCATCGTTTGCTTTCTTGGGTGGCTACGCCTCGGTAAAGGAGATGGGTGTTGCACAGGGACTCTCCGAAACGTTGGCATTGGATTATGCCTGTCTGGGTGTAGCCTGTGCCGGACTGATGTACTTCGTCATGGCAGCCCTTATCAAGTCTTTTGGCGTGAAGAAAATCCTGCAGTTTTTCCCACCCGTCGTAACCGGTCCCATCGTGATAGCTATCGGTCTGGTATTGTCAGGCTCTGCCATCAGCAATTGTCAGACCAACTGGTTGCTGGCCATCATTGCCATTATCACCGTGATTGTATCGTCTATCTGGGGTAAGGGCATCATCAAGATTATCCCCGTGCTGCTGGGCGTCATCGTATCGTACGTCATTGCCGCCTGTATGGGCGAGGTGGATTTTGCACCGCTGGGCGAGGCTGAATGGGTAGGTTTCCCGATTGAAAAGGAACACACAATATGGGCAGTGTTTGAACACGGCAACACGTCGTTGATGTTGTCGACCATTCTGGCCGTGATGCCTATTGCCTTTGCAACGATTATGGAGCACATCGGCGATATGTTTGCCATCAGCTCTACCGTTGGCAAGGACTATCTGGCAGAACCCGGTCTGCACCGCACACTGACGGGCGACGGCATCGCTACAGCTATTGCCTCCGTTTTCGGTGCACCTGCCAATACCACTTACGGCGAGAATACGGGTGTGCTGAACCTAACCAAGGTGTTCGACCCGAAAGTAATCCGCATCGCTGCCTGCCTAGCCATCATACTGGCGTTCTGTCCTAAGTTCGCCTGTCTGATACAGTTGATGCCCGCAGCAACCATTGGTGGTGTCAGCCTGATACTCTATGGCATGATTTCAGCCGTAGGTGTGCGCAATCTGGTCGAGGAGAAAGTTGACTTGAAAAGCTCGCGCAACGTGTTTGTCGCAGCACTCATCCTTGTACTGGCCATTGGTGTGAAGTACGGTGCCAACGACGATATCGCCATGGGTCCCATCCATCTGTCCGGGCTCGCCATTGCCGCCATTGTAGGCATCTTCCTCAATGCCATCATGCCCGACAAACTGGGAATGAAGGTTAAGTCGTTCAAAGGCAAGGAAAAGTCGTAAGAGCTAGAGGCATGGGGATGTGATTTGAGTACAAACAAGGCTGATTGTCGTCTATGTATATATAATACATAACTACTAGGATAAAAATGAAAAAAGTACTTACAATCGCATTCATGATGTGCTGCGCTGAGATGGTGATGGCACAGAAAATCGACTTTAACATGTATAATGCCAATTCCACCCAAGCGGAATTATATACAGCTAACGGCTATACTCCTTGGATTATTAGCAAAGGAGCAGTCAGTGCAACCGAAACCTTTGGTGATGTTACCATCACTATTGAGTCTGACAACACCACATCAGCAAAAAAACTGACTTCAGTACAATGGTTGCAAGGAAGAAGCGAAAATGCACTCATCTGTGATGGAGTGACAGCAAAAGGATACGACGAGAATGATCCTGGAGGTACTCCCAACATCACAAGTGGAAAAGCTGGCATCAAATTTACAATACAGGGTTTATCGTTAGGTAAGCATTCTATTTTAGCTTATCATAACGATGTAGATGGTGGAGAACTAAATGTTCCGACTATAGGTGTTAGCGTAAACGGAGATATTAAGGCTACTGGAATAATACAAACAAGAAGACTCACTTCCATTCTTGAAGTAGCACAATCTTACATAGAATTTACAGTATCTGACAGTAATCCTATTGTTATCAGTTATTATACTGAGCCTAAAGACGGCATTAATTACAACACAACATCTTTATTTATCAACTCACTAGAATTTGATGCCAATCCATATTCTGCACAACTCCCAATCCCTAGCGATATGGATTTACACGCCGAAGCAAATGATGGTACTGTCAATATATCATGGCACCCTGCAAATGTCGCTGTAAAGCATGGGGTTGTTTGGGGTGATAACTATGAGGACGTTGCCAATGCTACCATCTACAATTATGAAGGAGAGAACATCTCGTGTAGCATAAATCATTTATCTCCATTAAAGCGTTATTATTGGAGAGTGGATGAAATAACAAGTGATGGAACTACATACAAGGGTACTGTTTGGACTTTCCAACCTCGAAGAGACGCATTTCCTGGTGCGGAAGGATATGGTCGATATGCTATTGGCGGACGCGGTGGTGTGGTTTATCACGTCACAACGCTCGAAGATAATGGTGATGACACAAATCCTATAGAAGGATCTTTCCGTTATGGAATCAAAAAAATTGAAAGTCCAAAAACTATAGTATTTGACGTGGCTGGAGAGATTTACCTCAAACAACGCATCATGGTTTCTAATAAATTTGTTACAGTAGCAGGGCAAACCGCTCCTGGAAATGGCATTATGTTTAGAGGAGCGCCAATAGGCTATGCCGATGATGGTATTACTCGTTTTGTCCGTATGCGTAGAGGACATATTCTCGACGATGATGATGCTGGTAAAGGATGTGATGGTATGGGTATGCCTGGCAACGACAATGCAATAATGGACCATTGTTCTATTTCATGGAGTATTGACGAAGCTTTTGCTTCACGCGGAGGTAAGGGCCTAACACTTCAGAATACTATTCTTGGTGAAACACTTAATAAGGCATACCATCCAAACTATTCAGACACTGAGCATGGTTACGCAGCGACTATAGGAGGTGGAGAAAATGGAGGAAATCCTGGCTCGTATCATCACAACCTTTTGGCTCACAATGAAGGACGCAACTGGAGTCTTTCTGGTGGACTACTCAGTGGAGCATATGATGGACATCATGATATCTTCAACAATGTTGTATATAATTGGGGAGGACGTGCTACTGATGGAGGAACACATGAGTTGAACTTCGCCAATAATTATTATAAAATGGGGCCTGCAACAACTCAGAAATATCTGCTACGCCATCAGTTTGAGGGCACGGGAAGCGGAACACAACGTGCTTATTACAGTGGTAATATCCGAGAAGATAAGAATGGTGATAAAAAACAAGACCAGCCTACAAGTACAACACAGAAAAAGGGCGAGACCTTCATATATGAGACAAGTGGTGGACAAGTATTGGATTGGGAGCCTTGGTCGCTTGAACCCTTCTTTGATTCATGGGCTGTTATAGAAACTGCTGAAGCTGCTTACAAGAATGTTTTATCGGATGTGGGTTGCAACATGCCTGCCATTGATAATCACGACATCCGTTTGGTAAATGAAACGTTGACAGGAACAACCACATATAAAGGAAATCGCACGGGCAAGAAAGGACTTATCGACCACGAAGATGATGCAGAGGGCTTCGACCTCGAAAAGCTGGGCATTGTCAATGCGCAGCGTGGTACAGACTGGGACACAGACCAAGATGGTATTCCCGACTGGTTTGAGGCTCTGACAGAAACCAACCCCAGCGTAGCAAATAATAACGAAGACCGCGATGGTGACTACTATACGGACTTGGAAGAATATCTTAACTGGATAGCAGTACCTAACTTCATCATCGAGGGTGAGAAGCAAGTCACACTCAAAGATTTCTTCGCTGGTTATCAATCACCAAGCTATACTATTACCACTCCTGATGGTGTGACAGCCAATGAGACAGGAGGATTATTAACGGTTACGCCATCTGCTTCCGCTTCCAAACTGTTCACTGTTACAGTGAAAGCTACTGAGGATGGTATTAGTTTGGAACGTTCCATTAACTTCGCCTATGGAAACGGAACCACTGGCATTTATAATATATCACACGAGATTGTAACGACAGATCGAAATACACCTATTTTCGACCTCCAGGGTCGTCGTATCTCGAAACCTGCCAAGGGGCTTTATATCCAGAACGGAAAGAAATACATTATTAGATAATACACTCGATAACTCCAGCCCGATGGCTTCACAGGAATCACCCATACAAGCACTCCAGCAGCAACGCCTATTGTTGCAGCTGGAGTATAATGCTGAAAAAGAGGCTTTTCGTCAGCAGACCGAACAGGTTGGCATAGAACGGAAAGTCAAGCGTGGTGATGCCTGGTGGCCTATCAAGGTTAGCCGCAGCTATTACAACTCCCTCAACCAATTGGCCGTAGAGGTGGTGCGCACCACGGATACCGACATTGAGCACTGCTTTGAGTTCGGCAGACCCGTGCAGTTTTTCTGCATAGATACTAATGACACTGGTAATACGAGTGATTCTAGCAAGAAAGCCATCCGCTATTTCCGCTTTACGGCTACGGTCAGCTATGCAGATGGCGACCGTATGGTTATCACCGTTCCTGACAATACCAGCATCCTCGATTTGCAGAATGCAGGTCGGCTGGGCGTACAGCTCTCGTTCGACGAGACCTCCTACCGCCTCATGATGGAAGCCTTAGACAGAGCCATCAAGGGGAAGGGACGACTGGGTTATCTGCGCGACCTTTTCTATTCTCGACAGAAGCCCGAAACCTTCGTCTTCCCGCCCATGCACTTTCCTTACCTCAACCGCACGCAGGAAGACGCGGTCAACATGGTGCTGCGCGCCAAGGATGTTGCCATCGTACACGGTCCCCCAGGAACGGGCAAGACTACAACATTGGTGGAAGCCGTTCGTGAGACTTTGATGCGCGAAAACCAAGTATTGGTTTGTGCGCAAAGCAATATGGCGGTCGATTGGATTTCCGAGAAGTTAGTCGATCGTGGCATCAATGTTCTGCGCATTGGCAATCCCAGTAAAGTCAACGATAAGATGCTGTCGTTCACCTACGAGCGACGCTTCGAAGCGCATCCTGACTACACGCAACTCTGGGCCATCCGAAAGGCTATCCGCGAGTTGCGGAGCCATCGCAAACGGGGTGACGAGCGTCTTCATCAGAAGTTGGAAAGCCTGAAGAGTCGCGCCACGGAGTTGGAGATTCGCATCAACAGCGACCTCTTTGGCGAGGCACGTGTCATTGCCTCCACCCTCGTGGGCAGTAGCAGTCGTTTGCTGGAAGGACAAAAGTTCGGCACTTTGTTCATCGACGAAGCAGCTCAGGCCTTGGAGGCAGCCTGCTGGATTCCCATGCGCCGTGTCAGTCGTGTCATCCTTGCCGGCGACCATTGTCAGCTTCCTCCTACCATCAAGAGCCTTGCGGCTTTGAAGGCTGGATTGGGCAAGACCCTGATGGAGCGCATTGTTGAGATGCACCCTGAGGCCGTCACCCTGCTGAAGATACAATATCGCATGAACGATGAAATCATGCGCTTCTCCAGCAATTATTTCTATCACGGACAAGTGGAGAGTGCTCCTGAGGTAAAGTATCGCAGCATCCTCGACCTCGACACACCCATGGAGTGGATTAGCCCCGACCATCTAGATAATCTAGACGATCTTGAAAAACAAGATTTCCGCGAAGAATTCGTGGGCGAATCGTTTGGTCGCATCAATAAGGCGGAAGCCGAACTGACCCTCGATACCCTGCAACACTATTTTGAGCGTATCGGCAAACAACGCCTTCTCGATGAGCGCATTGACGTGGGCATCATCTCACCCTATCGCGCTCAGGTGCAATACCTGCGCCGACTGCTCATGAAACGTGAGTTTTTCAAACCCTTCCGTCGAATGATAAGTATTAATACCGTAGATGGTTTCCAAGGACAAGAGCGCGATGTCATTGTTATCTCGATGGTTCGCAGCAACGATGAAGGACAGATTGGATTCCTTCGCGACCTCCGTCGCATGAATGTGGCCATCACCCGTGCCCGTATGAAACTCATCATCCTAGGCAACAAGGAAACCCTGACGCGCCATCCGTTCTATCGCCAGCTGTGGCGTTATATCAAAGGATTGTCAGGACAGGAAGAAGAGGGAGACACCTACTACGCTGATGAGAGCACCCAAGACACCTTTGAGGGTGATGGGCTGACGGAAGAGCCAATAGGAGGGTAGGATGATGATGATAGGTGTCAGTGCCATCAGCGTACTGGCTATGCCTGCCCCTGTGTATTGAACAGCCATCAACGAGAACCCCACCCCAACAAAAGGACCGAAAATCGTGGTCGTTGCCGCAGCACTCATATCCACTTTATCCTTTAGCGCTTCACGCAAGGGGCGCAAGCCTTCTTTATAATATAATAATAAGGTGAAACCGATGAGACCTGCTATACAACGGAAGAAATTGGCAGAGAATGGCAACAGCCATGCAGCCTGCTCTCCATCCATCGAGGCCTCGTAATAGTTCATGCCTATCTTGCTCAGCACCAAGCCCACACCCTGACACACGGCAGCACCAATGGCAAAGAGCACACCATTGAGCGGCAATTTCAGCGACACACGATGGTGCTCGCCACGTCCCAATACCGAAATAGCTATACCCCCCAGCGTTATCAGCATGGCCACGATGCTCATCGCCGTCATCTGCTCACCTAGGGATATCCAAGCCGTAAAGGCGGCAGCCAGTGGTGCCAGCGTCATAAAGAGTTGCCCGAATCGCGAGCCGATGATAATATAACACTGAAACAAACAATAGTCGCCTATCACATAGCCTACCAGTCCCGACAGCAGCATCCAGCCATAGGCCTCCATCGACCCGGCAAGTGGAAGCGGTGAACCAGTAACCACCCAGAACATGACAAGCGCAAAAGCCAAGGCCAGTAGCATGCGCAACACATTCAGCACCAGATTGCCCATGCGCTTGCTACCAAACTCAGACAGTAAGGCAGTGGCCGTCCATGAGAAGGCCACGCCTATGGAAATAAGTTCTCCCAAATAGTGCATCACTTCTTCTGTCGGATGCTATTAATCAGCGCTACCATGTTCCAGATGTAAGTACGCGTGGAGATACCCTTTACCTCTTTGTTCGGGAAAGGCGACGTGTCGTACTCATCGCCCACCATCGTCTGAGCATATTGACGGTCTTCACTGTCCTGAGGCATGGTAGCGGGAATCTCCTTGAAGGGATTCGATATCTGGTTGAAAACCGACAACCATCGCCCTTCGCTATCCAGCGAATCGATAATCCTTTCCACACTGGGCATCATCATCATCCTGCGACCCATACCCGTCGGCTGACGGTAATAATACTCCTGAGGACCGCTGGTCTTAGCCTTGCGCAAGGGTGACTCCCTTTCCAGCTTCTTCTGATCCATCGCCTCGGCATCCTTCAACATTTTGCGGAGCATCGAGGGGTTCACTGTCATGAACGAACTGTAGTGGGCTATCGTTCCTTCCGGAATACTATCGGTATAATACTGTCCGTTTCTGACATTCGAGCCCTTGCGGTGCACATACATCGGCTTGTGGGTGTCAGGATCTATGAAGCGAGGCATGAAGATGTCGCCCTCGCCCAATGGTCTGCGCCCCAGTTGGGTTACCCATTCCGAAGGCAGCTGCACACTCTCCAAGAACTGGATGGCGTTGGGAATACCCTTCAGGAAACTCTTGTCGCCCGTCTGCTCGTAGAAATGTATCATCTGACGAATCATCGCCACCGTTGTGCCCGTATTCACAGCCCTAGGTTCATAGGAACGCGCATGCGCCGGCTTCAGGTCTTTCACCGTATACTGGTCGGCCCATCCAGCCAAAGGCAGAGGCTGCTGCAAGTCGCGCAGACAGTGCATTGCCCTCAATATCGGTTCCTTCAGTTCCTTCATACCCAGCGAGGTGTAGCATTGTGTCAGGAATTCGATGTTACGCGGCATCACGTCATCGTTGATGGTGACAAACGACGAGTAGTCAGCCTTTCCGCGGAACGGATGGTCGTACATCAACGGATAGCGCTGGGGCCATCCGCCATTGTCATACTGACTCTCCAGCAAGAAGCCAATGGCTTTCTGCAAGGGACCGTAGAACTCACTATCCTTCTTCTCCAGATAGATGCGCAACAAGAACTCGGCACAATGCATCGTGGCCTCGTCGTCGAAGGTCGCATTACCGTAATAATGCTGGAACTCCTCCAGTCGCCAAGCCTGCCGACCGATGGTAGCATACCATTTCTTCGTTGTCTCCTCCGACTCGTAATCGAACATGTAGTTCCATCCACCCGAAGGTTTCTGACCATGAATGATGCAGCGGGCCACCTTGCAGGCACTTTCGTAATAATACACATCGCCCGTGGCATGATAGGCATCCAACAGCACCTGACCCACATCGGGAGTACTGGGCGACTGCAACCATACCATCGTGCGCCATGCCTCCAACTCACCCCACTCACGGGAAAAGTCGGGCAAATAGCTCCACACGAAACCACCTTTATACGACACGACGTCCATCATGTATTGCGTAGCACGACGCATGGCCTGCTTAGCCTCCTGGTCGCCCGCCCTCGCGGAGAGAGCGGTCAGGACGATGACGAGAAGAAGGGACAATCTTTTCATCGTATCTTATTTCTTGCCTAAGAAGTCAGCACGCATCGGACTGAACGTGTCAATCAGCACACCAGCCTCCAAGCACTTGGCGCCATGCAGCACGTCAGGAGCCACATAATAGCCGTCGCCTGCACTCAGAATCTTCGTCTCACCGTCAATGGTCAGCTCAAACTTACCACTTGCCACATAGGTAGCCTGGGTGTGATAGTGCTTGTGGGCCTTGCCAATGGCACCCTTCTCAAACTTCACCTTCACCACCATCAGCTGGCCGTCATAACCCATAATCTGGCGCTGTACACCAGGTTCTGCATCCTCCCATTTCAAGTCCTTTTCATAGAGGAAGCTGGCGCTGCGTGTCTTCTGGCAGCACTCCTTTTCACATTTCTTCTCGTTCATATCACACTTTTTGTTACATGTTTTGCTCGTCTGAGCACTCATAGTGATGGTCATCAACATGGCCATTGCCATCAAAGCTAATCTTTTCATTTTCGTTTTGTTTTTAAATTACCTTATTTTAAAGATTTATTATAAGACGAACCAAATCCTGTTTCGTTTAACAAAATGCACATAAAATTTGGTTTTTCGCTCTCTATTGATTACTTTTGCACACAGAAAAGCAAAATGAGCAAATGAGCACGATTGAAATCAAACAGGTGACCAATCGCAAGGAACTGAAGCAGTTCGTTCAGTTCTACTACGACCTATATCGCGGCAACAACTGCGCCGTACCCTATTTATTTTTTGACGAGATGACAACTTTGCGCAAAGACAAGAACCCCTCCTTCGAATGCTGCGAGGCCGAATATTTCATGGCCTTCCGCAATGGCAAGATGGTGGGGCGCGTGGCTGCCATCATCAACCGTCGTGCCAACGAGCGGTGGAACTGCCATCAGGTACGCTTCGGTTGGTTCGACTTCATCGACGATACAGCCGTCAGCACCGCTCTGCTCCAGGCTGTCGAGCAGTGGGGTCGCAGCAAGGGTATGAACGAGATAGCCGGTCCGCTGGGCTTCATCGATACCGACCGCGAAGGCATGCTTGTCGATGGTTTCGACCAGCTCTCTACCATGTATGTCAACTACAACCACCCCTACTACCCCCGGCACATGGAGCAGTTACAGGGTTTCCAGAAAGCCAACGACTGGGTGGAGATGAAGGTCAAGGTGCCCGACGAGGTGCCCGCCAAGTTCGCGAAGATTACCGAGATGGTGCGCCAGCGCTATGGGCTCCGTGTCCATAAGTTCACGCGCAACGAACTGATTAAGGAAGGTTGGGGCCGTAAAACCTTCGACCTGCTCAATGCCACCTACAAAGACCTCTACGGCTTCAGTCAGCTCAGCGACCGTCAGATTGACAAGCTTGTCAACAACTACATCCAGATAGCCGACCTCAACCTCGTCACAGCTGTCATGGATGGCGACAAGATGGTAGGCTTCGGTATCACCTTCCCCTCGTTCTCCGAGGCCATGCAGAAAACCCGCGATGGTCGCTTCCTACCCTTCGGCTGGTGGCATCTGCTGAAGGTGCTCAAATGGCACAAGACCCCTCTTGTCGACCTTTTGCTCATCGGCGTACTGCCTGAATACCGCGGCAAGGGAGCCAACGCCCTTATCTTCGACGACCTCATCCGCTGGTTCCAGCGCTACCATTTCGAATACGCCATCACGGGTCCGCAGATGGAAAGCAACGAGGGTGTGCTGTCGCAGTGGCAATATCTCGAGGCCACTCCCTATCGCCGCCATCGCTGCTATCGCAAGTTTTTATAAAAAAGGAAGCCTCCCGTTTTGGGAGGCTTCTTTCGTTTATGCTTAGTCAGCCAGCGACTGGTCTATCGCGTCGCTAATGATTGACAGGCTCTTCGGGATGACGGTGACGAACACATAGTCGCCCTGACGCACATTCTCGGTGTCGGTGTAGGCCTTCACCATAGCCGTTCCGGGAGCCACAGGGGTTATCACGCCGCTACGTGCGTCCACCTTCACGATGCTCTCGTCAAGGCTGGTCCATACCACATCGTTCATGCCGCTGAACTTCTCGGCACACTTCAGCTGTACGGTGCTCTCCATCTCGATGGTCAGCTTGTGGTCAGACACGCCGGGGCCGCTGATCACCATGTCGCCCAGGAAGGTGCCGTTGTCCATGTTAGCTAACTTATCACATGAGCTCAGCACGGTGGCCGATACCACCATTGCCAGCGCAAACATCAACTTACTGAATATATTTTTCTTCATAACTCTTTGTTTTTTATTTTCCTTTTTCTGGAAAGAAATTAGGGGAAATTGGGGGAAATTTTATACTCCGATGAGTGCGCAGCATAATTAATCATAATTTCCCATAATTTCTTTCTAAATAATCTCACTTACTTATTCTTATTGAACACGGCCTTGCAGGCAGGAACCATCGAGTTGTTGTTGGCGATGGTATGGAACTCGTTGTTCTTCACAATCAGGTACTGGCCTGAAGCATAGTTCTTCGACTCGATGACGGGCTCCATGTTGTTGTTGCCATATGAGTTGGCATCGGTGGTAGCCACCGGAGTGCCGCTCTTCGGACCGCTGGGGTTAGCCACGAACGTGTAGGCCTTTCCGCCCTTCATCTCGTTGCACGACAGCAGCACGCCGTTGTTGGCCTTGATAACCTTCGACTCGTTAGCCTCGTCGATGGGCAGGATGCGGATGGTGCCGCCGTCCGTGAAGGCACGGTAAACGGTCACACCCTCGGGCACCTGTACGTCCACACCGCTGGAGAAGGTCCAGAAGCGCTCAGGAGCAGTAGCCTTTGATGTAATCTTGATAGCCTCGTAGTTCTCCTTCAGGCTGGCCATCAGCGAGTAGTCGTCCAGCAGGTACAGCGGAGTCTCCACGTCGAGCAGCTTGCCGTTGGGCTTCATGGCACCGGCCTCGATGTCGATGGGCTGTGCCGTCTCAGGCAGCACCACCTTGGTTACAATGGCCTTACTCTCGGCAGTGGTCTTGAAGGCGTCGGCCTTGATTTCCTTCACTGCGAAGATGTTGCTGCCCACCTGGGTAGTGGCATTTACAACCACTGTGATCTCTGTCTGGGTAGCCTGCTGGGGCACCTCGATAGCGGTCACGGCCACGGGGATGATGGTGATGCCGCCTATGGTCTCAGGCGCACCGGCTGGCTCCATGTCCAACTTCACGCCGGGCACATCCTTCGACTCGTCCTTTGTCTCGTCGGCCTCGGTAGGTATCTGGATGTCATAGACCACCGTCACGTCCACGTCGGCTCTCGGCATGGTGAAGGTGTAGGTGTTGTCGTTCACCTTGGTCATCTCCACGCTGTTCAGCATGTCCATCGAGGCAGCGCGTGCCCCACCCCATGAGGTGGTGCACAGGTTGCTCACGCTGGTTACTATATAGCCACCGTCGGGTGCTATGCTCACGGTCACCGTCTGGCCTTCGGCTGCTGTCTCCGTGCTTGTGCCGTTCACCAGGAAGGTCACTTGTCCGTGCTTGTCAGCCGTAGCCGTAGCGTCTTTCAGATTGAATACGTCTGACTTTGCGCTCGCGGTCAGTGCCACGAGGGTCAGCGCTAATATTGAAAATATCTTTTTCATATATCTTTTGTTTTTATTGTTTCTTTTTCCGGAAAGAAATTAAGGGAAATTGGGGGAAATTTTATACTCCGATGAGTGCGCAGCATAATTAATCATCATTTCCCATCATTTTGTTTCTAATCATCTCACAAAATAATTAATCATAATTTCCCGTAATTTCTTTCTAAATCACTTCACAAAATAATTAATCATAATTTCCCGTAATTTCTTTCTAAATCACTTATTTAACCACGATCTTCTTTCCGTTCTTAATATAGATACCCTTCTGAGCAGGCTTGCCATTGAGCTTGCGTCCGTTCAGGTCGTACCACGTAGCCTCGTTATCGTTAAGGTTATCGTTAACGTTCAGGTTATCGATGCTGGTCGTACCCTCGCCCAGGTCACCGCTGATGCTGATGTACTGTGGAGCGCTCTGCTGCTGGTCGGTCACGAACTTCAGGTAAGCCTTGTTGGCACCCAGTGTACCGGCACCGCGCACCTTCACGAACTGCTTGCCGTTGCATACGTAGTAGTCGGCAGCTGCCATGTCAGCGTCGGTGAACGTCTTCTCCTCCATCGTACCCAGGAACTGGTCGGCTACGGTCAGTGCCAAGTTGGGCTCGTTGCATGGAATCAGGAGCACGGTCTTACTCTCGTTGGTATTGTTGTAAACCAGGAATGGAGTGTTCGACGGAGCTGCATCGAAGGCATTGCTCAGTGTAGCCTTGTCGCCACTTACGCTGCTCACGGTGTAGAGCTTGAAGTTCTCCTTGTCGGCCTCGTCCACGCGCAGAGCCTCGTTCCTATAGTAGGTTACGTACTCGCCGGCAGGAACATAAACCTCATAACCCTGGAAGAGCACGAATTTGTTCGAGAGGGCGCTCTCGCCGTCGTAGGGGCTACCCTCAGCAGCTACAGCCTTCACGGCATAGATGCCGGGTTCGAAGGTGAAGTCGGCGAAGGTCATGGGATTGCCAGTAGGCTGTCCCTCTTCATCGATAGCGTAGATGTTGACAATGTAGTCGGTGGTTGGGGTGAGAACCTTCTGCTCTATCTGGTCGTTGACACTGAATAGAGCCATCACCTGTGCGAGGCTGAGGTCGGCGGGCTTGAATACGTTGTCCTCCTTCTTCACGCGGTAGCGGGGCTGCTTGTCGGGGTCGTCGCCCACTTGTGCCTGCATCTGCACGCTCATGTCGCGCACCAGCTCGTAGTTCACGTTCACGTCGTAGGTCGGCATCTTTATCGTGGCCTCGGTCTTGTCGTCGCTAATTGCCACAAGATTCTCCATGCAGTTGATTTCTAGGGTGTATTGGTAATTAGTAAAATCTTTGAAAAACTGTCCTGTTACAGTAACCACACCTTCGAAGGGGGCGCTGATGGTCGCGTAGTGTTTACTGTTGTTATGGTAGGCTGTCACATTGGTGTTGCCAGAGGCACTGGTCCCAGCGGGTGAACCACTACCACCACTGAGTGAAGGATAGAGTTCTCTGATAATTGGGTCGAGTTCGAACGTGTGTGGCAGCGTGACGTTCTCCACCGTCTTGGTGTTGCCGTTGGCCTTGAACGTAATGGTGTACGTGTCCTCTGCCCATGCGCCCGTGGCTGCCGTGAGTAGCAGTGCGAGCGTCATTATATATCTTGATATTGTTTTCATATATTGTATTCTTTTTATGTTATACCTTTTATATTATATACGCGCGAGGGGCGAGTTACGATAATCCCAAAGTGTAGGCTCCGTCGGGGACAATGACATCGGTTTTAGAAACTGGGTTCCCATTCAGCAACACAACGCTGCCTTTAACAAGGGCATATTTACTGTCACACTCAACCTTGCCGGGATTGCGGTCTTTAATCTTTTCCCAATTGTCGCCATCCTCATAGACGATTACGACATCCTCGATGGTGATGGTCTTGGGACCGCCCTTCTTCACCTCGACCTTGCGGAACTTGTAGCCTTCCTTGGCGGTGACGGTAACCTTCGAGTTCATCTTCACGCCTGTCAGTTTGCCTTCCTTCACCTCGGCAGCAGCGTCGCCCACCTTCACGGTAGCCTTGCCGGCCTCGATGGTGTTGGCGTTGGCGGCCTTCAGTGCGATATCGAACTTGTTGCTGAGCACGGTGACGGTGAGGGGTGTGGTGCAGATTTCCGAGTCGTTGAAGGTGTTCTCGGCTGTGGGAGTCTCGCCCTGTGGGGTGTCGGCGCCCTTGATGTAGTACCATACCAGGACTTCGCTACCGATGGTGATGTCCTTGGCTGTGGGCACGTCGGCGCTGAAGGCGCTGAGTGCGGGGGCCGTAGCCTGGTTGGTGCTGGTGACGGCGTACATCACGATGCCCTGCGGGTTCTCGGTCTCGCCAATCTTGGCTACAGTACCGGCCTTGACGATAGCATCGGTGCTCTCGGCGTAGATGCCCTCAATGGCGGTAGGTGCCAGCACCAGGTTGCCGTCGGTGGCGAACACTGCCGTGGGAGCGTAGATGGGAGCTATCTCCACGTCGAAGGCGGGCATGGTGAAGGAGCCGGTCTTGGTTGCAGCGTCCCACTTCAGGTCGATGGCGGGCTCGGCGACGGGCTCGGCGGGCTCGGCGGTGTAGTAGAACTTCACATTTGATTTAATGCCAAAGACTAATTTTTTCGTTAAATCAGCTTTTCCATTACTACCTTCTTTTCCATTTGCGTAGTTAACCACATTAATTTTATTATCATCGAATGCATAGAAGAGCATAGCATTGCCTTCTGCGGGTGCGCCCGTCCATGTCTTGGCTTCGTCCAAGGTTACGGCCTTGAAGCCTGGCAGGTCGGCAGCGGTCACTGAGCTATAGTCGGTTTCCCAATCTGCGGGCACCACTAATTCCACTACGTTGAGCGTGCTTTGTGCCCACGCGCCCGTGACTGCCGTGAGTAGCAGCGCGAGCGTCATTAATATTTTATTTCTCATATTGTTCATATCTTTATGTTGTTTATACCTTTTATATTATATACGCGCGAGAGAGGCGAGTTACGTCCACAGCAAATAGTAGTTAGTATTCGGGTCGATGGTACTGTTGGGATTTACCTTTTCATAATTACCACCTGCAAACAGATTAGCCCCATTGGCAGATATATTACCATTGTCAATCTTCCAGGCCGAATTCTCGGTGGGATGGTTCTGAATGGCCTGTTCCCACGTCTCACCTTCAAAGTAGTAGATGGTAGCCGTAACATGTCCGTCGATTTGGATTGACAGCAGAGTCGGGGCCTTCTTCGCAACCTTCATGCCGATGACTTTCTTCGTGCCGTTGAACTTGACGGTCATCGGGGTGCCCTCGGTGACGGTGTTGGCAGACTTGCCGTCCTTGTCGAACTGTACGCCTAATTCGCCAGCTTTCACGGCGATTTTATCCTTGTCGGCCAGTGCCTCCTTGCTGAGGAAGAGGTTGCTCTCGGCGAAGTACTCCACCTGCAGCTCGATGTTGCTGGCGGGCATCTTGGCCAGAATCCATTTCTTGCCGGTATCGTCGGGTTTCAGTTCCCACTCGGTGGGCTCGGTGGCGGTGTAGTAGAACTTCCCATTTGATTTATTGTCAAAGACTGTTTTTTTCGTAAAATCAGCTGGTCCATAAGAAATTACTCCTCCATTTGCGTAGTTAACCAAATTAATTTTATTACCATCGAATGAATAGAAGAGAATAGCATAGCCTTCTGCGGGTGCGCCCGTCCATGCCTTGGCTTCGTCCAAGGTTACGGCCTTGAAGCCTGGCAGGTCGGCAGCGGTCACTGGGTTATTGTCGGTTTCCCAAGCTTTGGGCACCTCGAATTCCACTACGTTGAGCGAACTTTGCGCCCACGCGCCCGTGACTGCCATGAGTAGCAGTGCGAGCGTCAGTGTTAGTCTTTTAAATTTTCTCATAATAATAAATTTTAATTTTTTATTTTTTATTTCTTTGATTCAAGTCTAAGCGACTTCGTCGATTGCTTTTTCTCCTTCCGGGGGGAGGGGGGCTTGTGCGGTTCATCGTTTTCTAGCTCACTTGCCACCCCCTTCGAGGTTTTTTTAATCGTTTTCTAGCTCACTTGCCACCCCCTTTGAGGTTTTTTAGTCGCTAACTAGCTCACTTGCCACCCCCTTTGAGGTTTTTTAATCGCTAACTAGCTCTCAGGGGTCCCCCCAGGGTGCGGAGCGGGTTATTTCTGCGTCACGTTAGCACCATTCTCGATGTTCACGGTGATGTCTTGGCCGCCATCGCCCGCACCGATGCTGTTGGGGGTGTTCGCGCCCTTCGTGGCCGTCACGCTGGTCACGCCCTTGGTGATGGTGATGGTGCCGCAGACTCCATTAGTACTGCCGCCGCCGATGCCGGCAGCATTTTCGCCGCCCGTAGCCTCGACGGTGCCGCCGCTGATGGTGATGTTGCCGCAGGAACCTTGATTTTCGCCGGCGGCGCCGCAGCCGATGCCGGCACCATAGTTGCCGCCCGTTGCCGTGACGGTGCCGCCGTTGATGGTGATGTTGCCGCAGGAAGCACTATTGCCGCCGCCGATGCCGGCTGCATCCCATCCGCCCGTGGCAGTGATGGTGCCGCTATTGATGACGATGTTTCCACAGGCAATCTTATAGCCACCGCCGATGCCAGCGGCATATGGAGAGTCGGCATTACTGTATGCTGTCAGAGTGCCGTCGCCCTGAATGGTCAGCGTCTTACCTGGAGCAATCCAGATACCGGGGTAATTGTTATATCCATCACTGCCTCTGCCCGCACACACGGTGTTTGTTCCTTCCAGCACAAGGGTAGCATCGCCCTCGCAGGTGATGCCCGCCCAGTCAAAACCGACGCCAAGGTTGGTGATGTTCACGTCCTTCAGCGTCACCGTGGCGCCGGCGGCAATACTGATTTTCACATTGCTGGCCAATGTACCTGTCAGTGTCTCACCGTCCTTGGCTTCGTAGTCGGCGGTGATGGTAGCGAGGTCGGTCGCAGCTGGTTCCGCAGCCTTCTTCACGGCCTTCACGCTCTTCACCTTCTTCTCGCCTTTGTACGTGGCGGTGACGGTCTCGCCGCCCTTCAGACCCGTCTTGGGCTCGATAGTCCACTTGTCGAAATCCTCGGTGCCCTCGGCGAGAGTGACGGAGTACGTGGCATAACCATACACCTCAATCTTTTTTATACCCTTACTCCACATATTGCCACCATCAATGGGTGTGCCATTTATTCTCGGTGTCTTATCCTCTTCTGTGGTTTCTACTACAAAGGGAGCTTCGCTGTCTGTAGCTGTACGATCGGCGTCGTCATAGAATATACATTTGGTGATGGTGTATCCTTCGGCAGCATTGACGGTGGCTGTGAAGCCGTATCCCCACCAGCCCCAGTTAGCGAGGTATCCTGAGGATCCATTTGCAGTATAACTGAATGAAACGGTTGCCACATTCGCCGTACTGTAGCTGGCTTGCTCTTTGGCTGTGGGTGTAATAGTGGTCAGCAGCGTTTCGGTCTGCGCCCATGCGCCCGTGGCTACTGCTGCGAGCAGCACGAGCAGAAGTAATAATTTGTTTTTACGCATAATTTTAAGTTTTAAAAATGTTATTAATTAGGTTTGAAAATATATTTGTAATTGCCTTATGTATAATGGAAGGGCCAGCCGCAATGCTGGCACCGGTAGAACTCGCCGTCCTCGTCGATGGCATCGCTGGGAAAGGCAAACGACGTCTGCCGTCCGCATTTGGGGCAGACAACGCTGTTGCGTTTTAGTTGTTGTTCAGATTCGCTTTTCATTTTGCACACTTTCTTATTGTCTTGGGTTGAAAAAGACAAGGCAAATATACAAAAAATCTTCCATTCCTGCAAGAGCAAAACGCCCTCAGATGCATTTTTTGTAAATTCTGCCAAATTTTTGTAAATTCTGCCACTCCCCCGCTCCCCTGTACTTTTCGTCCCTGCATCAAAAATCCCCCATTTCATCGAGAAAAAGAAAACGAAAAAGCCGAGCCCATCCTTTTGGATGTCTCGGCGGCAGGGGGGGGTGTTGTCGTTGTTGCCATAATCTACGCGCCCTCTTCGTTCATCCACGCCGTGACGCTCTGGCCCTTGCGCTGCCTGAAGGCGAGGCTGAAGGTGCGGTAGCTGCGGTAGCCGCTCTGGGTGGCCAGCTCCTGGGCGGTGACGTCGCGACCGGCGGTCACGGCATCGCGGTAGAGACACTCGAAATGACGGATGCGCAGGTCGTTGATATAGCTGTTGTAGGTGGTGCCCTGACGCGAGAAATACATGCTGAGGTAGGTGCGGTTGGTGCCCAGGGCCTGCGCCAGCTGCGTGAGGGTGAGGTCGTACTGCAGATAGAGCTGCGGCTCCTCGCAATGCTGCCTGAGCAACGGCCCGATGTTATTGCGAACGGACAGCGAGGCGTCAGCCTCTTCCGTCTCTTCCGTAGCGATCATCGTATCCATCGCATCGCTATCGTCGATGGGTGTAGCGTCTGCGACGACGATATTCTCCGATGAAATGGGCAGATTTAAGTCCTGTAGCGTCTCCACGCGCCATAGCAGATGACCGATGAGCAAGAGGTCGCTCGCCTGAATGATGTATTGGTAGGTGATGCTGCCGTAGCACGTCACGTAATAGACGATCAGGAACATGATGACCGCCAATACCAGCAGACTCTGCCACACCTCCTTGTGCTCCAGGTCGGCATAGTTGTCGCGCAGCCAGCGGCCGTACTGTCGCACCTCGCGCACCATATACACCGTAAAACCGATGACCGCCAGCAGGATATAGCCCTGCATCCACGGCAACAGGGCATCGCTGCGGTTAGCAATGTTCACCCCCATCATAATGACCAGCGGCGCCACGGCTAGCCACACGGGGCACAGCGGCCGGCGTTTGTCTTGCAACATGCAGAGCATGACGGCAAGGGCCACGGGGATGGTCAGCAGACAGTCGAGCAGTCCGCCGATGAGCGTCCACCGTTCAACAGCCTCGCCATCGGCCATCATGGTTCCCGGAAGGTACCACACGTGGCCCAAGGCGATGACCGCCAGGAACGCAGCCGCCCAGCGTCTGAGCCGCAATGGCGGCGTGACGTCGGCGGCAAAGGCGTTGCCCCGCCGGAACAGCAGGTAAACACAGCCCAGCGCCGCCAGCACTGTGACGACGGCATAAAGCATCCCAAATATCGCATCTTCCAGTATCTGTTCGTACATATCGTTAAGCGTTTTTGTAGTGATTCTGTCTACAAAAATAGCGAAATTTCCCTAATAACCCATCTTTTTCCCCCTTAATGTATGTTAATCGCCCCAAAAGTGTGTATGCCATTCGGGGAGCATCCCAAAAGCGTGGGGGCACAAAATCAAAACCGCCGAGCCTATTCAACAAAAAAGGAGGGTTAAGAATTCTGGACGTTCGGACTTTCGGACTTCGGACGTTAAGCCGATTTATTTTGTTTGATGGAGAAGATAGGGAGGAAGATGGAGATAGAATAGGTCTGTAAAGAAATAATTGTTAATTATATTAATACTTATATATAATATATATATTATATATAAGTATTGTTTTCTTCTTATACTTTTGAAAACACCTTAACGTCCTAAAGTCCGAAGTCCGAAAGTCCGAAAATGGTGTTTTCAATAGGGGTTGGTACTACTCCTATACCCTGCCCTACCCGTCAGGATGAATTAATGGCAAAAATGGGCGAAAAAATACCCCTCAAAATTGATGGTTTTGGCGCGAATATTTGCCAGCGTCCTAGAAATTTAGTACCTTTGTATTGTCAAAACGAACGGAGCGGCTCGGCACCATCAGCCGATAGGAACGAGACAAGATGCGCATAGGCTCGGGACTAGCAGCGGACGCGCTCGGCGGATAGTGAGAAGGCGCTCGGCGAGAGAGACAAACGTGAGAAACAACTAACCTTTTAAATTCTTTGACCTGAAGGTACAAAGCGACCGAAGGTCGAGCGAACCTTAAAAATTTATTACTATGAGTCAGAAATTTATTAAGAAAAAGCAGACAAGCCCCAAGTCATTGGGTTACGGCAAGTATTATGCCAAGGCAGTGTATAACCAGAAGCATATCACCACGCGACAGCTGGCGGACTTCATCCAGACCCAGGCCAGTGTGAAGCGTTCGGACTGCATCGCAGTGTTGGACGAGTTGGGCTTCGCCCTGCGCCATTTCATCGGACTGGGCGAGAAGGTGAAGATTGAGAATGTGGGTATCTTCAAGTGCGGACTGCGCAACAAGCGCGGTGGCTTCGAGGACGCGAAGGACTTAACCGCCAGCAGCCTGAGCCCCCGCATCCTGTTCCAGCCTGAGTATACCACCTCGACGCAGAATGGCGTGACGCGCGCTGCTGTGGCCATGCTGGGCGATATCACCTTCGAGGAGGCGACCGACTATGAGGCGCCGAAGGAAGCATCTAGCCAGGGAGGAGGTGAATAATGAAGCGTGAGACCTGGAAATGGCTGATTCAGTTGCTTATCAGCATACTGACAGCAATCGCAACCACGATGGGTGTAACCTCGTGCATGGCGTAAAGAGTGAGGAATGGGACTGCCAAATTTGGTGGTCCCATTTTTTGTTTAGAATCAGCGCAAATAGTTGCGCAAAGGTCTTGGAAGATTGGAAGAAAAGTAGTACCTTTGCATGAAATTTTAATTAATATGAAGAAATTAGCAACAAACGTTGACGAACAGATAGCGAAACTTGAATCCCGCGGAATGACTATCGGCGACAAGGACAAGGCTAAGGAGTGCCTGCTAGATATCGGATACTTCCGTTTGGGATTCTATTGGTTCCCCTTTGAGAAGAGTTATCCTCGCAAAGTAAATCGCACCCATGACTTCAAGGATGGCACTTGCTTCGACTATGCCATCCGGCTCTACTACTTTGATTTTGACCTGCGTAACATCCTTCTAAAATATATCAACCGCATTGAGATCAACTTCAGAACAAAACTGATTTACCACGCTTCAAACCGATACAAGCAAGACCCGTTCTGGTATCAGGACAGCAAGTATGTCAATAAAGCATTCCTTGAAGACGATGTCATGGAGAAAGCCATGAAGGATGCCTCGAAGGAGGATATTATCGTCCAGGACATGAAAGCACACAAAAGGAGCATCTCCCCAGCATGGAAGGCTATGGAGTTCTTTAGCTTTGGCGCAACTATTTCGCTATACAACAATCTGAAAGAGGGCCCACTGAAGTGTGAAATTTCAAATCTCTATGGCATGCCGTCGCCAAACAACTTCCTGAGTTATATCGATACCATGAGGAAGTTGCGCAACTATTGTGCACACGGCAAAGTGCTCTTCGACAAGAACCTGCCTGAAGCTATCAGTAATGGCCCGCTGGGGTATCTGGGCAACAGCAAGACTCAGTTGTTTGGGGCTTATCGTGTATTGGAATACTTGTTAGGCCAGATTTCACAGAATAGGGTACAGGATATGAAACATGAAGTTAAAGCCCTATTCGACAAGATGCCAGATGACATCGTGAAACAAATTATTCTGCAAAATTCTGGTTTTCAGCTCTCGATGCTATAAAAAGTAGCTAAAAAATTTGGAAGTTTCAGGTATTCTTCCTATCTTTGCACCCAGTAAAGTGCACTTGATTGTTTCGACTTTCATACTGCACTATAAAAGGAACTGACGAGGGCTGTCTTTCGAGGCAGCCCTTTTTTTATTTGCAATTTGATTAATTGTTTCACCTAGAACAGGGGGGACAGAGGTCCCTGTTTCACAACCCCAATTTTAATTGTACCGAATTCGGTACATTTAGAAATATGGCAGCCCGCATCAACAAGTGCTTCAAGCTGCTGACGGGCTTCTCCAGATAATTGCTATTAACTATTTTTTGCATATAATAGTGGGGTGACAATTAGGTCGGTCCACTATTTTTTTGTAATTTTGCGTCCGCAAAAAAATAGTATGGATAAAACTGGAGAATTAAATATACTGGAAAACCTGGAACGAAAGATGGGGGCGTTGGGGGGTAGCAGTTGCCTGATGTCGCTCAACATGATGAGCCTGAGCTTGACGATAGATGTATGCCGGACAGCCCGTTATTTCGAGTTGCTTTTGGACCAATGGCAAGAGTGCTTGCCTTTGGGACATGCGCGTGACGTGAATTTCTCTTCATCGGGTGGTAAGATATGGGATATGATGAAGGAGGTTCATAGGGTTTATAGCTTACACAATGTGTCCTTGAACCTATATGAGTATGAAGCTGAGAGCTATATCAATTTCAAGGAAGAACAGCAGCAGGTGGGTGTCTATGAGGCAACTATCAGACCCGCACAGCTTGTAGCAGCTGATCATATACCAGTCATCCTGATTTGTTCGTTGCGTGAATTGGCAGAAGTGCTGATGGAGATTTCCGAGTTCCTGAATTCTCCTACAGAGGAGCAAATAGCAGTATCGTTTCAGAAATGGTCTGAGAACTACAAAAAGCACTACCAGCGCTCATGTGCCAATAGATACAAGCGGTGGAAGATACAGTATTCTACACGTACGTTGAAAAAGCACCTACAAGAAAGGATGGCGAAGGAAATGGAGGAATTCAAGAAGTTATTTGTTAATGATGACGAGTTTGAACAGGTGTTTGATGTAGAGCAACGGACTGTTGACTTAGACGGTTTGTCGCGTTTCCTGTTTACTCATGCTGAGCGTTTTGGCGTGTCATTCATTGATGATCGTCCGATGTTCAGCACTGAGTTGTTACAACTGTTTAACTTTATCGAGCTATGGAAGCTTATGCAGGCAGATATGCAGTCGCCCAAAAAGCGTTCTGAGCAACCAGCCGTGACCAAAGACGAGATAGAGGAGAAAGTGATGGAGGCTGTTAAGAAGGTGGAGCATTTGGTGGTTCAGAAGTGGAGTAAACACGCGAATGGTCTTTGGAAGAAGACATATAGGACTTTCAAGGCGGAGATTTCGAAAGCGGGTCCTCATGAGAAATTCAAAGAGTACAGCAAGAAAACGGTTTATTGTATCATTGGCTACCTGAAGTCCAATGGGGTGTATGATAATTCGAAGACTAATGTCGAGGTGACCAAACTGCTGGAGGGTTGTAACAATGGAATGCGTAAATATATAAACAACGGTTTGGGAGAATTGGACCTTGCCTTGCAGAAGCGTCTGAAGGATTTTATCAGCGAGGAAATGAAGCAAATAGCCTGATAAGACAGGTGATAGTTGCAAGATAGTTGCGTGATAGTTGACTTGTTCAATTATCACGTTTTTTTTTGTTTTATGCCTGTTTGGGGGCTGATAGATAAAGATAGTATCTTCCCGTAAGATAGTTTGCTCTCATCTTTTTGCCTTATTACCTTTGCGGTATCGGATTTTACAAAAATATTTATTAACCCGAGTTGTGTGAGAGTTACCTAGGAGAAAAGTCGACAAGCTCAGCACATCTCACAACAACTTCGGAAAGAATGAAAGAGATTACGCTAAGAGTGCCCGACGATATGGTGGCACTGATTGAGCAATTGGCTCAGCATTTAGAGGGTGTGGAAATTGCTGATGTGTGTGATGGCACACTGACTGAGACGGACATTGACCAATGTTTCAGACAAGCTTTTATGGAATTGAAACAGGACAATGTGATAAGAAAGCCCAGAGACTATGCTTGGATTATGATGGCATTAGAACAGGATGTCATCAAGGATGTCAATGGTTTCAGTTCGCATCAGGCTTACATTGACTATTTAGAAATGCTAGGCGTAGAAGACGTGCCTGGAAGAACAACGTTGTTCAGAGCTTACAACCTAACGGTAGGAACATATCCTGACTGGACCTTTCTTGACACCCCTAAAAAGGAAGAAGTGTTGAGAAGAAAAAACATCATTGTCCGTTTTTCGAGTGCATTTATGAGGGCAAAAAGGGCAATATGGAACAACAAATGAAACAAATGACCAATTGTGGAACAGTGAGTGGAATCACAAGATTTCTATCCTTGTCTGCCCCAAAATTATTGGCGACCTTTGCATCGTCGAAAGAGTTCGACAGCGATCTTTGACTTACTGGAACAACGACAACGACAGATTGGGCTGGCGGAATAATAATTGTGTACCATGGGGAACACACTTTTCAAACACACACGCGCATGCGTATATGTGTGCGTACATTTATTAATCTTTTAAACACAAATTTAAATCATGAAACAGAAAGCAATTACAATCAGTTTGATCAAGAACAACATCGAAGACAATGCCGGCGAGCAGCACATGACCTCACTGGAGATTGCACAGCTCACAGGCAAGCAACACAAGGACATTCTGAAGGCTGTCCGAAACATGGAACCGGCATGGACGAATGTCACTGGGCGCAAATTTGCGCTCAGTGAATACCAAGACGCCTCAGGCAGAACATTGCCCTGCTACTCACTGACCAAGACGGAGTGCCTCTACATTGCCACCAAGTTCAACGACGAGGCGCGCGCAAGACTGGTGTTGAGATGGCAGGAGTTGGAGATGGACCAGCGCGAGGCTCTGGAGTGGGAACGCTGGAAGGCTCGCTGGAGTCAGATAGAACGTCCGAAGGGAGCCATTGCCCTGCTGGGGTGCAGCGAGGAGGACATTCTGAACGAGGCAGACGACATCATCGGCGAGGAGCTGGACGAGTTGAACCAGCGAAGCGACGACTGCTATACGCCCACCGAGATTGGCAAGCCTTTCGGTCTGGACGGGCGCGACCTCAACTCATTCCTCTGTGACCAGGGCATCATCCAGTGGGCGAAAGGTCAGTGGATGCCCACACGCAAGTTTATGAACCAAGGACTGACGGAGAACCGCAGCTTCGTCATTCACGGTCGTAACGGTCATCGCCGCACAGTGTCGCGACTGGTATGGACAGCGAAGGGCCGCGACTTTATCATGAACATCATTAAACATTAATAAGTAGTTAAGAAAGAAATTAGGGGAAATTAAGGGAAATTAAGCTGCGCAGTCAATGAGGAAACAAAATGATATAAATTTCCCATCATTTCCCAAAATTTCCTTCCAAACCAAAAACCACTAAATTATAAGATTAAATAATCAATTAACATGGAAGCATTAGTAACAATTATTGCGGTGGGCGCATACGCTGAGCGCCAGTATCAGAAGCAGGATGGAACAACCGAGTATTTCAAGAGTCGCGGGGTAACAATGAAGCGGGGCGGCGATGTGTTCTACGGAGAGATGACGGGAGAACTTGCCTCGAAGAACCGAGACACGCAGTACCAGCAGGGCATGCCCTACATCGTGAAGGGTGCATGGAAGCACCGCGTATGGGGCGAGAACAACGACCGTCACGAGAATGGATTTCACATCACTGACCTTCAAAGTCTGTAGCCCATGTTTTGTACCCAAGATAACCAATATGTTTCTCCGGCAGTACCAGGTACTGCGGAGAAACTCAACGAAATCCTTGATTCGCCAAGGGTGAAGTGGAAGATAGAAACCATCAGGGCAGTACGTAAGCCTGGAGCCATCAAGCTGTGGGCATCGAACGTGGAATTCCAGAAGTTCTGCATCAAGGAAGCAGCGAAGAAGAAGGTGGGCGAAGCTTTCAAAGAGCTGACGGACGAAGAGAAGCTGGTAAGATGGGCAACAGCCCTGAAAGAGTCGTTGCCACCACTGATTTTCGGAGCAAGGGATTTCGACGAAACGCCCTTGAAGAAAGACCCCAGCAGGAAGATGAAGCGCAGGGTGCTGGCTGCCATCCACCTTTCAGGATTGTTTATGTTCGACGTAGATCATGTAGACAATCCGCGTGAGATATTCGAACGGACGCAGGTGGAGGGATTCAGATGGAAGGTGCTGTTTGCCCACGTGACCTCATCGGGAGAGGGATTGCGCTTGGTGTGCGTGGCGATTCCTGAGATTGGCAATATTGCTGATAATCAGATAGAGCTGGCTAAAGCACTGGGTGTTACGCCCGACCTGAGTTGCATCGATGCATCGCGCATATCGTATGCACCCATGAGAGAAGATGTGTATTATCTGAACGAAGAAGAACTAGTAAATTACTACAATGAAGAGTTTGACAAGATGTATTGCGAGGCTTATCGTAAGGGTTGTACTGAACCTACGAAAGCGCAAGAGAACACGAAGAAGATTTTAACGAACACAAATCTCACTAATCTCACTAATGGCTGCGCACAGGAAAAAGATTCGTGTAATTCGTGCAATTCGTGTTCAGAAGAAAAAGACGAAAACTTTAATTATCATGGAATTAGTTACAAAACAATCTGCGAAGCGTGGCAGACCGCGCAAGGTGGCGCCCCAGGCGTTGGAGACCGCCACAGAACAATGCTGCAAATGGCTCTCGACCTTAGGTATATCTGCGACAACCAGCCCGACATGGTCGCTCGGGCACTTAAGGAGTGCAGATTTGTACAGGACATCATCCGCGAGCGAGGAGAAGAAGAGGTCAGGGGCGTTGCTGATACGGCTTGTGAGCGAAGAATGTACAAAGACATCCCCAAACGAATGCAAGAGGTGCTTAAAAGTACAGGTGCGCTATCAGGCGAAACCCAAAGAACTGAGCGAACTATGGGAACGGTTAACATCCCTTACGAGCAGTACGCTGAAAGGCTGGAACCTCTCCTTAGCGCTCCTTATGCCGAGGCCTGTAGTGGAGTGAGCCGCCATAATTGGCTGGGTGCTGTGTTCGTCTCGGGAGCGATGTATTGCACATTGTTGACAAGATGTTGGTACAAGCATTTCAACGGTGCGAAGCAACGCATGAATCCGCAGGCATTGATTATCGGTGAGCCTGCTACGGGTAAGGGCTTTGCCAAGTCGCTGGACGACCAGATTATGTGCGCCATGCGCGAACAGGATGAAGAGGTGCGTGCGCAGGAAACTCGCTATAAGCAGGAGCAGAAGAAACGAGGGACTTCATCAAAGGCGCAGAAGCAAGATGCATTGGTGGAGCCCGAGGGAATGATTCGTTATCTGCCCACCAAGACTTCAAACAACATCTTCTTTAGAAGATTGAAAAGAGCTAAAGAAGTGGTGGATGGTGAGGTGATGCCGATGCATCTCTACATGTTCGATTCTGAGCTCGATTCTTCGATTAGTGCGCAGAGTGGTGGTGCCTGGATAGGCAAACATGACCTAGAATTGAAGGCTTTCCACAACGAGCTTTCGGGCGTGGACTATGCCAACAACGACAGCATCAACGACATTCTGCCTATCTTCTGGAACTCAGTCACGACGGGTACGCAAGTGTCCTTATACAAGAAGTTCACGCCCAGAAACATCAACGATGGTTTGTGCAGTCGTGTCTGCATCTTCCCGATGGAAACAGCTCGCTACCAAATGATCAAAAAGAAGAATGTGGATTGGGAAGCCAACGAATCCATGAAGCAATGGGGCTATAGGTTCGAGAAACTGCATGGCGAATTGCCACTCGAAAGACTGACCGACCATGTGTACGACCTCTGCGAGCAATCGGCCCAAGAGGCAGAAGCTGCGGATGACCACGTGCTGGACTACCTGCGCAAGCGTGCGGTGTTCTACGCCACATGGCTCACCATCCCTCGCATCCTGGCTCGTCAGTACGATGAGTTTAAGAAGACGGGAAAGCTCGACATCACCGATGATGACTTGAAGTTCTCCACGCTGATGTACGACGCGGTGATCTATTTCCAAGACCACTTCTTCGGTCAGATGTTGCAGGATTCTTGGGACAACGCTGCTCGCGAGTATGTACCCAGACGCAGAAACACCAAGAATGCTGATGCGTATAAGGCATTGCCCGAACTGTTTACTGCAAAGGAGGTGATGCTGATGCTGGACATAGAAAACGGTGCAGCCAATAAACAATGTCAACGCTGGATGACACACGGATTCATCGAACGTATTAAACAAGGTAAATACAAAAAGATAATCAAAGATTTAATGGCATGATAGACACAAAAATGAAACTCTCCGAGCACTTTACGCTCGGGGAGATGATTAAGACGAGTGTGAAAGTTAACGAATTCGCCAAGCAGAACGGGTTGGGCGAAGAGGAAGTGAATAACCTTCGTAGACTCTGCAAGTGGCTGGAGCGATTGAGGAAAAGGTGGAACGACCTGTATGGCGAAGGGGATGACCCCATTATCATTAATAGTGGGTTCCGAAGCCCTGAAGTCAACAAAGCAGTGGGCGGTGCATTTACAAGCAATCACCTGACGGGCTGTGCCGTTGACATCCGCTGCATCGGCATTGAACAGGCTTTGCGCTATGCAGCGATATTGCTCGACATCTCAGATCTGAACAAGGAGGATTTCGATGAACTGCTGATAGAACAAAAGGCGCATGTCATTTGGATTCACTTCGCGGTCCGTCCGTTTGGTAATCGCAGGCGAACACGCTCGACCTAAGGTCGCTTTTACCAAGGCCACGGGCCGACTAAAAGAACTTTAGGAGGTAAAGGAAGAGAGGCGGAACAAAACGTTCTGCCTCTCAACTTTTTATTTCTCATGCTCTGCAATCAGTTGCAGCAGGCGTTCGACAGCCTCTTCCTCGGGAATGTTCTTGGCAACACATTCCTTTTGCTTGTAGAGCGAAATCTTGCCACGACCGGCACCTACATAGCCATAGTCGGCATCGGCCATCTCGCCAGGACCGTTAACAATGCAGCCCATGATGCCAATCTTCAGACCCACCAGATGGCTGGTGGCTGCCTTAATCTTAGCAATGGTTTCCTGCAGGTTATACAAGGTGCGTCCGCAGCCTGGGCAGGAGATATATTCGGTCTTGGTGAACTTGATGCGAGCGGCCTGAAGAATAGCATCCGCAAGGGACACCAGCTGTTCGCGACTGAATCGCGAACCGCAGTTAATCACGAGCTTCGTGGCCTTGCGGTCGATGAGCAGGGCACCTACGGCCATCGCAGCTTTGAGCTGGAGGGTTTCCCAGTCGGGTGCATCTACATCCAGCGTGATGGTATCGTCCTGGATGCTGGCCTCAGCCTTTTCGCGCAAAGCAGTACACTCAGGAATCAGGTCTACCAATTTGCGAGCCACGGGGATTTCACACTCGGGTTCCTCGGACAAGGACACACGGATGGTGTCGCCAATGCCTTCGGTGAGCAGGGCGCCAATGCCTACAGCCGACTTGATGCGACCGTCTTCGCCCTCGCCAGCCTCGGTGACGCCAAGGTGCAGGGGATAGTGCATATCTTCCTGGTCCATGGTCTTGACGAGCAGGCGTACGGTGGTGACCATGACAACGGTGTTGGAAGCCTTGATGGAGATGACCACATCGTTGAAATTCTCACGACGAAAGATGCGGAGAAACTCCATACAGCTCTCGACGATGCCTTCAGGGGTGTCGCCATAGCGCGACATGATGCGGTCGCTCAACGAACCGTGGTTGACACCGATGCGCACAGCGGTATGGTGCTCCTTACAGATATTAAGGAAAGGCACCAATTTGGCTTCAATCTTCTTCAGTTCCTCGGCATATTCGGCATCGGTATATTCCAAGTGCTTGAACGTGCGACCTGGGTCGACATAGTTGCCAGGATTGATGCGCACCTTCTCACAATACTGGGCAGCGACATCGGCGGTATGGGCGGTGAAATGGACATCGGCCACGAGCGGAGTGGTATAGCCGTCGGCCTTCAGGCGGGCCGAGATGTTCTTCATGTTTTCCGCCTCACGGGTGCCCTGAGTGGTGAAACGCACCAACTCGCCACCGGCATCGATGATGCGCTTGGCCTGTGCTACACTGCCCTCGGTATCATTGGTATCGGTGGTAGCCATGGACTGGATGCGGATGGGGTTGTTGCCACCTATCTCTATATTGCCTACGTGACAAACCGTACTAATTCGTCTTGTACTCATACTTCACTTCTGCTAAGTCCTTATTTGCCTTTTCAATCTTGGCCTTGAGGCCGCTCTTATAGTCGGCCAGACGCTGGGCAATGGCCTCATCGCTCAGTGCCAGCATCTCGACAGCGAGGATGGCGGCATTCTGCGCACCATTGACACCGACGGTAGCCACAGGGATGCCCGGTGGCATCTGGATAATAGAGAGCATGGCATCCAGTCCGTCGAGCATACCCTTGATGGGCACACCGATGACGGGCAGCGTGGTAGAGGCTGCAATAACACCGGGCAGGGCAGCAGCCATGCCAGCAGCAGCAATGATGACCTTCAAGCCACGCTCCTTAGCACCCTTGGCAAAGGCCTCGACAGCCTCAGGAGTGCGGTGGGCAGAAAGGGCGTTCACCTCGAAAGGTATCTGCATCTCGTCGAGTAGTTTACATGCTTTCTCCATAACGGGCAGATCGCTGGTGCTGCCCATGATAATGCTTACAATTGGTTTCATTGATTTACTATTTGACTATTTACTATTTACAATTTATATAAAGAGGATGGCGATGGCAGCACAAATAAAGCCTACCCAGAAACCTGCCACCACCTGCGCAAGACTGTGCTGGCGCAGAATCATGCGGCAAGTGCCTAGCAGACCTGCCACGAAAAAGACGAGGCAGAGCCACCACACGGGATTGAAGCCCAGATACTCGGCAAAGGCAAACAGGGCGCCCCCTACTCCACCAATGGCTGCGGTGTGGGTAGAAATTTTCCACCACACATTGATGATGGCACAGACTATCTGCAGCAACAAGGCGGCAATGATGATGGCACTCATGAAATGGGGCATGTGCAGGCGTTCCATCAGATAGATGCAGGTGAAATAGCAGCAGATGGAGATGATGTAAGGCACCATACGTCGTTCTCGATGACCTAGTTCTATGAGGTTCCATCCCTGATAGCGACGGTATAGATGAATCATGACCGTGGGCAACAGGATGGTGAAGAGATAGGTCATGATGAGCACCTGCAACTTGTAGGCCAGAGGGAAGATGCTGAGATAGCTGAACAGGAACAGCGCTATCAGCCCTACTATGGGCAGATAGAACGGGGTGAAAAGCATGCTCACGATGCGAGCAGCCAGAATCATTTGTTTCTCTCTTATCATTTCACTATATACTAGCGACGCAGTCGCGCAATAGGTATTCCTAACTGTTCACGATATTTGGCCACCGTACGACGGGCAATGGGATAGCCCTTCTGCGCCAAGGCTTCACGTAACGCATCGTCGCTCAGTGGATTACGTTTATCTTCCGCATCTATCAGGTCGCGCAAGGCAGCCTTGATTTCACGGGTGGAGAGTTCCTCACCCTCGGCGGTGGTATAGCCGTCGCTGAAGAAATAGCGCAGAGGGAAGGTGCCCCACCGTGTCTGGGCATATTTGGAGTTCGACACACGTGATATCGTGCTGACATCGAGTCCCGTCTTCTCAGCGATATCCTTCAGAATCATAGGGCGCAAGGAAGCCTCATCGCCATCTTCGAAGAAGCGATGCTGCCACTGGATAATGGCCTTCATGGTGACCGTCAGCGTGTGGCGACGCACACGGATGGCCTCGATAAAGCCCTGGGCGGCATCCACCTTCTTCTTGGTATAAAGCAGCGCCTCCTTCATCTGCCGACTCATGTTGTCCTTGTTGGTCTGATATTCCTTTAAGGTATCAGTGAACGACTGCGACACATGCAGCTCCGGGATATCGCCCGTGTTCAACGAGAAGGTGACGGTGCCATCTTCCTGTGTGTCGACGATAAAGTCGGGGGTAATCTGTTGGACGGAACGCCCCACCACTTCACCCATCGAAGTGCCTGGCTTGGGATTCAGTTTACGCAATTCCTTGATGAGTGTTTCGGCTTGCACATCGGTGAGCTGGAGTTGCTGCTGCAGCTTATCCCAATGTTTTTTGGTAAAGAGCTCGAAATAGTTCTCCACCGTTTTCTGCATCAAGTCCTTCAGCTTGGAGGGGTCACGGCGCTCTATCTGTAGCAAGAGGCACTCCTGCAACGAACGGGCTCCGATGCCGGGAGGGTCGAACTGCTGTAACTTACGAAGCACGTGCAGGATGCCGGCTTCGTTCATATCTATATTATGGTAGATGGCCAACTCGTCGGAGATGCTATGCAGGGGCTTGCGCAACAAGCCGTCATCGTCCAAAGAACCAATGAGATATTCCATAACGCCTTTCTCTTCTTCTGTGAGGTCGGTCATGTCCATCTGCTCCTTAATCTGGTCGTAGAAGGATTCGGCCTGTCCATAGACCATCTCTTCGCGCTCATCCTGAGAAGACATGCCACCATGATAAACAGGTAGGTCTTCATCGTCGCGACCTAAGGATTCAAACGCTTCATCCAAGGCAGACTGGCGCTCCTCCTTCTCGTAAGAATCGGCTTCGCTTTGAGAATTATCTGGATTATCTAGAGGGTCCAGATTGTCTAGAGGCTCGTCAGCAGATATCTCCAGGGCGGGGTTGTCGTCCATCTCTGCATTGACACGCTCCATGAGCTGGGTAATAGGCAGTTCTGTCAACTGCGCCTGCAACAACTGTTGCTGCGTGATACCCTGTGTCAGTTTCTGCTGTTGGGTTAAACGCTGTTCTTGTATCTGCTCTTGTGCCATAATTACTGTTCCAATTTCTCCATACAATAACGACGGAAGTCCGTCCAATGGTAATAAGGTGCACAATCGGTAGCAATGGGCAAAGTGGCCTCTTGCTCGTTGAGTAGCACTTTCACTAAAACATCCTGATCTTTGGGGGTACTACGATAGAAGATAAACTGCAGATTAGCACCCATAGGGAAGATACTGGAGCACCACCATCCCTTAGCCTCCAGTTCGTCCAGATTATCGGTTGCCAAGTCGTAACCATTAATACCCATCAGGCAGACCAGTGGTAAAATCACCGTGTCGTGACCATAGCGCAGTTGAGCGCCAGGACGAGGGAGTTGCAGGCAACTGTCGGCATCGGCAATGAGCTTGCGCAACAGAGTCTTTTGTGTGTGGGGCTGCTTACCGCCATTCAGTTTACAAGCACCATGCTGGATATACCAGAGCACATTATCTATCTGCCACATGCGATACAACTCCTCTGTGGTGAAAAGAGACATGAGATAGGTATGGTCGCTGAGATGGGTATTCAAGACGAAAAGTCCCATCTTCATCAGGTAATAGTTGAAATACCACTCATCCACGATTTCCTTCACAAGGTCTGGGTTCTTGAAGATTTGCTCCATTAGTCGACTATTGCCCATACGGGGTTCTACATAGGCATCGTATGCCTTCTGAGTCTCTGGTGTCATGTAATTCTTCCGTAAGTGCGGGTCCTGATGGTTCATATAGTCTTGATCGCGCTTAGAGGCACGCATCGTGATTTGCAGTTGAGGATTTAACTGTGCCATTTCCATCATCGCATAGCCCATGGACGTGATACAACGAGCTACCACCGTACTTTTGGCATCAACATGCGCTGCACCCTCGAAAACTTCAGGGAAGCGCTGAATCATTCTTCGGGCAATCTGCCGTTCTTGTCTAGCGCCCAAGGAGGTCAGTTCGCCCCAACGACCCTCGGTATCGTTCAGTATCAAGGTCATCTCGTCGAGCACTTTCTTGCCCACGGGTGTCAGTTCATCGACAGCACCTGCATGGAGCATCATCTTATAAGGCGTATCGTAACCCTTACGATTGCTGATATATCGCGAGCCATGACGTCCATAGTGGGAGATATAGAAAGGACGCTTGCCAGAAGGAGCAGGTGTCAGATTATCGGGAATGCTATCGGGGTAGATACTATAGTTGCACGACGCATAAGCGGGGTTCTTCTCAATCAGTTCCATCACAGGCTGTGAAAGCGCTTCGCTAGTAAATAGCGAGAGAATCGTGAAAAGTATTGTGAATAGTCTCATAGCCTCAATTCTTTTTTTCGTCCTCGTCATTTCTGATTTTCTCATAGCGATACAGCTTGCGCAAATAATAGCGTTTCACGTCGTTCCAGTGGTAATAAGGCGCACAATCGGTCTCAATGGGCAGGCGCGCCTCGCGGCCGTTGAACAGCACCTTCACTAAAGGGTCTTTGTCGTCCTGATCACTGCGGTAGTGTATCATCTCTATCCTTCCACCAAGTGGTGCAATACGATAGTTAACCCAACCCAAATGCTCAAGACTGTCGAGGTTGGCGGTCTGTACACCGCAATCGTCAAGTTCCATCAGACTGGCTAACGCCAATATCACATTATTATTCGTAAAGCGCAGATGCGTCACAGGGCGGTTAAGACTCATCACGCTGTCACCCATGTGCAACATATTCCAAAGGGGTTCTCGCTGGATATAGGGCTGACGACCGCCATTCAACGCACAATTACCATAACTGATATAGTTCCATGCGTTCTGCTTACGCCAGTGACGATAGATTTCTTCGGGTGTGAATATATCATAGAGCGTTACACTATGTGACAAATCTGTCTGCTGAATACTACCTGCAACCTTGAAAAGCAAGCGGCCCAGTTCTGCTGCATCAATATGGGCAACAACATAGTTCTGGTCGGAGAAAAGCGATTCCATCAGTCTTGTATCGCTGGTATTCAACTCATAGAAACGATTGTAATGAAGTGATGTCAGCGAGTCGATACGTTGGGAGGACAGCTGCTTATCCACCGGATCCATCCATTGTCTGTTACGATGTGACGCAACAACGTACATTTTTGAATGACATTGTTTCGATAATTCCACCAAAGCCTCGTTGGCCGTTTGGATACAGCGGTTCTCCACGATGCTGCGGGCGTCAATAAAACTATTGTCTGCAAACATCTCTGGGAAACGTTCCGCTACCTGTCGCGCATATTCTCTCATCACCCTGCCACCTTCATCTTTCATCTCTCCTGAACGGTGAAGGGCATCATGATACACCAATTCGAGCCTTCTCAACACGTCACGACCCAGTTTGCTCAGTTTACCCAAGCTGTCTGCTTTCGCTAATATGTCTAATGGCTTCTTGTATTCATGGGGCTTTTCAAGATAGAAGGAAGCGGGACAACCATAGTGGTTGATGTAAAAAGGCTTCTTTCCTGCTGGAGCGGGAGTTTCCTGACAAGGTTTAGAAACAGGCAAAGCATAATAGATGCCTGCAGAGCGATTGACATCGGTCTTCAGTTCCTTTCTAACGTCTTGGGCCATCACCAAAATGGCTCCACAGACCATCCATATAACGAATATCAATTTACGCATAATACGCTTTCAACTGTAAGGCATAAGAGGCCAACTGGCGTGTATCCATATTACCATAACGCTCCCAAATCTGCTGACAGGCTGCCAACAGGGGATGAACAATCACATCACGACGACGCAGATAGGGATCGCAATGCTGGAAGATTTCCAAGACATCGACTATCAAAGTGGTGGGCACCTTCATCAAGCTGGCCAGATCGCGCACTTCAGGCGTTTCCTTCACCATCGTATTGGGTGTCAGACGGAAATACAGGTCGAGGATGATGATGAGGGAGATAGGGAGCAGTCGCTCCTCACCCTCCAACGGACGGAAGTCGCGCTCGAAGGTCTCCTTCGTCTCCACACCGTCAAAGAAATCGCCACTGCTGTTGAACCCAATCATGTTGCGTAACAAGCTTACGGCCCTGGTCAACCGCTTGGGGTTACGACCATATTCTTCCCAGATGCGCTCAATGCGAGGTGTCTCCAAATGGGCAATCTCGCATTGGCGTGCAAAGAGCTGTTCTGGAGCAATGTGAAGTTCCATACACAGGAAGATAGCATCACGACTATACATTGGCTTTACGCCAACGGGCTTACGCAGATAAAGTTGCATAACCAGCAACCAATAGTCATCCTGCCAATTCTGATTCTTTGCCATATCAATCCCTCCTATTTATTGTTTCTGTTGCAAATATACAACATTTTTCTATTATTTGCAAACAAAAACACAACAGAATGCATTTTTAGCCTTCTTTGCTCTTGAAAGCCAGGGCATACATACGCATCTGCTTCACCATAGCCAGCAGACCGTTGGAGCGGGTTGGCGACAGGTGTTCCTTCAAGCCAATCTGCTCGATAAAGTAAAGGTCGGCATTCAGGATTTCGTCGGGGGTGTGACCACTGAGGACACGGATCAACAGGGCAACGATACCTTTTACTATCAAGGCATCGCTCTCTGCAGTGAAGGTAATCATGCCATCCGCATAGTCGGCCTGCAGCCACACACGACTCTGGCAACCGTCAATCAGGTTGCTTTCTATCTTATACTTCTCGTCCAACGGTTCTTGGTCGTTGCCCAAGTCTATCAATAGTTGATACTTGTCCATCCAGTCGTCAAAACCAGCGAACTCCTCAATAATCTCGTCTTGTATCTCGTTAATGCTCATTTTTGATAATCTTAAAAAGTTTGTCTGATGGTCTTACTTTGTCGGGCACCTTGAAGGCGACACGAGTGCCTTGCTGGGCAGTCTGTACAGCCTGCACATCATCGTGAATCTCGTCGACGGTGACATACATCACACCCGTCGTCGGTCCTGTAATCAGCATCTTATCACCTACGGAGAAGGTGTCGGCCTCCACGGTAAACTCAGCCACGCCGAGCTTGGAGAAATACTTCACGCCCTTGCCAATATACTGCTTGCGCTCCGTTGCATTGGAACCGTAGTTGTGGTTCCACTCGCCAAGCGTCTGACCTTGATAATAGCCATCCCAGAAGCCACGGTTGAAAACGGTAGCCAGTCGCTCGTCCCAAGCATCCTTTTTCTCTTCGGTAAACGTGCCGTCCAGCACCGCCTGCATAGCTTCCTTATAACACTGGACAACGGTATAGACATATTCAGGACCGCGGGCACGCCCCTCAATCTTAAAGACCCTCACGCCGCTCTTCATCATGCGGTCGATGAAGCGGAGGGTCTTCAAGTCCTTGGGCGACATGATGTACTTGTTGTCAATCTCCAGCTCGGTGCCCGTCTCACGGTCTGTCACAATATAGCTGCGACGACAAATCTGCATGCAGGCACCACGATTGGCTGAGCGCCCCGTATTGTCCAGACTCATATAACACTTGCCACTAACGGCCATGCAAAGTGCTCCATGACAGAACATCTCGATGCGAACCAGTTCGCCATTAGGTCCACAGACGTGTTGTTCCTCTATCTGGCGATAAATCTCTGCCACTTGGTCGAGATTCAACTCGCGAGCCAGTACCACCACATCAGCAAACTGGGCATAGAACTTCAACGCCTCGATGTTGGAGATGTTCAGCTGGGTGGAAAGATGCACCTCCATGCCCTTCTGTCGGCAATAGGTCATCACCGCAATATCGCAGGCTATGACTGCCGAGATCTCAGCCTCCACAGCAGCATCGATAATCTGGTGCATCAGCTCGATGTCCTCGCCATAGATAATGGTGTTCACCGTCAGATAGCTCTTCACTCCATGTTCCTTACAAGTGGTGGCTATCTCACGTAAATCGTCAATCGTAAAATGGTTGGCAGAATGGGAGCGCATGTTCAATTGCTCCACGCCGAAATAGACAGAGCCAGCCCCTGACTGCAAGGCTGCAGCCAGCGACTCACGACTGCCTACAGGCGCCATAATTTCAAAATCATTAATATTCATGGGTGCAAAGTTACGCATTTTCCATTTAAAATGTGTATCTTTGCACACAAATCATAACTATTTGAACAAAAATGAAGAAGATTTTATGGGCTGGCAGCCTTTTACTGCTATGCACCGTTGCCTTTGCTGGCAACGAACCCAAGACCACATTGGATGGTTCAAAGATACAGAAGATCACCTTCGATGGTGACAAGATGAACGTGAAGTATAACGACGGGACAGCTGATGCGACTTTCGATATGGCTGAAGTTGTCATTACCTTTAGCAATGCGATGAGCATTCAGGAGCGTGTCACCATAGCGCGCAATGCAGGACTGGAGGGAAAGAAGATATACACGCTGAAGGGTGTGTATATGGGAAAGAGTGTGGCTAACCTGCAGCCAGGACTCTACATTGTGGATGGTAAGAAGATTCTGATTAAATAAAAGGAGGGCAAGCTATGAAACATCTTTCTTTGTTATTTACATTGTTAGCCCTGCTGGGCATGAACGCTCAGGCGCAGAACGACGTCATACAGGATGCCACCAAGAATCAGGTTCAACTGAAACTGACGGACGGCAGCTCGAAATTCTATAATACTGCCGAGGTTCAGGAGCTGACTTTCGACAATGGTGTGATAACGGCAGGACAGGACCAATATAATAATAATGTGGCTGGCATCGCCTTTGCCAAAGCCATTAAATCCCAGGTCAATATCACGGAGGCCAAGGGTTGGCTGGAGTCTGCCTATGTCAAATTCGACCTTTACGATAATATCCAGAAATACAATGTCTACGTCAAAGGGGGTCAGTATAATGAATACGCCCAAATCGACAGTGAACTGGTGCGCAACTACGGTACCTACGGACGCGCCGATGTGGTAGGTCTGCAGGCAGGCACCAATTATCAGCTGAAGGTGGTTCCTGTAAATGGAGACAATACAGAGCTAACCCAATTCGCCAGCGAGACAGAGGTGTTGGAGGTAAAGAACTATAGCCGCGAGGGCTTTGCCTTCATGAACAGCTATACTCCTGGTGCCTACAAGGCTGACGGTACGCTGAAAGATGGTGCCAAAGTGCTCTATATCACCAAGAATACGGCAAAGACGGTGAAGACAAAGGTAAAAACGGGTTCTAAAGACACGGATGTGAAGGAGATAACGGGCTTCCAGGCCATCCTTGACGCCTACCAGAAAGGATACGACACGACACCTATCGCCTTCCGCCTTATCGGACTCGTTGAGAAGGACGACCTCGACGGCATTAGCTCGTCAGAGGAGGGCATCCAGATCAAGGGTAAGAACAAGGACAGCGAGATGCCTTTCACCATCGAAGGTATCGGCGACGACGCTACAGTCCGCGGCTTCGGCTTCCTGGTACGCAATTCGAAAGGTGTGGAGTTGCGCAACTTTGCAGTTATGCGTTGCATGGACGATGGTATCTCTCTGGATACAGACAATAGCAACATCTGGATTCACCATACAGACCAGTTCTATGGTAAACATGGCTCAGGCGACCATGCCAAGGGCGATGGCGCTATTGATGTAAAGTCTGATTCTAAGTATGTGACAGTGAGCTACAACCGCTTCTGGGATACCGGCAAGAGTAACATGTTCGGCATGAAGAGCGAGTCGGGTCCCAACTGGATCAGCTACGACCATAACTGGTTCGACCACTCTGACTCCCGTCATCCACGTGTCCGCACCATGAGTGTGCACGTCTGGAACAACTACTTCGACAATGTCGCTAAATACGGCGTGGGTGCTACCTCAGGTTCCAGCGTATTCGTCGAGAACAACTATTTCTTGAAGACCAAGAAGCCTATCCTTTCTTCTCAGCAGGGTACTGATGCTACTGGCAGTGGAACGTTCTCCGAAGAGAACGGAGGAATGATTAAGGCTTTTGGCAACTACTTTGACAGTACTTGTAAGAACTTTAAATACTATACTCAGAAGAATGCTGGTGCTACTGGCTATGATGCCTACGAGACAAGCACACGTGATGAGCAAGTGCCTGCATCAGAAGTTACAAAGGTTGGTGGTACGCCCTACAACAACTTCGACACCGATGCTTCGCTCATGTACACCTACAATGCCGTTACGGCTGAGAATGTTCCTGCTCTTGTAACAGGTTACTACGGTGCTGGACGTATGAATCATGGCGACTTCACCTACACCTTCCCAGACAATGTGGGCAGCGACGATACTGACTCAGCCTATGATTCCAACTTGGGCAGTCTGCTCGACAACTATCAGACAAGCCTCCTTGGCATCTTTGGCGAAGAAAGTTCATCATTAGATGGAGGTAGCGGTGAACAAGGAGGTGGTGGACAAGGAGGTGGCGATGAGCCCGTCGCCATAGGTACAATTACCTGCTCGTTCTCGCAGAATGGCCCCGTCCAGTCTTCCGTCAATTTCTTTACCATTTCAGGCAGTTATTCCAATAGCAAGGGTACGGTAACCGTTGATGGCACTAGCTATACCTGGTGTCTGAAGATAGAGTCTGCCACAACTATAAATTTCAAGCTTAATGACAAGCGTAATATGACCCTCTACTTTGGTGATACGGAGACCGCTAGTATGAAGATTAACGGCAGCAAGATTACTGGCTCTGGCAGTATCTACAACCAAGTCTTGGAAGCTGGCAGTTACACGCTGACAAAGGATAAGACCGTCAACCTCTTCTATATTAAGCTGGAACCTGTAAAGGAATCGGAATGAGGATACAGGCTAGCATCTTTATGGTTGTGGTGTTACTGCTCTTCGGATGCAATGACAAGCCATCCAAAGAGTATGTGCACGATGTGTTGTTACCCATGACTCCCATCAAGGATCAAGGGCAATCGCAGTTGTGCTGGGCTTATGCCATGCTGGCGACCATCGAGACGGAACATATTCTGCGTGGCGACTCTGTGAACCTGTCTGCCGTCTATGTGGGAAGGATGCTGAAGCGTAACAATCAAAGGGCTATGGGACAGACAGCGCTGAACATACTGCAACGCGATGGTGTCGTAGGCTACGATGTCTTGCCCGACGATGCAGCAAAAGAATTGTCTACCCCCAAGTGGGTGTTTATGTTGGGAGCCAGATATACGCCCAAGGAATTTGCCCATTCTGTATGCGCTCCTGACGAATATATTTCCCTGACCTGCTGGCCAGACTCTCCTTATTATAAAAAGGTGGAGGTGCCTGTGCCCGACAACTGGGAACATAACCGTCTGTTGAACATTCCACTGGATACGCTCAAGGCACATGTGGACCGTGCCCTGCAGCATCGTCACCCCGTCTGTTGGGAAAGTCGGGGACATGCGATGTCTATTGTCGGACTGGCCCACGACTCCCAAAAGCAACGTTACTATGTGATGAAGAACTCATGGGGCACCGACCAGCCTCATGGTGGATTGGTCTATATGCCCGTTGACAAGATGTGGCGCGACATGATAGCCCTTTATATGACAAAAGAAGCCTACTACAACGAGTAGGCTTCCTTTATTTTCAGTATAATAACGATTACTTATTCAGCTTCCAAGTCACACCGTCCTTGGTGTCTTTCACCTCGAAGCCAGCAGCAGCCAACTCGTCGCGAATCTTGTCCGAGGTCGCCCAGTCCTTGTCGGCTTTGGCCTTGGCACGCAGTTCGAGCACCATGTCCATCACCTTACCGAAGGCTTCCTCGCGAGCATCGTTCGAACCACTCTTCTCTGCCTTGAGTCCAAGGATGTCGAAGGCGAAGAGATGCATCACCTCTTTCAGCTCCTTCAGGCAGTCAGCACAGATGGTAGCCTTGTGATCTACGAGCTTATTGATAGTGGTGCAAGCCTCGAACAGATTACTAATCACCTGGGGCGTAGCAAGGTCTTCGTTCATCGCATCGTAGCACTTCTGACGGAGTTCTGTAACCACTTTCTTGGTCTCAGCGTCACACTCAGCAGAAGCCTGTACGCGCTCCAAATCGTTGATGGCGTTCAACAGTTTCTCCAAGCCACGCTCTGCAGCTACCAGTGCCTCGTTCGAGAAATCCACCGTGCCACGATAGTGGGCAGACAGAATAAAGAAACGGATGGTCATGGGCGAATAGGCCTTCTCCAACAACGGATGATTACCCGTAAAGAACTGCTCCAGGGTGATGAAGTTATTGTATGACTTACCCATCTTCTTGCCGTTGATGGTCAGCATATTGTTATGCATCCAATACTTCACGGCAGGATGGCCCATCGAAGCCTGTGCCTGAGCAATCTCACACTCATGGTGAGGGAACACCAAGTCCATACCACCACCATGGATATCGAACATCTCGCCCAAGTACTTACGACCCATCGCCGTACATTCGCAGTGCCAACCAGGGAAACCGTCGCTCCAAGGTGAGGGCCAGCGCATGATATGTTCGGGCTGAGCCTTCTTCCACAAGGCAAAGTCGGCCTGATTCTTCTTCTCGCCCACACCAGCCAGTTCACGACTCTCGTCCTTGATGTTCTCCAACGAACGGCCAGAGAGGATACCATATTTAAATTTCTTATTGTAAGCCTCGATGTCGAAGTAAACAGAACCATTGCTCTCATAGGCAAATCCGTTGTCCAGAATCTGCTGCACCAACTGCTGCTGCTCGATGATATGACCTGTAGCATGTGGCTCAATAGAGGGGCGCAGCACATTCAGTGCATCCATATACTGATGGTAGCGGTTGGTGTAGTACTGGGCTATCTCCATGGGTTCCAACTGCTCCAGACGGGCTTTCTTGGCAATCTTGTCCTCGCCCTCATCGGCATCATGCTCCAAATGGCCTACATCCGTAATGTTGCGAACATAGCGCACCTTATAGCCCAGATGCTTCAGATAACGAAACAGCAGGTCGAAGGTGATGGCAGGGCGGGCATGTCCTAAATGGGGGTCACCATAGACCGTAGGACCGCATACATACATGCCCACATTAGGGGCGTGTAAAGGCTCGAAACGCTCCATCTGGCGCGTCAGCGTATTGTATATTACCAATCTTGATTCCATAACATTTTTATTAAAAACGCTGCAAAGTTACACATTTTTATTTATTTTTTGTATCTTTGCAACCAAAATTGTAAATAGTACATTGTCAAATTGTTAATTAACATGGCTTATACACGTATGACAGCTGCAGAGGCTGCAGCATTGATTAAGAATGGCGAACACATCGCCATGAGTGGTTTCACACCTGCTGGTGTGGCCAAGGCAACAACCAAGGAACTGGCCAAGCTTGCCATTGCAGAGCATGAGGCTGGACGTGAGTTCAAAGTGGCAATCTTCACGGGTGCTTCTACAGGACAATCGACTGATGGCGACCTGGCTAATGCGCAGGCTATCCTCTATCGTGCCCCCTACACCACCAATCCTGATTTCCGCAAGCATGTAAATGCTGGTGAGATTCCCTACAACGACCTGCACCTGAGTCACATGGCACAGGAGCTGCGCTATGGTTTCTACGGTCCTTTGGACTGGGCTATCCTCGAGGTTTGCGACATTGAAGAGGTGGGTAACGATTATCATGTCTATCTGACTGCCGCTGGTGGTATTTCTCCCACAGCAGCCCGTCTGGCCAAGCACGTCATCCTAGAGTTGAACAGCTTCCACAATCCCAATGCCAAGTTCATCCACGACGTATATGAGCCTCTGGATCCTCCTTACCGTAAGGCTATCCCCATTGAGCATGTAGGCGACCGCATCGGTGTTCCTTATGTATCTATCCCCAAGGAGAAGGTGGTAGGTGTCGTAGAGTGCAACATCCCTGACGAGGCCCGTTCCTTCAAGGACAGCGACCCTGTAACTGATAAGATTGGATTCCTGACAGCTGAGTTCCTTGTTGAGGAGATGCACAAGGGTCGTATCCCCAAGGAGTTCCTGCCCTTGCAGAGTGGTGTAGGTTCAACGGCCAACGCTATCCTCGGTGCCCTGGGTCAGGACAAGCACGTGCCCGACTTCAACATCTATACCGAGGTGCTTCAGGATAGTGTTGTAGCCATGATGCTCAACGGACGTGTGAAGGATGCTTCGGCTTGTTCACTCACCGTATCTAACGAGTGCTTGATGCAGGTTTACGACAACATGGACTACTTCAAGAACCACCTGACACTGCGCCAGAGTGAGATTTCGAACTCTCCTGAGATTATTCGTCGCTTAGGCGTCATTGCCATCAATACCGCTATTGAGGCCGACCTCTATGGCAACGTGAACTCAACGCATATCAGCGGTGTGAAGATGATGAACGGTATCGGTGGTTCAGGCGACTTCATCCGCAACGCCTACCTCTCTATCTTCACTTGTCCTTCAGTGGCTAAGGGTGGTGTTATCTCGTCTATCGTGCCTTTCGTAAGCCATCAGGACAGCTCAGAGCACGATGTCAACATCATCGTGACGGAGCAGGGTATTGCCGACCTGCGTGGCAAGGGTCCCATCCAGCGTGCAGAGTGCATCATCGAGAATTGTGCACATCCTGACTACAAGCAGTTGTTGTGGGATTACCTGAAGATTGCGAAGATGGGACAGACCCGTCATAACCTGCCTGCTGCATTCGCTATGCACGACACATTGGCTCGCAAGGGCGACATGAAGTTGACAGACTTCTCTGAATATATTAAATAAGGTATAAATCGAAAATCCAAGAAATGGATTAAACATATAGGCTATGTATGTCATACATATACGTTATGTATGTCAAACATATACGATATGTTCGATGCACATATAGGCTTCTCACATAGTGCGGAGCCTATATTTATTATGCGAGTAGCCTATACTCACATCGTCTCCATAGGCTCGGCAGCATGTCAGGAGCCACTCGAGACGATGCGAGAAGCCTTTGGAGACGATGTCAAAAGTTACTCCGCTGATTGCTCAGCTGTCATTATTTTCAAAAACTATCCCCCTATACACCAAACGGGCTTCAAATGCCGATGTATAAAGGGATTGACGATGGTGTATAGTTGCTCCAACACTACACCAACACTACACCAACACTACACCCAAAGTTTTTAGAAGTCGATTCACGGTCATGGTGAATAGTATGGTGTATAGTTGGTGTATAGTTGCCGAACTATACACCATGCGCAAACGCCCTGTGTATCGTGGTTTGCGGGGTGTTTGGTGTATAGGGGGATAGTTTCTCGAAAAAATCTTCTTAGCCTATAATTCCTATGACTCCATACTCTTCTGCATATTTATAAGCCCAAACCACAAGTATATGCAAATAAAAGACGCTAGGAGTTTGAGTAACCCAAACTAGGAGAAATCTCCGAGCAAACTCCTCGAAAGAGTAACTCAAACTCCTTGAATGCTTCGCTCTTTCCAATGCTGTATATCTATACACTTGCTGGTGAGTCACTAGGTGAGTGTCTTTTATAGATACTCACCCACGCCAAACCCAATGTACATCGGCATTTGAGGCTTGTTGGGTGAGTATGGTGAGTCTCTTTGATAATATGTATACATTCTTAAAGAGTATTAAAACGAATACTTTTTCTCTGGTTTTTCTTTGAAAATGGTATTCTTTTTATTACCTTTGCAGCATCATAGAAAAGAAACAATGAGAGCATATAAAGTAATTGAGGTCATCAAACTACTTGAGGCAGACGGATGGATTCTTGTAGCGACAAAGGGTGACCATCGACAATACAAACACCCGCAGAAGAAGGGAAAGGTAACTATCAGAGGACATAAGAATGAGGTGTTAAGCCAATTTCTCTTGAATAGTATTTGGAAACAGGCAGGTTGGAAATAAAAGGTAAGATTATGGAAAAAATTGTTGTAAACGTATCTTGGTGTGATAAGAACTATGGTGCAGCGCTGAGCGACAATGTGCCTGGTGCTGTGGTGGTAACTGCAAAATCATACGACGAATTGATTGATGAGGTGAAGGCCACCCTTCAATTTCACGTAGAGGGAATGATTGCAGATGGCGACGAAGTGCCTCAATGGTTACGCGATGGCGACTATGAATTCGAATACCATTTGGATACAGCTGCCCTATTGCAGATGTGTTCCCCTTATGCATCTATTGCAGCCATCAGTCGCGTGTCAGGCATCAACCAACATCAACTCAGCCACTACGCCAATGGCTTGAAGAAGCCTCGCCCAGAACAGCGTCGTCGCATCGTAGAAGGGCTTCATAAAATAGGCAGAGAACTCATAGCTGTAGAATAATCATTCGCAGAAAAAGAATAATGGCAGGCTCCCACTCAGAAACCTGCCGTTTTTGTTTTATCGAATTTTAGTTGCTAATTCCCCTTGAATGCTTCGCTCTTTCCAATGCTGTATATCTATACATTTGCGGGTGAGTCACTAGGTGAGTGTCTTTTATAGATACTCACCCACGCCAAACTCAATGCACATCGGCATTTGAGGCTTGTTGGGTGAGTATGGTGAGTATCTTTTTTAAATTCTTTATTATACAAGTATCAGAAATTTTTGATTAAAATTTTGTTTTTGTAACTAAATTGTCTTATCTTTGCAGCAAAACTCCCCAAATAGTGTCCGAGTTACCGAATCCTCGAAATAATCAAAGAACGCTCAGGAACTCTTATTAACAAAGGGATTTTCATTAATTACAATTTATCAAATAACAAAACTATATAATTATGAAGACAACAAAAAACTTTAGGTGCTTATTTCTACTAGCCTTTCTTTATGTTATGAGCACAATGGCTTTTGCACAGAGTGAACCATATGCGGTGCTAAGCGAGAACAATACTAAACTTACGTTCTACTATGATGACCAAAAAGAGAGTCGTAACGGGATGAATGTTGGACCATTTAATGGCTCCACCATAGCAACAAGAGGATGGCATGCTAACAGTGGCGATATCGTGCAAGTAGTTTTCGATAAATCTTTTGCAAATTGTACAGTTGGCAGCACATCTCATTGGTTTTATGGTTTTACTAAACTTGAGAGTATAGTTAACATCGAAAACCTTAATACTTCCCTTGTACACAATATGGATCGTATGTTCGAAGATTGCAGCAGTTTAACAAGTTTAGACTTAAGCAATTTTGAAACTAGCAATGTAATAAATATGAATGGTCTATTCGTTGGGTGTACCAACTTGGCTACGATTAATATATCCAAAACAAAATTTGATACAAGTAATGTACGGGATATGACAATTATGTTTGGGAGCTGTGAGAATTTAACAAGTATTGATTTAAGTGGCTTTAATACATCAAAAGTGACATCAATGTCCTGCATGTTCAATGATTGCTATAGTTTAACAAGTTTAGACTTAAGCAGTTTCAATACTGACAATGTAACGGATATGGGAGATATGTTCGATGATTGCAGAAGTTTAACAAGTTTAGACTTAAGCAGTTTCAATACTGCCAATGTAACGAATATGGAAGATATGTTCTCAAATTGTAGAAGTTTAACAAGTTTAGACTTAAGCAGTTTCAATACTGCCAATGTAACGAATATGAGAAGTATGTTTAATTCATGTGTTAACTTGACTACAATTTATGCTGGTGAAGGATGGAGCACAAGCTCTGTAACTGACACCAATAATGGCCAATACATGTTTTCAGGTTGTACAAAACTTAAAGGTGGAGGAGGAACTGTATATAATGAGAATCATGTGGACTATACCTATGCCCATTTGGATGGAGGTACGAATAACCCTGGATATTTTACGGAAAAGGTAGATCAGCCCTATGCGATTCTAAGCGCGAATAATACTGTACTGACTTTTTATTATGACTATAGAAAAAATGAGAGGAACGGTATGAGTATCGGACCATTTAGTAATAGAAATCAAACAAGATGGAATAGCCAACAAAGCCAACAAAGCATTACAAATGTTGTGTTTGACTCATCGTTTGCATCTTGCAACTCTATAACTAGTACTGCATATTGGTTTTATAATTTAACCAATTTGGAAAATATTGAAGGGCTTGATTTGTTGAATACGGAAAATGTTACGACGATGTGTGAAATGTTCGAAGATTGCAAGAAACTTACAAGCCTTGACGTAAGTCAATTTAATACAGCCAATGTAACCGACATGGAACGAATGTTTAGTGGCTGTGAAAAACTTACAAGCCTTGACGTAAGTCAATTTAATACAGAGAAAGTAGAGAATATGGGTGCAATGTTCGCCTCATGCCAGAGTCTGACAAGCCTTGACGTGAGTGGCTTTGAAACAGAGAATGTAAAGAATATGGGTGCAATGTTTCACACTTGCAAGAAACTAACAAGTCTAGACGTGAGTGGTTTTAATACAGCCAATGTGACCGATATGTGTGCAATGTTTAACCACTGTGAAAAACTTACAAGCCTTGACGTGAGTGGCTTTAATACAGAGAAAGTCGAGGATATGGGGTCGATGTTCGCCAATTGCTTGGTTTTGACTAGCCTTGATGTAAGTGGTTTTGATACGAGGAATGCAAGGTATATGTCTGCCATGTTCAGCGGTTGTCAGAGTCTGACAAGCCTTGACGTAAGTCACTTTAATACAGAGAAAGTAGGGAGTTTTTTCCAAATGTTCAACTTTTGCCAAAAACTGACAAGCCTTGACGTGAGTCACTTTAATACGGAAAACGTGACGAATATGGAAAAAATGTTCTTCCTTTGTGAGAATCTTACAAGTATTGATGTGAGTAACTTTAATACAGAAAAGGTAACAACAATGTATCAAATGTTTTGGCGTTGTTCTGGCTTGACAAGCCTTGACTTAAGCAGTTTTAATACTTCATTGGTATCAAATATGAGAGAGATGTTCTATGAATGCACGAAACTCTCAGCAATATACGTAGGTCCTTCGTGGAGTACCGCTAATACAACATTAAGTAATGGAATGTTTACTAGGTGTAATGTAATTGTAGGTAATGATGGTACAACATATAAAAGTAATGAAACAGATAAAACCATGGCTCACTATGGTGCTGGTGGTTATCTTCGTACTCATGTTTGTTTGACAGAAAGTGACGGTATTGCACCCCTTCTCATTGACAAATGGAAGGGTAAATCCCCATTCACTTCCTTTAGCCGTTCGTTCACCCAAGATAAGGCATCTACGATTTGTCTACCCATTGCTATAAGCAAAACACAGGCTGATGCAGCGGGAAGTTTCTATGAGTTTGTTGGTATCGATAAAAGTGGCTCCAACTGGGAGGTGATAATGCAGGAATCCAATGTGACAGACGACAATCCGCTGGTGGCTAACAAACCATATTTATTCAAACCGTTGGCAACAGGTAGCGTGACGTTCTGCGCAGCAGTTGATGTGCCTAATGATGCTGATGCCTCCACATTCACACCATCTGATCAGACAGCAACAGGTGAAGCAGCTGTGGGGTGGACCTTTAAAGGTACATATGAAGACATTGCATGGGTTAGTGGTGGCTCTAACGAAGCCGACCTTGGCAGTATTTATGGTTTCGCAGCCAATAGCTATGAGGGAGGTAACTATAATGTCACTCCAGGAGATTTCGTAAAAGCAGCCAGCGGAGCCAGTGTCTCACCATTTAGGGCCTACATGAAGTATATGAATCCTGCTAATCAATCACCTGCTATGAAGCGTAGTGCTGCCAATCAGTCACTACCTTCACGACTTTCAGTGCGATTGGTTGCTCGTAATGGTTCTACCACTGCCATTGGTGTTATTGATAATCGAACAGGCGAAGTCTTCCTTGGCGATAATACGCCATGGTATACTCTTGATGGCCGTGTTCTTCAGGGTCAGCCAATAGCCAAAGGAATCTATATCCATAATGGTCGTAAAGTGGTTATAAAATAATTCAATATCGTTTTAATTAATAGAAACAAGATGAAAAAGAGAACATATGTAAAGCCTTCCATGAAGGTCTATGACATACCGAAAACAATGATGCTTTGTAGCAGTCCTTATGGCTATCCAGGCCCATTTGAAGCTATGCCCAATCTGGGTAGGAATTAGTATTATGGAGGACTTGGGTGTACAGAGTCTTGTGACATCATGTTTCGTACACAGGAACCGCATTTGTACTTAGGTCTGTTCCCTTGAAAGGATAAACAAATATGTACCTGCAAAACAGGAGTAACTTTCATTAACAACAGAATAGATACTACTTACACTTGCTTCAGTATCTAAAGCGAGGGTAAGTAGTATCTGTTATGCATAGCTGTGCATTCCTCCCAATACGAAATTCACACCAAAATAGGTGATGAGTACTGCAAGGAAAGCGCTTATCATATAAATATGGTAAAAGCGAGGTTTGCTGAACGCCCCTATGGATGCCTTATGCAGCGGTATGGCATAAACCATCAGGGTGATGAGGGCCCACGATTCCTTAGGGTCCCATGACCAGTAATTACCCCATGACACATTTGCCCAAACGGCACCCAGAAAGATACCAATGGTAAGCAAGAAAATGGCTGGATAAAGCAAGAGTTGCGAAAGAGCGGTGACTCTTTCTAGTGAATAGTGAATAGTGAACAGTGAACAGTAGAGGGCATAGACACCCAGCATCATTTGCAGGGCAAACAGAGCATAGGCACACATGACCGTCATTACATGGACAGAGAGTAAGGGTGACTGGAGCACGGGCATGAGCGGAGTAATCTGCGAACCACTTCCAGTCATCATTGCCACCAACAGACAACAGCATGCAGCAAGCGGTCCAATCCACAAGAAAAAGCGAAACTTGCGGAAAAGAACGATTGTCAGTACCAACAGTACCCATGCCATAAAGAGCATTGTTTCATAGCCGTTGCTAAGGGGTATATGTCCGCTGAGCCACCAGCGCAGGCCTAGTTGTGCGGTAATGAGTACAGGGAACTTGATGCTTCGAAGTTTGTTATAGAAGAGTTCTGCTTGAGTCCTGTTCTCACTGGGCAACACATCGCCTATCATGTCGCGCTGAAAGAGCTTTATCTTCGCTATGATTTCAAAGGCTCTGTCACGCTGACCTGTGACAATAGCCTCCGTCAGAAAGTCCATCGACTGCTTGATAAAGAACTGCTCCTTCACAGGGATTTCCCTTGGTAACACCTGACCGCCTGGGGAATACCAGTTAACAGCATGACCTATACGATAGGGAAATATCTTGGTGAATTGTCCGTTATAGAACATCTCCACCACAGCTTTCCTGTCCTCGGCACCTTTTTTCTTGGGATTATTTAGAAGTAACTCTTTCTCCCACGGCATATAGTATATCATCCAACTGAAGAACACCTCATCGGCAGAATAATCTTTCCACGAAGCACTGCCCGTCATCTTCATCGTGAAGTCGGTGGCAACGGTGTTGAGCGGACAGATGCGATTGTTGTAAAGCACTTGGATGGAGCCCATACGATGAGCGATATCCTTGTCAATGACAGGCAGGGGCGCTGCGCTAGTGAATAGTGCGCTCGAGCTTTGCTCGCTTGCTACCATCGGGACGCAAGAATAGAGTATAGTGAATAGTAGTGCCATCGGACGTATGGCCTTTCGATAAAGTGAACGCATCTGGGTATGGCGTGACAACAAGGTGGCGATGATGCCTATGAGGAGCATGAGATACCCAAAATAAGTGATGGCGATACCATAAGGATCATAACTGAGACCCAGCGAAACACCAGCTCCATCGGAATCATAACTCTGTTGGAACAGACGGTAGTTATCTATGTTCCCAACCTTATTCATGGAAACAAGCACTTGTTCGTTGCCATGAAGGATGACACTCTGATAATCGAGGGGCGCATCAGTACCCGGATAGTTGATGATACGAAACTCCTTGAGCGTAATTTGAGAGGTAGACGTAAGATGATAAGGGATGCCTACACGCAGATGAATAGTATCACGTTGGGCTGTAAGATGAGTAACAAGCGCACCCACTAAAATCACCACAAATGACAGGTGCAGCAACATGACAGCCATGCGCTTGTATAAATGCTGCTTCATGATATAGGCAAGGGAAGCAACTGTAAGCACTGCCCACAAGGCAGAAAACCACCAGGCACCATAGATATGTTCGCCAACAAATGCAGTGCCACGATATTTCTCAACAACAGTGGCAAACCCTATACACACTATGATGAGTATGTATAGGGTAATTATAAGCCTTTTCAATTTACTATTTGACAATTTACTATTTACGATTTATCAAATGGATTCAATGAAATAAACAACTTGGTCACGTTCTTTCTTCGATAGGTTCCGGAACTTCACGACACTGTTATAAGCATCACTTGTTCCACCCTCTTTCTTACATCCGTGCCACATGATAGCCTCCTTCACATTACGGGCACGACAGTCGTGCAGACGCTCTACACCACTACCACACTTGGCAGCCAGTCCACGTCCCCACAAAGGAGTAGTACGACACCAGCCCGTGCGAATATCATTCTTCATCCAAAGACGGTGCTGCACGAAATCGGTGTAAGGCCATATCTTCTGATGTGGATAACGGGGCATATCGCTGTCTGACTTGAAGAACTTGGCAGGGTCTTGGATATGATCATCACCTGTCTGCCAAGAAGGACGATGACAAGCTGCGCAACCAATCTGAGTGAAGAGTTCTTTTCCTTTCTTAAAGTCCTCGGTCGTGGTATTGCGAGCAGCAGGAACAGCTAAACCGCGATGCCAAATCATCAGATTCTTATACTGTGCATCGGTCATCTCGGGTTCGAGCGATTTACTGGTCAGATAGGTATATATATCCTTCTCTAAATTGCCCGTGTGCCACTCGGGATGAGCGTTCGTGGGATCCACGCGATTGATATACTCCGTGAAACCAGCTTGCACCTCAGAGTCTTTTGACGACTTCGTGGCATAGTAGGTGCCGGCGAGGTCGAGGTAGTGATAGCGACGATCGGAGCGGGTAACGTTGGTGATGTTCCAGATGGCGTTAGCACCTGCTGCGTCAAGAATAGGACCACGTGACATGGCATAGGTATAACGACGCACATACTTGGTGCCGTCGCCCTGTAGTGTATTGGTGTAATAGCTGTTCCAGGTGTTGGTGGCCTGATTCCACATAGCTGGATTCAAGGCATCAGTGCGTCCGATGCTATTGAAGTATTTGCTTTCTGATTCCCACTGGGCAGTAATATCTGCATCGGGAATAGCATCAGTCAGTCCTGTACCATAGATGCCGATGGTAGATTCGAGCAGTACACCTATTTCATTATTATACTGAGCCTCATCCAAAGTTACATCCTTACCACCACGAGCCACAACGACAGGAGCATAATATGCTGTATAAGGTATCGTTACTTCAGGATAGATGAGCGAATAGGTCTCGCCATCGGGAAACTGGTTACCCCATTCATCGGTATAATTGTTCCATGCTATCTTAATCTGGTTCTCATCAATAGGAGCCTTGAAAGGCTTCACAGCTCCTGTCTGAGGCATACCTGCCACGCTGCGGATGTAGGCATTGGTAGTCTTATCGTAAATAACGAGCAGATAACCATTGCGATGAGCATCAGCCTTGTATTCCGTCTGGCGAGCACCGTGACCATAGCCTGGATGACAATAGAGACAACCACGACGAACATAGACGGGTCCGAGACCATGGAAAGCACCTTCTGTATTGGTGTTGTAATCCTTCTCGAAAAGATACTCGCCTTCGTTGAAGGCAGTCATCATACCTGCATTTTCCACTGCTTTCGTGGGTTGTTCGAAAGCTGTTGCGGTATTTACCGCTGTGGTGCCAAGCAGTCCACCTGCATAATATTCTTCAGGATAGTCTGTCGCTGTAGGGTCGCCGATTTCCCACGAAAGGGGCTGTTCAACGGTTTCATCACTGCTGGAACATCCGGCAGTGATGAAAGCACCCAATAGCAGACTACCAATCATTGATAGTTTGTTCATACGCTATTATTTTTTTATGTTCACGATAGACTGATAGAGTTTCTGTGCATTGTCAGCCAACAAACGATAGGTGGCAACAATCACGTTGTCTACATAATTCTCATTGATAATCTTGCATTGAGCCTCCACTTTTTCGTTGCCAGCATAACCCTTCAGCGTTTCAGCCAATTCACCTAAGGCATCATCTAACTCGCCCAGTGCATCTATGGCAACCTTGCAAGAAGCATCACTATAGTAGAGGGCAAACGGAGCCTTCATAGCCTTAATCTTTGCAAGGGCATTATCTAACTTGCTGACTACGTTGTTAGCCTGGGTTGCCAATGTGGCGTTGCCTGCATTCTTACAGAAGTAGATGAGCGACTTCTCGTTGGGAGTAGTGGCATCCATCGAACCATAGAGCGCATTCTTGCAAGAAACAATGTTGTCGTAGAAATCAATGATAGAGTTGTAGGCATAAGGCGACTCGATGTAAGAAGCGTCCTCACCTGTGTAAGGCAGGCCAATCTTTGACTGCCCTACCTCACCAATAATATCCTGACAGCCAGAAATAATTTCCAATGTAGCGTCGAGTGCTGTTTCCCAATCGCCAGTACCAGGATTCTTAAAGGCCTTGCCGAAGTTCTGGAAACCATCCAGTGCGCCTTCCTGATTACCATCATCGTCGATAGCCAAGTGGGTAGCGACATACTCCTTCGCTATCTTCTGACGCTCGGCATTGCTCTCCTTAGAGTCCCATGCAGCCTCCAATGTAGCCGTAGCGTTGTAGAGATCCTTGGCTACTGCACAGATGTAGTTATACTCAAGATTGGTAATCTGATCAATCTGGCGAGGCTGTCCCTGACGGAAGAGTACATACTCCAAACCATGATAACCCAAGATACCAGAATTGGCAGTCTTGATGAAATTGTCAAGGTTTGACATTGCCTTTTCATCACGCAGCACATCAGCCAGGTCGTTAGCAGCTACTGGCCATGTGTCGGTGTGGGGATCGATAGAATAGACATCGGCAGCACCAAAGAGGAACGCCTCAGTATTTTCCCAATTGGCTCGGGCTACCGTCCAATTAGCACAAGCCTGGTCGAGGGCTGCCTGAGTACCATTAACTACTGTGTTGTTTGCATCGTCATCGCTTGAACAGGAAGCGAAGCCGGTGGAAAGTACGGCAGCCAATGCTGCCATTTTCATAAGATTCTTCATTGCTATATAATTTATTAATTATGAATTATGCATTATGAATTATGCATTATGAATTATGAATTATAGAAACCAGCCCGTATACGTGATACCCAGACTGATACTTGGTTCATTGTTATAGGGCTGTTTATACAGCGGACTGTCTGAAGCTAAGCCATTGTTATCCGGCTTTTCGAAGAAGCGGTAGGCATACTCACCTTTGATGGTAATCTGCTTGATAGGCGAGTAGTTCACACCAAAGGCATAGCGATATTTCTTCGTGTACTTATACATTGATGCATAGGTGCCTGATGCCATCGTATTGTAGTGCTCAAAGCGTCCGAAGATATAGAGCTTCTGATTCTCTACTGCAGGTATTTGCGAAAAGATATTGTAACCAGCCTCGATACCGTATGCCAGCGCATTACTACCGATGTTGGTATAGTGGTGCGGATTTCCATCCTGATATTTATGATGTGTCCAGTTAGCTTGGTTGTAGGCAGAAATCTCGTCGGCGTTGTCCAGATGTGCATAATCGATGTTGCCTCGTACTATCCAGTTCCAACGGTTTAGCGTAAAGTCGAGTGCCACAATGCCCAGTGCTCCTGTCACGTCATCGTATTTCTCACCAGGAGTGCGCAGGGTGTTACGGAAAGTATAGCCATAATAGCCACTCAGACCGATGCGCAGTCCTGGCACGCTGTAGTTATCTACACGTGCAGCTGCCGCATAGTTGTTGGCCACTTTAAACTCGTAGGGACTGGTAGAACCGTAGTGAGCAAAATCTTCAGCGGTAAAGCTCTCTGAGTTCAGACCTGATAGGAATTGGGCCTCATAGCGCCAGTTCTTCAGCCTGCCCCATACGGAGAGTCCCACCTGATGCCAAGTGTTAGGCATGATAGTAGCCTCGCCCTCAGGACGATAGACTCCAAAGAACTGGTTAGGTTCATGACGGGCGTTAGAGTAACCTACGGGTACGATGATTTCTCCTGCCTTGATGTTCAGCTTGCCATCCAGCAACTCCTTGTTAATCCAGAACTGCTCAATGTTTACCTCACCACCCTTCTCTACCTCAGCCTCGTATTCGCCAGCCTCCTCGGCCTCTATCTCTACGGCTGTTCCTGCACCTCCGTGCTCAAATTCAATCTCAGAGCCCAATGTCCATCCTTTACCGAAGTCATAACCTATATTCAGACAGATGTGGGGCAAGTCGAAGCGTCCGTGACTCTTGTCGTTGCTATACAACTCTGGCTTTTTGTAGCGATTGAAACTCTGACTATAAAAATTTCGTGTTATCACAGCCTCGCCGTAACCACCAATATGCAGGCGTGATAAGGAGTCTTTTTCCTGAGCCGTCGCGAAAAGACTCGATAGGGCGAGTGCTGCTGTAAGTATTGTTGCTTTCATTCCCATATAGTGTTTAAATCGGCTGCAAAAGTAGTGGGTTTTTAATGGCAACGCAATACCTAAAATTAGTGAAATGGCCAATTTTCGCCGTTTACCCGTCACTTTTCACTTCATAAATACCTAATTATGATTATTGTTCATATCAGAAATAATGTCTACCTTTGCACCCAGTAATCAATAATAGGTAAAAGCAGATGAAAAATCAGAAGATGTATGAAGCGGACGACAAGATGATTTCGCTGATTCGCGATAATTACGACTTGTTGCAGATGCTGGGTAGTTTTGGTATCAGCCTTGGTTTTGGTGATAAGACGGTGAAGGAAATCTGTGAGAATAACAATGTAGACACCTACACTTTCCTGGCTGTGGTCAATTTCACCATCAACGGCTATGGCGACTTCGGTGCTGATGATAAGTTATCCGTTCCCACGTTGCTGCGCTATCTGGAGGCCTGCCATGCTTACTTCCTTGATTTTCAGTTGCCCTACATCCGTCGTGAGTTACAAGAATCACTTGACGAACGTGAATCGCTCGCCAAACTGATTCTTCGCTTCTATGATGAATATGCCCATGAGATACGTCGCCACATGAAATATGAACAGAAAACGCTGTTCCCCTACGTGGAGTCACTCATAGAAGGCCACCCTATTAATAATTATAATGTGGATACCTTCTCTAAACACCATAGTGCAACCGATAATAAACTACGTGAGTTGAAACTACTCATTATCAAGTATCTGCCTTTGGACGGATTGCACAACAACCAACTTACAGCCACGCTCCACGACATTTACGAGAACGAGGCATGGCTTCGTCAGCATGCGATGGTCGAGGACGACATCTTCGTTCCAGCCATCCGTCGTCTGGAACAACTGAACAAACAGAGTGATGTGACACGCAATATCTCCGATATGGTGTTTAAGGCTGGAGCAGGTCAGGATCCCGATGCACTGAGCGACCGAGAGAAAGACGTTATCATTTCATTGGTACAGGGCATGTCAAACAAGGAGATAGCCGACCACCTCTTTATTTCTGTGAACACCGTTATCACCCATCGTCGAAACATCGCACGAAAACTGCAGATCCACTCTCCTGCAGGTCTCACCATTTACGCTATCGTCAATGGACTCGTTGATATTTCAAGCGTGAAATTATAAAAAGTTGGAACAGACTCTACCAGCCCATTCATGTAGATTTCCAAGTTGGTATATGTCTTGTCTAACGAATACTGAGTAGCATCAGTAGCGTCGTTGGGATTCAGACCATGCTTGCGCTCCCACTTATCGGGCATACCGTCTTTGTCTGTATCTTTAGGCGCCTTCTTGCCTTTTAATACAGGCCATCCACCTGCCTGCTCTGGGGTATCAATGATTCCTTTGTTGCCAAACCAGGCTTCGCCTTTCTCCACCTGCTCTATGACGCTACGGTCATAGGTATCACGTTTGTGTGAACAGCCTACGTTTTTCAATACCAACTGATACGCCTCTTCGGGACGCTGTTCCTGAATAGGTATGAATGTATATGGTTGGTCTACTTTGCACGACAAGGGAGCATGTTTACCTCCTACCCCGCTCCAGTTGTCCTTCGTCACAGCATCATCACCTTCCATCACATTGCCACTTACATAATAACGACCCGTTCCGTCGTCGGCAACATCCAAGAATCTATGATGTTCTGAAGCAGGACCAGGTTTATAGTAGTTGCCCACCATGTTAATCTCACCATGACGGCCACCACCGTAGGCCGACTTAAAGCCCCAGTTATAGACCACGTTGTTACGCATATCCACCTGCTTTGTTCCTTCTACCGATGAGAAACGTGGATTACGGCTGCTATGATTGGCTAACAGGTTATGATGGAACGTGGCACCATAGCCACCCCAAATGCCACCAAAACCGTGAGCACCCTTGGTATGACGAGAATGTGCCAGCGAGTGACTGACCAGACACCATTGCACCGTCAGGTTCTTCGTCTTATAGATAGAAAGACACTCGTCAATGGAATAGCTGACCGACAAGTGGTCAAGGATAACATCATGCTGTCCGTAGCGTCCACCACTGACAGCATCGTTGTCATGCTGGAACTTATCTCCCAAACGCACGCGTATATACCTTATTATTATATGGCTGCCATTAACCACCAAAGGCTGGTCTTTCAGACAGATGCCATCACCAGGGGCAGTCTGTCCTGCAATGGTGATACTGTCGTTATTGACTCTTAAAGGAGTATTCAACTCGATAGTACCACTCACCGCAAACACAACGGTTCTGGGTCCACGCTGTTCTACGGCTTCGCGCAAACTACCAGGACCACTATCGTTCAGGTTGGTCACAATAATGGTTCTTCCACCTCGTCCACCTACAGCATGTTTTCCAAAGCCCTCTGCTCCAGGGAAGGCTAACGGCTGGGCAACAGCAAAAACACTGAGCCACATTGTCAAGCAAAAAAGAAATCGTCTCATAAGCTTAGTTTCTTATAAGACGATTTCTTCAGTGTTTAGTAATCAGTCAACATTAATAGCAGGGATGCTGCTGACCAGCCAGTCCTGGATTAACATCGATGATATTTGTAGTATTGAATGGCAGAATCTCTACCATGTTCTTCTTCAATCCATAGAAGATACCAGATGTACCAGTAATCCATGCATTGTTAGCAGCAACGGTAGTGCTACCTTCCTTCACTTCCTTCACGCTCAGATTGCCTTTCTGCTTCAAGCTGTTGATACTCCACATGTTCAGAATGTTGTACTGAACAGTCTTGGTGGTAACACCAGCAGGTACGTCAGCAGCTGAGAAATAGACTTTGCCGTCGCTACCCTCCAACAAATCTTTCTTCAGGATTCCCTTTGAACCATTGTTCAAGGTATGCAGGGTCAGCAGCTCTGCTTCTGAAAGGCCCAACTTGGCCACATCAGCCTCGGTTGCACTCTGGTAAGGCAGAGCGATATTAGGATCCTGCAAACCAGGAATCTGGTCGAGCTTGTAAACACGATACTGGGGAACGTTAGCATACTTGCCCTCATGGTTGCAGAGTTGTACAAGCTTGTTCTTCTCAGCCATCAGGTGTTCATAGAGGATACCCCAGCGAGTGAGGTCGCTCTTGCGGAAGCCCTCGAAACACAGCTCCAGTTTGCGCTCCTGAATAATGAAGTCCTTAAATGCCTGATAGCTTGTGGGGATGTCGCCCACCTTGCTGGCATCGTTCTTGAAGGCACGCAGACGAACCTGCTTCACAGCATTCACAGCTTCAGCATTGGCACCGTTGTTCAACTCATTCAGAGCCTCAGCATACATCAGCAGCACATCAGAATAGCGCAGCAAGGGCCAGTTGATGTCACGTCTGGAGTCGCTGGAGCCACGCTCCTTCTTCCAGTTGCAGCGATACTTACCAACACCCATACCGGCAAAGGTTTCCATCTGATAAGTTGAACCTTTCTCCTTATTGACACCCACGATACCATAGTTACAGATGGAAACGTCACGACGCTGGTCACCCTCCTCGAACTCGAAGTAGAAGGTAGGCATGGCCATCATCTGGGCAGCAATCTTTCCGACTTCATAGCTGGTACCACTGGCAGGAATACCATTGGTATAGCCTGTACGAACGTCAGCAGCATTGGTTCCATGCATACCAAACTCGAACATGGTCTCGTTGTTATACTGCTCCAAAGCCAAGTCGCGGAACAACTGGTCATAGTTAGCCAACAGCGTGTTCTCGCCCTTTGTGATAACAGCTTTGCAGGCATCAGCGGCAATCTGATATAACTCCTTGATACGAGCCTGATCGTCACGCTGTGCAATGCGACAAGTGCTGGCTTGATAAGGAACAGTGTTCAGATCCCAACGCAAAGAATAACCTGCAGCATACAAAGCCACACGGGCCAAGATGCCATAAGCAGCATTTTTAGTGAAACGCTCAGGAGTGGCTACCATACCGGCACTCTTCCAAGGCAAAAGTTTAACAGCCTCTTGTAAATCGGTCACACACTGATCCCAGATAATATCACGACTGGTACGTGAAGAAGAGAATGTAGAAGTCTTGCTAGTAGGAAGTGTGGTAAAAGGCACGTCACCATAGAAACGTACCAGATTCCAGTAAGCGTAAGCACGGATGGCCAGTGCCTCGCCCAAAAGCATATCGCGCTTGGCAGCATCACCGTCGCCTACAGCCATACCAGGCAGAGCGTCAATACAAACGTTAGCGTATTCAATGGCCTTATACATATTTGTATAGGTACCACTCAATATACTAGACGTAGCAGTATAGTCATAGTTTGACACATTGTACTTAGAGTTGCTTTCTGTAGAGGCACACTCGTCAGTTCCTTCCAGCAACTGATAGCCCAGTTCCTGAGTATGCAGCCAAGCATAGCAGCCCATCACCGTCATCTCAGCACGGCTGATGTTATCAAAGGCACTTTGGCTGTCCATCTTTGACTCTGATGGCAACTCCAGCCAGTCCTCACATGAGGTAAGACCCATCAGAAGAGCAGGGATTGCCAGGAATTTTATAATTTTATTCATAGTCATAATGCATTTTGATTGGTTAGAATGTTAAGTTAACACCAAGAACCCAGCTCTTTGCACGGGGGTAAGACGAATTGTCGATACCAGGAGTAAGTGCGCTGGCAGTAGCAGAAACCTCAGGATCATAACCTGAATACTTGGTGATAGTCCACATGTTGTTCAGCGTGCAGTAAACACGGGCACGGCTGCAATGGAACTTCTGGGTCAGCGTCTTAGGCAGGGTGTAACCCAACGTGATGGTGCTGAAGCGTAGGTAAGAACCATTCTCAATATAATAGCTGCTATGATCAGAGATAGCAGTCTTATTGTTCTGAGAGATGTTCCAAATCATGTCACCATGCTGTCCAGGATTCAAGGCAGCCAAACGCGCAAGGTCTGTAGATTCCTTACCTGTTGCAGGATCGATGAGGACGAAGCGGTTGTTCATATCGCTCACGGTGTTCTCGTTAGCCAGATACGGACCAATGAAGCGCTGGGTACTCATGTTGAACACGTCGCCACCTACGGAGAAGTTCACGAATACAGACAGGTCGAAGCCCTTATAATTAAAGGTATTGTTCCAACCTCCGATGAAGTCGGGCTGTGCATTACCAATCACAGTACGGTCGTTGGTACTCCATACGGGATGACCATCAGCATCATACTCGATATCCAATGTGCCGTCTTCCTTCTGGATGTGAGGCTGTGGCTTGTACTTAGCATCACCAGGTTTCACAGAGTTACGGTTGAATCCCTTCAGTGAGGGAACATCATCCTTCAGAGTATAGGTTCCGTCAGCATTCTGGATGAAGTCGTCGGTGGTGTAGATACCATCGTAAACCAAACCATAGAACTGTCCGAGAGGCTGTCCCTTCTCAATCTTGAAGCCCATGCGGCTCTCATAGTCCTGAATAAATGACTCGTTGTCGGCGTTGCCATAGATGTCTTCTACCTTCGAACGGTTGAAGGCGATGTTAAAGTCTGAGCTCCATGTAAAGTCCTTGGTACGAACGGGAATAGCGTTGATCACGATTTCAACACCACGGTTGCGAATGGCACCGATGTTCTGAATCTGAGTAGTATAACCCGTTGAAGAAGGAATCTTGTTACTGATCAGCAGGTTAGACGACTTATTATTATACCAGTCGATGCTGGCGTTCAAACGACTGCCCAGGATTGAGAAGTCCAAACCGATGTTGGTTGTCGTGGTCTTCTCCCATTTAAGGTCGGCATTACCCAGTGTGGTTCCAGGAATCAGTGTGATGTAATCCTGACCATTGTATCCATAGTGACCAGAACCATAGTCGGTAGCATACATATTGTTGGCAATGTTGTTGTTACCAGAGGTTCCGAAACCTATGCGCAACTTCAGGTTGTCAACGAAGTCGACGTTCTTCATGAAAGCCTCTTCAGAGATACGCCAAGCGGCAGAAGCTGAGGGGAACCAACCCCACTGGTTGCCACGGGCGAACTTAGAGCTACCATCGGCACGCAGAGTACCAGTGAACAAGTAGCGGTCTTTATAGTTGTAAGTCAAACGTCCGAAGACTGATACCAAACGAACACGGCTGGAACCAGACTTATGCTCATAGTCCTGACCCATTGACACGTCGCTCAGACCAAAGTTACCATCAGAGAACTTATAATAGGTATTGTTCATATTGGTATTCTCCTGTTGCCAAGTCTCCTGACCGAGCAGTACGCCGAAGCGGTGGTCTTTCTGAATGTCGAAGTTATAGCTGAGGGTATTAGTCCACTGCCATGAGGATTTCTCTGAGTTGTTACGATAACCATAGCCGTAAGGACTCTGATAGGTAGCCTGAGCGGTACGAGTAGCACCATTGTCCCAATAGTCCTGACGAATCTGCTGCCACATATAGCTGCCCGATGTACGGAAGGTCAGGTCTTTCAGAATGTCGATTTCCAAACCTGCATTAACGGTAACTAAGCGATTGAACTTTGTATTATCAATAGAATTGTTGTTGATAATGGGGTTATTGGCATCATAGTTGTCGCCACCATACATGGTAGAGAAAAGATCTGCCAAGTCTGTACCCAGCAATTGTTCGTTAGTCCAACGAACACCACCGGTAACAGGCTGCAGGATGGTCTGCTTCAGCGTACCACCCAGTGAACCACCACCGTCTACGGTTGTCTTCTGCAGACTGGTAGCGAAGTCGAAGCGTACGCCTTTCCACAATTCGTGATTCAACTTCAAACGGATAGAGTTCTTCTCATAATCGTGCTTTTTCATGATACCATTCTCACCCGTGTAGTTGTAGCTCAACAGATATCTGGTCTTTTCCGTACCACCACTGATGTTGACGTTATGGTTCTGGGTGATACCGGTCTTGCCGAACACCTCGTCCTGCCAATCGATACCGGCACGATTACCATAAGTCTGCGAGATATAGTCGCTGACACCGGTATAGAACGTTGGCGAGTTGATATCACCACCAAAAATGCTGGCCCATTTGTCGTCATTGCCACGCAGGGTCTGGAACTCATACTGGTAGCGTACATAGTCCTCAACGCCTAGCAGGTCGAGCTTCTTGCCTAAGTAATTGAAGCTGACGAAGCCGTTGTAAGAAACCTCTGTCTTGCCCTGATGACCCGACTTGGTAGTAATCAGTACAACACCGTTAGAACCACGGGCACCATAGATAGCCGTTGCAGAGGCATCCTTCATCACGTCGATGGTCTCGATGTCGTTGATATCAACCTGTTGCAAAGCGTTCTCCATCTGGAAACCGTCCACGATGTAAAGAGGCTCTGTGCCCTGGGTGATTGACGTACCACCACGAACAACAATGTTGATGTCTGCACCAGGAGCACCGCTCTGCTGAATTACCTGTACACCAGCAGCCTTACCGGTCAAAGCCTGAGCAGCTGTGGTAACGGGCGCCATGGCCAGTTCCTTACCACCCACTGACACTGACGAACCCGTCAAGTCCTTACGCTTTACCTTGGCATAACCAATGGCGACAACTTCGTTCAGCAAGGTGTTTTGAGCCACCAGCTTCACATCAATGTTCTGACGACCGTTAATCTGTACGGTCTGAGTCTCATAGCCGACATAAGAGATTGTCAGCGTCTTCGTACCAGCAGGTACGGTCAATTTGTAGGCTCCGTTAATGTCTGTAACGGTTCCAACACTACTGCCTCCATTGGCCTTCACTGATGCACCAATAATCACGTCCTCATCGTCTGAGACGGTACCTTGGATTGTCAAGCTCTGAGCCAACACTTGCAGAGGCATACCCACTAGTATTCCAACCAGCAGGCACATCTTTAAAAGTGATTTTTTCATAAACATTAATTAATAATGGTTTGTAGAGTAGTTTTTTCGGCCGCAAAATTAATCAATATTTACTAAACAGCAAACGATTTTATTAAAAATTTTATAAAGATTTTCTCTACACCTTATTATATATACTCCATCAGCACGTCCCAAACAGCAATAATATGGCATAGCGAGCCTATTAGTACAAAGAAATGGAACACGGAGTGCATATACCTCTTTTTATTTAAGGAGTAGAAAACGGCACCTGTGATGTAGGCCACTCCCTCAGCGACAATCCAGATGAAGGCAGCGGTCGAAACGGAATCTATCAAGGGTTTGAGGGCTACCAGCACACAAAGTCCCATGCCCACAAAACAGAAGGTCTCGACGTTTGAATGCTCTTTCAGTCGGATAAAGCTGATTGTCGTTCCCACGATGGCACATAGCCATACGAAGCAAAACAGTGTCCAACCCCAATAGCCCTGGGTGCGCAGTGCCACCAAGGTCAATGGCGAATACGAGCCGGCAATATGCCAATAGATAGCTGCATGGTCCCACTTGCGCAGTCGTTCCTTCCACTTCGACCTACGAGGCAGAGCGTGATATATCGTCGAAGCCACATACGAGCCCAGCATGCCAAACAGATAGAGGCATACACCCAATCGTGCCCAAGGGTTATCGCCCTTGAATGCCATCACGATGAATATCACACCAAAGACGACACCCATCACGATGCCTCCAGCGTGCGACCATGAGTTCCACAGCTCTTCCTTATGTGTATATCTTATTGCCATTTAAAACAAGGAAACTTAGAAGCTTTGCAGCCAAGAGCGAAGCTCGAGCATGAGCTCAAGATGGTGGGCAAACGACTGACGGATGCCAAAGCCGTGACCTCCTGTAGGATAGATGTGTAAAGAGGCAGGCACCTTCTGGTTGCACAGTGCTTCGTAATAGTCGATGCTGTTGACAGGGGGCACAGCACGGTCGTCTTGAGCCAAGACGATGAAGGCGCGAGGAGTATGCTTGGTGACATGCTGCTCGTTGCAATACTCATTCACCAACTTGCGCTTGGGTTTCTCGCCCAGCAGATTGTTACGTGAGCCCTTATGGGTGGTACCCTGTTCCATAGAAACGACAGGATAGAACAATATCTGGAAATTGGGAGCTGCATCGCCCTTGGAATGGGTAGCTACCGTAGAGGCCAGATGGCCACCGGCAGAGAAGCCCATGATGCCTACATCATTAGGATTGATGTTCCATTCCTTGGCATGACTGCGCACCAAACGCATAGCTTGGTCAGCATCCTCCTGAGGAACAGTATAGTGGCCATGAGGCATACGATATTTTACCACGATGAGGGCAATGCCCTGACCTGTGAAGAAAGGAGCCCAGTCGTGACCTTCATGTTGCATGGCCAAATGCTGGTAGCCTCCACCAGGACAGCAGACTACGGCACGACCCGTAGCCTTATTGGCATCGGGCAGATAGACCCACACCTTAGCCTGGTCTTCAGGGTCGCCATTGTTGGTACGAGGACCTTCAGGCCACAGATTAATCTCTTGCGGTTTCTGTGCGGAAGCCACTGCTGAAAGGAACATCATTGCAATAACTAATAGTTGTTTCATCTTATCTTCTGTTTTTATTTATATTCACTCGGACTTGTGCCAAACTGTTTCTTAAAGACGGTTGAGAAATGACTTTGTGAGCTAAAACCATAGCCATCAGCACCAACTATAGGACGGTATGAAAATAGGGGATAGTTACCTTTACCATCTTTTTTATAATTTGGGGACAAAGATACGAAAAATCGAAAGCAAAACAAAATGAATACATTCATTTTTTTGCCGAGATGGAGTAACTTCGCTAATTATCATTCGCAAAGATAAGAAAAAATGGTTAATATCCTACTGATCACCTAGGGCGATCCTGAGGATATAGCCTATCAAAATGGTCTTGCCACACTTAAACTTTTCGATGCTGCCAACGTCAAATATGAGTACTACACCGCTCCTGGTGGCCATGCATGGTACACCTGGCGTAACAACCTACACCAATTAGCACAACGCATTTTTAAATAATAATCATAATGAGAAAAACTATCATTACACTCGCACTTGCTGCAGTATGCTGCATAAGTGCCTCGGCACAGGAGAAACTCTTCCAGCGTGCCAATGTTCAATCACCCGTCATCAACAAAGACGGTACTGTTACGTTCAACATCTTTGCCCCCAAAGCCATTAAGGTAGAGGTGACTGGCGACTTCCTGCCAACGCAGCCTATACAGATTCCTGGCTATGGACAGTACGATGCTCCTGGTATTGCCCAGTTGAAGGAGGGTCAGAATGGTGTGTGGAGCTATACCACTGACAAGCTGGCTCCCGAGATGTACAGCTACACTTTCAACATTGATGGTTTGACGGGTTTGAAAGACCCTGCAAACATCTATGTAAATCGTGACATTGTATCATTCACTAACATCTTCATCGTCAGCAATGAAAAAGGCGACAAGGGCGATTTGTATAAGGTGAACGAGGTGCCCCACGGCAATCTGAGTAAGGTATGGTATAATAGTCCTACACTGAAGATGCACCGTCGCATGACCGTTTATACCCCTGCAGGCTATGAAATGGGTGGCAAGTATCCAGTGCTCTATCTGCTGCATGGTGCTGGTGGCGACGAGAATGCCTGGAGCGAACTAGGACGTGCCGCTCAGATTTTGGACAACCTGATTGCTACTGGTAAGGCTAAACCCATGATTGTAGTTATGCCTAATGGAAATCCTAACTGTCAAGCAGCCCCTGGTGAGTGGTCATGGGGTATGTATACTCCTGGCTTCCGCGATGGTGGTACAGGTCCAACAGAGCCTGCCGTAGCTACGATTCCTGAGAGCTTTATGGATATCGTGAACTATATAGATGCCAACTATCGCACCATTAAAAAACGTGAGGGACGTGCCGTCTGCGGTCTGTCTATGGGTGGTGGTCACACTTTCCACGTAAGTCTGCTCTATCCTAACACATTCGACTACTACGGCTTATTCTCTGCTGGTCTGCACTTGGATAATGGTACTTTCGAGGCTTCGTTTGCTAAGCAGATTGAGAACAGCCCAACCTTCGCACAGCAGAGCGCTAAACTATTCGGCAGCAAACCCAAGCTTTACTGGATGGGTATGGGTAAGACCGACTTCTTGTATCAGAGCACTGTTGACCTGCGCAACTACTGGGATAGCAAGGGTTATAAGTATGAATATGTTGAGACCGACGGTGGTCACATCTGGCGCAACTGGCGTATTTATCTGACCATGTTTGCACAGAAGATTTTTAAATAAGAAGACTCCTAAAGAAGAAAAATGGGCTGACAATAATGTCGGCTCATTTCTTTTTTATACCTTTGCACATTGGAATCTGACTATATTTATTTATGAAACATCCTTTGGAGAAGTTTAAATACTGTCCGGTATGTGGCAGTGCCCACTTCGTAGTCAACAACTTCAAAAGCAAGAAGTGTGAGGACTGCGGATTTACCTATTATGCCAATCCATGCTCGGCCACTGCTGCTTTCATCGTGAACGATAAAGAGGAATTGCTGGTAGTGCGCAGGGCCAAGGAACCTGCCAAAGATACGCTTGACCTGCCTGGAGGATTCTGCGACATGGGTGAAACGGTTGAAGAAGGCATGATACGCGAAATCAAAGAAGAGACAGGACTTGAGGTTACAGATATTCAGTACCTGTTCTCATCGCCTAATGAATATGTATATAGCGGAATGGTCATCCACACGCTAGATATGGATTATTTAGTACATGTGCATTGCGATTCCGTCGCAGTAACCGCCCATGATGATGCCGCAGAGGCTATGTGGATACCTATTAACAAAGTTAATCCCGCTGAATTCGGACTAACCAGCATCCGTAATGCAGTAATCAGATTCCTGAACAAAACGTTAATAAAATAAAAAATCTATTATATATATAAGGTGTAACCAAATCTTTTGCCTACTTTTGCAGCCCGAAAAGATTAAAAAGTATAACGAGATATGCAAAAGAACTTAGTGATAGTAGAGTCACCTGCCAAGGCAAAGACTATTGAGAAATTCCTTGGAAGCGACTATAAGGTGATGTCAAGCTACGGTCATATTCGTGACCTGAAAAAGAAAGAGATGAGCATCGACGTCGACAAACTGGAACCCGTTTACGAGATACCCGAAGAGAAAGTCAAATTGGTCAAGGACCTAAAGAACAACGCAGAAAAGGCAGAGAAAGTCTGGCTCGCATCCGATGAAGACCGCGAGGGAGAAGCTATCTCATGGCATTTGTGCGAGGTTTTGGGTCTGGACGAGAAAAAGACCAACCGTATCGTGTTCCACGAAATTACCAAACCTGCTATTCTGAAAGCGATTGAAAACCCACGTCACTTAGATATGAACTTAGTGAACGCTCAGCAGGCCCGTCGTGTACTTGACCGTCTGGTAGGTTTCAGACTCTCGCCCGTTTTGTGGCGCAAGGTAAAGCCTGCTCTCTCTGCCGGTCGTGTGCAGAGCGTTGCTGTAAGACTCATTGTTGAGCGCGAACGTGAGATTCAGGATTTCAAGAGCGAACCTTACTACAGCGTTGCCGGTATCTTCGCCATCAGCAATCCTGATGGATCGCAGACCGAAGTAAAAGCCACACTGGCTCAGCGTTTGAAGACGCATGAGGAGGTGGAGGAATTCCTGAAGCAGTGCGTTGACGCTACCTACACCGTAGAAACAGTCAGCAAGAAACCGCTGAAGCGTACACCCGCTCCTCCCTTTACCACATCAACCTTGCAGCAGGAAGCTGCCCGCAAATTGGGCTTCACGGTTAGCCAGACCATGATGGTGGCTCAGCACTTGTATGAACACGGACAGATAACCTATATGCGTACTGACTCTGTTAACCTCTCTGGACTGTGTATCAATGCCAGCAAGGAGGAGATTACCAGACTCTACGGCGAGGAATATAGTAAGGTACGCCAGTATCACACTAGTTCAAAAGGTGCCCAGGAGGCTCACGAAGCCATCCGTCCGACCTATATGGAGCGCACAGAGATTGAGGGTACTGCCCAGGAGCGTAAACTCTACGAGCTCATTTGGAAGCGCACAATAGCCAGTCAGATGGCTGATGCCCAGATTGAGAAGACTACCGTTAACATTGCCATCAGTAGTAGTAAGGAGCAGTTTGTTGCCCAAGGTGAGGTAGTAAAATTCGATGGTTTCATCAAGGTTTACCGCGAATCAGTAGACGATGAGGAACAGGAAGAAGAAAGCCACATACTGCCTCCACTGAAGAAAGGCATGGTACTGGACCGTCGTGAGATTCAAGCTACTGAGCGTTTCAGTCAGGGTCCACAGCGCTATACGGAAGCATCGCTTGTACATAAGCTAGAGGAGTTGGGCATTGGTCGTCCTTCTACCTATGCACCAACTATCTCAACCATCCAGCAGCGTGAATACGTTCACAAAGGCGATAAGAAGGGCGAACAGCGCACCTATACCATCGACACGCTGAAGGGTAAGCAGATTAAGCAGAGCCTGCGCAAGGAAATGGCTGGTTCGGACAAGGGTAAATTGCTACCTACCGACATCGGTATTGTGGTAAACGATTTCCTGATGAAATACTTCCCAACGATTATGGACTATAACTTCACCGCTAAGGTGGAGCAGGACTTCGATAAGATTGCCGAGGGTGGCGAACATTGGACTGACATGATGAAGTCGTTCTACAAGGACTTTGAACCCGTGGTAGAAAAGACCATGAATGCCCGTCAGGAGCGTAAGGCTGGTGAGCGTCAGTTGGGTAAAGACCCCAAGAGCGGAAAACCTGTATTCGTGAAGATTGGTCGCTTCGGACCTGTAGTACAGATTGGTAGTGCTGATGATAAAGAGAAGCCCCAGTTTGCCCAGATGCCCAGCGACAAGAGCATGGAGACAATTACGCTGGAGGAAGCACTGGAACTGTTTAAGTTGCCTCGTACACTAGGAGAGTTCGAAGGCAATCCCGTTGTCATCGGTGCCGGTCGTTTCGGTCCTTACGTGCTGCATCATAAAAAGTACACCTCACTGCCTAAGGATGCCGACCCGATGAGCATCACTCTGGAAGAGGCCATTGAACTGATTAATGAGAAGCGTCAGCAGGACACCAAGAAGCACCTGAAGATGTTCCCAGAGGACATGAAGCTGGAAATTCTGGACGGTCGTTACGGCCCATACATCGTCTATGACGGCAAGAACTATCGTATACCAAAGGCCATGCACGCAAAAGCTACTGAGATGACCTACGAGGAGTGCATGAAGATTGTCAACACACCTGCGAAGAAATAATGAGACGCATCATTCTCATAGGCTATATGGGGTCGGGAAAGACGACCATTGGCAGAGCGCTCTCAAAAGAAACTGGCATGATGTTCTATGACCTAGACTGGTATATCGAGAGCCGTATGCGTAAGACGGTTCCTCAGATATTTGCCGAGAAAGGCGAGGAGGCTTTCCGCAAGATGGAATATAACATGCTGCACGAGGTGGCTGAGTTTGAGGATGTCATCATCAGCTGCGGAGGTGGAACACCTTGTTTCTTTGACAATATGGACTATCTGAACCAACAGGGCGACGTGGTATACCTGAATGCAAGTCCAGAGGTGTTGTACAAGCACCTATTGATGGCCAAAGGGGAACGTCCTCTGCTGAAAGGCAAGAGCCCAGAGGAACTGATAGAATACATCACCAACCACCTGAAAGAACGCGTACCGTTCTATAGCAAAGCCAGGTATTCGGTGGACATCAACCTGATGGACGACTTCGATAAAATAAACTTATCTGTACAAAAAATACGTGAACTGCTGAAGCTATGAAGAAATGGACGATTGAGGACTCTAAGGAGCTCTACAACATCAACGGCTGGGGTACCAGCTACTTCGGTATCAACGACGAAGGCAATGTCTATGTGACACCTTGTAAGGATGGCACACAGATTGATTTGCGCGAAGTGATGGATGAACTGTCACTGCGTGATGTCACCTCTCCCGTACTGTTGCGTTTCCCCGATATTTTGGACAATCGTATCGAGAAGACATGGAGCTGTTTCAAGAAAGCCGCTGAGGAGTATGAGTACAAAGCTGAAAACTATGTCGTGTTCCCCATCAAGGTGAACCAGATGCAGCCTGTTGTCGAGGAGATTATCTCGCATGGACGCAAGTTCAATCTCGGCATTGAGGCTGGTTCCAAGCCTGAACTGCATGCTGTCATCGCCGTACAGTGCCAGAGCGACTCTATCATCATCTGCAATGGCTACAAGGACCAGTCGTACATTGAGCTGGCCCTGCTTGCTCAGAAAATGGGTAAGCGTATCTTCATTGTTGTAGAGAAGTTGAACGAACTGGAAATCATTGCCCGTGAGGCCAAGAAACTGGGTGTACGTCCTAACATCGGTATTCGCATCAAACTAGCATCCAGTGGTAGTGGTAAATGGGAAGAGAGTGGCGGTGATGCCTCTAAGTTCGGTCTGACGAGTGCAGAGTTGCTGGAAGCTTTAGATTTATTAGACAAGAAGGATATGCGCGACTGTCTGCGCCTCATCCATTTCCATATCGGTAGCCAGATTACCAAAATTCGTCGTATCCAGACAGCCTTGCGTGAGGCTTCTCAGTTCTATGTGCAGTTGCACAAGATGGGCTATAACGTAGATTTCGTGGATTGTGGTGGTGGACTGGGCGTCGATTACGACGGTACTCGCTCTCCATCAAGTGAGAGTAGCGTTAACTACTCTATTCAGGAGTACGTCAACGACTGTATCTACACCTTCGTGGATGCTGCCAACCGCAACAACATTCCCCACCCCAACCTGATTACAGAGAGTGGACGCTCACTGGCTGCTCACCATTCTGTGTTAGTGATTGATGTACTGGAAACAGCCTCGCTGCCTGAGATGCCTGAGGAGTTTGAGCCAGACGAGAACTCACATCAGTTGGTAAAGGATCTCTATGAGATTTGGGACAACCTTACTCCCCGCAATGTGTTGGAAGACTGGCATGATGCAGAACAAATTCGCGAAGAGGTGCTGGACTTGTTTGCTCATGGTATCGTAGATCTGAAGACACGTGCAGAGGTGGAAGCTATGTATTGGAGTGTATGCCACGAGATTCATGCATTGGCCAAGAACCTGAAACACGTACCTGAGGAACTGATGAACATCGACAAGCTTTTGGCAGATAAGTACTTCTGTAACTTCTCACTGTTCCAATCGCTGCCCGACTCATGGGCCATCGACCAGGTGTTCCCCATCATGCCTATTCAGCGACTGACGGAGCGTCCCACACGCAATGCCACCATTCAGGATATTACGTGTGACTCAGATGGTAAGATTGCCAACTTCGCCACCAATCGCCATAACTCACACTCGCTGCCCGTTCATGCCTTGAAGAAGAACGAGAATTACTATCTGGGCGTGTTCCTCGTAGGTGCCTATCAAGAAATCTTAGGCGATATGCACAACCTATTTGGCGATACCACTGCGGTACATATCTCTGTGAAGGACGGTACCTACCATATTGATCAGATATTCGATGGTGAGACGGTGGAAGAAGTATTGGAGTATGTGCAATACAATCCCAAGAAACTGGTTCGACAACTAGAGATATGGGTAGCCAAGAGCGTGAAACAAGGAAAGATCTCGTTGGAAGAGGGCAAGGAATTCCTAAGCAACTACCGCTCCGGACTCTATGGTTACACCTATCTGGAATAATCTAGACCCTCTAGACAAACAAAATAGAAACAATGAAACAAAAACTGACAATAGTAAAAGTGGGCGGAGCTGTAGTCGAGGACGAACTGCAGCTCTCTCAGTTATTAAAAGACTTCTCAGCCATTGAGGGCAGAAAAGTGCTAGTACACGGTGGTGGAAGAAAGGCCACCAAGATGGCTGAACGCTTGGGCATCGAGACCAAGATGGTGGAAGGCAGGCGCATAACAGATGCCAACATGCTGGAAGTGGTGACGATGGTCTATGGTGGACTGGTGAACAAGAACTTAGTAGCCAAGTTGCAGGCCAACGGAGTAAATGCCTTAGGATTGACAGGTGCTGACGCCAATGCTATACGCAGTCACAAGCGCCCCTTGAAGAACGGTGTGGACTATGGTTTCGTGGGAGATGTAGACCAAGCCGATGGCGAGATGCTGGGCAGACTAATTGAAGCAGGTATTACCCCTGTAATGGCACCTCTTACGCACGATGGCGAAGGGCATATCCTGAACACCAATGCAGACACCATTGCCTCAGAAACCGCGAAGGCATTGGCCAACCTATACGACGTAACGCTCATCTTCTCGTTTGAGAAGAAAGGGGTACTGCGAAATCCGGATGATGACGATAGCGTGATAGCCACCATTACACATGCCGACTTTGAACGCTACAAGGCAGACGGCACTATCAGTGGGGGTATGTTACCCAAGATTGAGAATGCACTCAGTGCCGTTGATGCTGGTGTTTCCAAGGTTATCATTACCTTAGCAACGGCCATTGACGGAAAGCACGGAACAGCTATTTTAAAGTGAGAAATGTTAAGTAATAAGTAATGATTAAGAGTTTCCAGACACGAGTCTTGCCACTGAAGGATATCATCTTCCGAATGGCATTCCGCATCACGCAAAATCAAGCTGATGCAGAAGATGTCGTGCAGGAAACCATGATGAGGGTATGGAACCGTCGTAACGAGTGGGAACAGATAGAGTCGATGGAAGCATTTTGCTTGACCATCTGTCGCAACCTTGCACTTGACAAGTTGCGCAGGATGGACAATAAGGCTCAGTCGCTTGATAGCAGTATGGACCCCACAGACTACAGCCATTCAGCCAATCCAGAGCAACAAGCAGTTGTACACGACCGCATCCAATTGGTTCGACAACTCATCAATCAACTACCCGAGAAGCAACGTAGTTGCATGCAACTGCGAGACATGGAGGGTAAGAGCTATCGCGACATAGCCAACATCCTTGGCATTACGGAACAACAAGTGAAGGTTAACATCTTCCGAGCCCGACAAACCGTCAAGGAAAGCTACCTTAAAATAGATAAAATGAAAAATTGAGAGATTTTTTTGGTCTTTCCTGTAACTTTTCATTGTGACATACGTCATTGATTATAGAAAACCAACTCACGGACATGGATTACAAGTACATCGAACAGCTCATGGAGCGTTATTGGAACGCGGAAACCTCTATGGAGGAGGAAAGCATCCTGCGCAGCTTCTTCAGTCAGGAGAATATTCCTGCTGAGATGGAGCAGTGGAGGTCGCTCTTCGTGGCTGATGAGCCTAAGCTGAGCGATGACTTTGATGCCCGTATCTTGGCGATGATTGGCGAAGAAGCCCAGTCTGTAAAAGCGAAAGAAGTGAAACTGACACAGCGCTTGATGCCTTTGTTCAAGGCTGCAGCTGTGGTGGCTATCATCTTGACGCTGGGCGGCGCACTTCAAGCCCCATGGGACAACAACTGGAATACTCCTGTTAACGACTACACCAGTTTCCAGATTGACACGGTTGATATCGGTACTCCTGTGCAGGCTGAGAACATCATCGACAAATCGGCTGACAGCACCAGCGTGTTGCTACCAGAACAGCCGAAAAATTAAAGCGATAATTTCTATGCTTTCTCTATAATTTATTTAAATCATGTTTAGTTAAAACACCATTGAAGCTGTGAAGCTTCTAATTCTCTCAAATTTTTCATAACATACTAACGGAGAATGGGCTGCCAACTGATGAGTCAGAGGCAGCCCATTCGATATTTATAGCGAGTTATATTCATTCTGCTCGTTTCATCGACAAGTGCAATTGGTAGATAGCGGGAATCAGTATCAAGAGTGAGAATGCTACCGCCAAATAGACTTTCGTCTGACTGCCTCCGTAGATATCTATCAGTTTGATATTCGGGTCTGGATAGAAGGCATACAACACAAAGGCGAAACTGTTGTTTGCCCAGTGGTAAGCCACCCCAGGAAGGATACTGCCCGTACGCCAATACATCCAACCCAACAGCCAACCGATGAGGAAGGCATGGGGCATCTGAACCGGATTAAAGTGTATCAAGGAAAATAATGCAGCCGAAATGGTAATGGCTGTCCAAGGACTCATACGTCGATGTTCAGCTTCTGCTTCGCTATACGGCTGACGAGTCCAACCCAACAACATACGAAGCACCCCCCCACGCAACACAATTTCCTCGCTTAACGGAACTAACAAGCCAACAGACAAATAGCCCCAAGGGGAACCCAAAATCATTTCGAACTCTTTTTCAGCAAAGTTAGGCAACTCAGGCATCATTTCCTGAAAAAAGGCAGAAGGTACCAAAGCTCCCCAAGCAGCTACCACACTCCAGAAGAGTACTGTCCAAGGACGGGTACGCAACCAGCTTGGCGATACCAACGCGTAACGTTGCCAAAGGAAAATGATAATGGTTAGCAGTGAGCATACGGCAGTCGTTGTAATAAGCTGTCCTGCTGTCCGTTCGGCGCTACCATTGACCAGGAACCATATTCCCTGCACAATGCCGCCACCTATTACTTGGATAGCAAGGAACGCCAATAAGTAAAGAATTGCTTTCTTCATTTTAATATCGTTTCCGTTTGTATTAAATCTTTCTGTAACTGGGCCGTCAGCGCTTCCTCGCTGTCAAAGCGTTGTTCATCACGCAGTCGCTGAATGAAGTGAACGGTCAGCTGATGACCATAGAGATCTTCATTCAAATGAAGTACATGCACCTCAAGGGTGGTATGATGACCATCGAAAGTGGGACGATGGCCGATATTCATCATGGCAGCATGAAGCATAGGTTGACGATCAAGTGAAACCTGAACAGCATAGACGCCAGAGGCCGGAATCAGTTGTTGACTATCCAAAGGCACAAGGTTAGCTGTAGGATAGCCCAATCGGGTACCGATATGCTCGCCATGCTCCACACGCCCCTCCAGCAGATAAGGATGACCTAACAAGTCAGCAGCCTCAGCCACATTGCCTTCCTTGAGCAGATTGCGGATAAGCGAAGAACAGACAGTGCCCTGTGCAGGCAGCTGGAGAACATCTATTCCCAATTCACGACCATAGCGCACATAATCATCAAAACCCTCTGTACGACCCCGTCCGAAGCGGTTGTCATAGCCTATCAGCAGCACATCCACATGCAACTGCTCTTTCAACACATGCTGCATAAACTCACGGGCAGTCATTTGCTTCAATTCATCAGTAAACGCCAACACCTCCGTATGGTCAATTCCCAGCTCTCGAAGCATGGTTACCTTTTCGTCCAAAGTAGTAAGCAGAGGCTCCTTACGCAAGGTGTGGTCGAAGGTGATAGCCATAGACAGGAGACTACGTTCACGGGCAGTCTTAATGACCTGCTGAAGCACGAACTGATGACCACGATGAACACCATCAAACATACCTATTGTTGCTACATACCCTATGTTCTTCATATTCTCTTTGTGGCTCTATACAGCTCGCCAAACAACAATACTGGCGAAGTGGCTAAAAACATATACAACCAACATTCCAACGAAAGGGGAACGGTGCGGAACATCTGACCTCCTAGCGTGACGATAAGCCACTGACCTGCCAATATCAGGAACAATACGAACAGAAACCCCTTGCATTCCCACAAGCGATAGAATGCGGAATGACTGGAGCCCATCGTACGGGCATTGAACAGATTCCACCATTGCAACAACACAAAGACGGTAAAGAATACCGTTTGTGTCTCATCAGGTGAAAGACTGTATTGGATGGCGATAAAGATAGGATGAACCTCCATCAGCCAGCAACCCACACTTAACAGCAGGAAGAACATGATGCCGATGAAAGCGATGCCCCACTTCATGCCTCGGTTGATAATAAAGGCATCCTTGCGACGAGGTTTCTTTCTCAACACTTCCCTGCTGGGAGGCAGTGATGCCAAGGCCATAGCGGCAAAGGTATCCATGATAAGATTAATCCAGAGTATCTGCGTGATGGTCAAAGGCAGTTCGGTGCCGATAAAAGCACCAAAGAGCACCAGCAATAGGGCTGCTACGTTGACTATCAACTGGAAGAAAATGAAACGCTGGATATTCTTATACAGCGAACGTCCCCACATGACGGCATGAACGATAGAACTGAATGAGTCGTCTATCAGGGTAATGTCACTGGCTTGCTTGGCGACACTGGTTCCAGAACCTAAGGAAAGTCCCACATGAGCACGATTCAAGGCTGGGGCATCATTGGTTCCATCGCCTGTAACAGCCACCACTTCGCCACGCAGTTGCAAGAGGGCAACCAAGCGCTGTTTGTCCATTGGGCGCGCTCTTGACATCACCTTCAATTCGCTCACAGCCTCCAAAGCCTCTTCATCGCTAAGGCATGCAAACTCAGCACCACTCATCATTCTATGCCCAGTATCCTCTGAGCCGTCTGAGATGATACCTGTTTGGCGGGCTATCTCCAAAGCTGTTGCTGCCGTATCGCCTGTAACTATCTTCACATCAATACCTGCTTGGCGACATTGGCTGATAGCCTCTGGCACATCAGCACGCAAAGGATCGCTGATAGCCACAATAGCCAACAGCGTCTTATTGACTGCGATAGCCAAGGTGCGCATAGCATGTTGTTGCCATTCGTACAGCTGTTGCTCCACCTGCTGACGCTCGTCAGCCTTCATGTCACACTTACGCATCACGATTTCTGGTGCACCTTTTATATATAAGGTGTCGCCCACCGTTGTTGTCATGTATTTACGCTCTGTGGAGAAAGGCTCACGAGCCGAAATGGGATGCTCGTCGCGCAACTGCTGATAATTCACCCCCTGCTGTTGCAACCAGCGCAACAAGGCTTGCTCAGTAGGATTACCCACATCGTGAGTTGCCGTTGTGTTCAGGGCAATGGCCTTATAAAGGTCTGAAGGCTGAGGGCTGAGGGCAGAACATCTTCCATCTTCCATCAGACATCTGACTTCACTTACCGTCATGCGGTTCTCTGTCAATGTGCCCGTCTTGTCTGTGCAAATTACAGTAACGGCACCCATCGTCTCAGAAGCCTGTAACTTACGTACAAGGTTGTTCGATTTCAGCATTCTGCGCATGTTCAGCGCCAAAGCCAGCGTGACAGCCATGGGCAAACCTTCAGGAACGGCCATCACAATCAGCGTTACAGCCATCATGAAATAGCGAAGCGTAACGTTCACCATTTCCAGATAATCGTCCGTCTGCCACAACTCATTGGTCAGTATGTCATGAACCAGAAATACCAGGAAGCTGATAGTCGCTATCAATCCACCTATTAAACTAATCAGCTTGGCTAGTTTGGTCAATTGTATGTTGAGGGGCGTCTTTATCCCTGTCAACTCAGTAGCTTGGCGAGCCACATGACCTATCTCTGTTGCATCGCCTACTGCACTCACAACGAATCGGCCCGTACCTCCCAGCACCATAGAACTGCGAAGCACCTGATCTTTTGCATAAGTCTCGTTGGTTTGGTTGACATCCTGATAAGCTATGGAATCCTTGGTAAACTTGTCAGTCATTGGCTCACCCGTCAGGCTCGATTCATCCACTTGCAAGTCGGTGGACTCATACAACAATCCATCAGCAGGTATCTCATCGCCAGTCTCCACAAGCACCACATCGCCAACAACCACCTCGCGACGAGGAATCTCCATGATTGTTCCCTCTCGAACCACCTTAACAGGCTGTTCCTCACCTAGTTGCGTCAGCACATCGAACTTGCGGGCAGCATCGCGCTCAAAGTAAAAGCCAACGGTAGTAGCCAGTATGACAGCAGCAATAATGCCGATAGTCTCAATGAAATCACCCTTTACGAAGGCCAAGACAAGAGACACTACGGCAGCAACCAACAGGATGCGCACCATAGGGTCTTGATATTTCTCCAAATACAACTTCCACATAGAGGGCCGACGAGGTGGCGTCAGCACATTCTCACCATGCTTCGCCCTACTCTCCTCGACCTCAATAGCGGTCAGTCCTTGCTTCTTTTCTTTCATATTGCGTGCAAAGTTACCACTTTTTATCTATTTTCGCAAAAATAATTTGCATATTTGCAAAAAACTGCGTATCTTTGCACCCGCTTAACGAAAAAGCACTGGACTTGTAGCTCAGTTGGTTAGAGCAACAGACTCATAATCTGGAGGTCCCAGGTTCAAGCCCTGGCTGGTCCACAAAAGAAGTCTCAGAAGATTGTTCTGAGGCTTTTTTTATTTTGCCAATCACAAGTCCACAAGTTGCCATTAGCGTATGGAGGAGATGTAAAATAACTTATTTTGCATTGTAATTTAACTTATTTTACTCTGTAATTTAAGTTATTTTACTTTGCAATTTAAGTTAAATTACAATGAAACAACACACTTCTGGCAAGTTATTAAGAGTTTAATGGCAACTTAACAAAACGCCATTGACAAGCAGATAACCCACTTTTTAAGTATTATTCGCAAACCTTTACGCACTTTTTATTATATAAAATGTTGAAAAATGATGGTCAATTCAAAAAAAATGCATAACTTTGCAGCGTAATTACATTTATTCACAAGAAGTTAACTAAAAATTATTCGATAATGAAGATGAACTATTTAATGAAAGGAATGGCCGTGATGGCTTTGGGCCTTGTTGCAGTGTCTTGTAACAAGATGGACCCTTTTAACCCTTATGCTGAGCAGGAAATTAAGCAGGAGGAGTTTACGAACAACTTCCAAACTGAAGTTTTGAATGGCAAATCTGTTGATGCAAACCAGACTTGGGCAACGACAGATGCTGTTCAGATCAACTTAACACCCAATCAGAGTGGAACGCTGAAGATTTACACCGATAATCCTGTTGGTAACAGCGTCGCCTCTCTCTACACTGCAACTGTAACAGCTAACCAGAAGGTTTCGTTCACAGTTGCAAGACCTGCCGATATAACAGAACTCTATGCTGTTATTTTAAATGAAGATGAATTAATTATAAGCATTGCTGACATCGACGCTTCAGCTGAAGAAGTAACTGTTGACATGAGTGAAACGACATCAAGCAACCGTGCTGCGCGTCGTGCTCCTGCGGTTCCAACTTACACAACATTTGGAACTACAAATCCAATTACTAAGCCTGACACTCCTACAGACTTGCCAACAGCTGACAATGCTTCTGTGAAGATAACACAAAACACGACCTCAGAATGGGGCTATCAGAATGGCGAATCCGTTTACATTGCGCCTAACGTAACACTGACCATTACTCAAGAATGGGCAGCTTTCAAAAATGGAAAGATATACCTAAGTCGTGGAAGTAAAATTGTAAACACCCACTCCACTAAAAGAATTTATCTTGAGAATTGCACGATGTATAATGACGGAGGTACGATAGAAGGATATGTAAATCTGCAAAAATCCGTCGTTTGGAATCTTGGCACTATAGATTCAAAAGGCACCGATTTTTATTCTAACGATAACGGAACTTCCATTATTTACAATGAGGGAACAATTACAGCAAAAGACTTTCAAGTAGGCCAGCAATGCAAATTGTACAACGTCGGAACTGTTACTTGTACTGGAACTCTCAAAGGTAACAATAGTAGTTCGCAGATTTATAATGGACCAGGTCATAATATGACCGCAGCACGTTTAGAGTTGAACAACAACAGCCAGTATTTGTGGAACGACGGTACGCTAACTATCACGGGTGCCATTTATTCTACAAACAATGCTATATGCGTCAACAATGGTACACTTAACGCACAGTCCTTTGATGGTTCTGCTGGTATATCTTTCCTCAACCGTACTGACAAGACAGTGAACATTACAGGTGGTACAACTATTACAAACGCTAATTCCCTGTGGGTGAATGATGGTATCTACAATACTGGCACATTCTTGGTACAAGCAGGCAATAGTCAAGTATTCAACAACTGCCGTTTGAATGTTAAAGGCAAATTTACAATGGGAAACAATGATGGCAGCCGTTTTGTTTTGCAAGGCGACGCATCAGTCATCTGCGATTCGTTTGACTGGAATGGCGACAACTACTTCTTTATGGGCGGTGGTTCACTGCTAAAGGTAGCTAATACATTGAAGTCGAATAACCAGAATTCTGACAAGGGTTTCTTCCAAACGAGAAGTGATGAATATGCCGTCATTACAGCAAAAGCCATCACGACCGATTATCCCACAGGCCAGTGGAGAGCTTGGTATGAAGGAAAGATTTACATTGACACAGACTCACACTTTGCTTTTTATTCCATCAACGATGGTCAGAAAAACTACAAATTAACTGGAGGCGCAACACTTACCAAAAAGCAAGGTACTGCTCCTGTTAAATGGGAAGAATCGACATGTCGCCCTGCATATAATGGTAATAAAGTAGAATCAGATCCCGTTATGTACTACTATTATGCATTCGAGGACCTTGGAACTACGGACGACTTTGACTTCAACGATGTTGTAATTCGTGTTTCTGCACCTGTTAATGGCAAATCTACTGTTACGCTGATGGCAGCTGGTGGTATTTATCCTGCTGTTGTTACCTATGGTACTGGTGCTTCTATGCGTAATATCGGTGAGGAAGTACATGCTGCATTCGATGTTAGCACAGGAAATACAGATGATATGGTAAATACTGGTGGCAAAAAGAAAGAGTTCGTAACATTAGGTACTATTGAGAATCTGTCTGCAAACGCAGATATGTCTCAGTTGCCAATGGGAATTACCGTAACAGGTAACAACGGACAGATTACCAGAGTTGAATGTAGCGTAGCCAACAAAGGTAAGGCTCCTTTGATGATTGCTGTAAGTGGTTACAGTTCTGGTGAGAACGCTGGAAAGTGGTTCTGGCCTCTTGAGAGAACTAACATCTCATCAGCATACACTCAGTTTGGTGAATGGGGTGCTAATGCCTCAACAAATAAAGACTGGTATAAGAACTTCACTGATGGTAAAGTTTATAAGTGGCAATAGAATCATCATATAAACAATAAATCAAGAGCGGGGCACCCATATCACATGGATGCCCTGCTTTCCATGATAGTCTTTTTAAAAAAGAGATAACTATGAGGAAAGTATATAGGACACTAATGACCCTGTTGGCAGGGCTAACGGTGCTGACTTCGTGTAATAAGGAAATGTTTGACCAAAATATCTACGATGAAATCGTGAATACAACATTTCCTATAGAGCCAGTAGACGCTACCCATACGTGGACTACAACCACCAGACGTAGTGTTGTGGTGAATGTTAATGGCAAGTTGGGAGAAATGGAGAAATTGCAAATACTGACTGCTGACCCTAGCAGCTCTTCATCCACACCACAGATTATGGCAGAGGAAAAGAATCCTGTAGAAGGCAGAAGCTATACTATGCTCTATATCGCTCCTGTTGCACAAAAAACTTTCTATGCTGCTATCAGAACCATCGACGGGAAATATGCTGTAGTACCATTCGAAGCGACAGCTCAACAGATAAACTTTACAGACAAAAGCATTGTCAATGCTGCAGATGTTACTAAGTGGCAAGAGTTTACCTATATCTTCGAGGAGAACTTTCCAGAACCAGGAGACTATGATTTCAACGACTGCGTAATGAGAATCTCCATGCAGCCGGGCAACAAAAAGAATCAGGTAAAAGTGAATGTGACTCTGGCTGCCGTTGGTGCCAGCATAGCGCTTTCTGGAGCTATTAAATTAGTGAACTATACTGCCGATGACATAGAAAGTATTGAGGTTGAAGACGGTTCGGCTTTTGACGATGGCTACCCTATTCCACTAAAAGCTTTTTCCAGTAGTGAAACCATGCAGACTGGACAGAATGGCAGCGATGTCGCTATCCGATTGTTTGAAGATGCTATGTGGTGTCTGACTAAAGAGAATCCTGATGATGCTGGTTATATTCATCGCATAAAAGTGAATGTAACAACTGAGGAGAACGACGACAACAAGCTTATTACCCCTATCACTAAGACTTTCATTATCACTTTTAAGGAGAGTTCTTCGTCAATGCTGAACAATTTCCTGCTTGACAATCTGGATCCATTCATCATAGCAATGTATAACGGTAATTTCTGGGAAACACATACCTATAATTATCGTTTGGCTAAAGTGTTCTATGATTATTACTATCAGACAACACTTCCCATGATTTGGGCCTTATGTGTCCCCACAGGAACTTTCCGCTGGCCTTTGGAGAGCCATCTTATAGGTAATTATAAAGATGGAGTCTTAACAGGAGCGTATCGCGAGTATGGACATTCTTTCGGTCAATGGGCAGCTGATAAAACCCAATCAACCGACTGGTATTTCTATTCTACATTATCCGCAACGATTTATAAATAAACAACACCTCTTATGGTACTGAATTATATTTGGGTAGCTTTCTTCCTGATTGCATTCATTATTGCAGCAGCGAAATTGGTCTTCATGGGAGACTATGACGTATTCCCTGCGATGATGGATTCTACGTTCTCTTCATCAAAGACTGCATTTGAGATTTCACTGGGTCTGACGGGTGTCTTATCCCTTTGGCTGGGTGTGATGAAGGTGGGCGAAAAAGGAGGCGTAGTCAACGTATTGGCTAAAGTGTTGTCACCTGTGTTTACAAAGCTGTTTCCTGACATTCCAAAGGGACATCCTGTAACAGGTTCTATTTTTATGAACATTGCAGCTAACATGTTAGGACTGGACAATGCTGCTACGCCCTTGGGACTGAAGGCTATGGAACAGATGCAGGAGCTGAATACGAAGAAAGACACGGCATCCAACCCAATGATTATGTTCTTGGTACTGAACACCTCAGGACTGACACTCATTCCCGTCAGCATCATGGTTTATCGTGCCCAAATGGGTGCTGCTCAGCCTACGGATATCTTCATCCCCATCCTATTAGCAACTTTCTTCTCTACATTGGCAGGCATTATCATTACATCCCTGTTTCAGCGCATCAATCTGTTAAACCGCACCATCCTGCTGACTCTTGGGGGGGCTTGTGCTGTTGTTGCCGCTATCATCTGGGGCTTCTCACAGATGTCGCCAGACACCATGAATAAGGTGAGCACAACGACTGCAAATATTCTGCTGATGACTATCATCACCGGATTCATACTGGCTGGTGTACGTAAGAAGGTGAACGTTTATGATGCCTTCATCGAAGGTGCTAAGGATGGTTTTACCACAGCTGTTCGAATCATCCCTTATCTGGTTGCCATTCTTGTTGGAATAGGTGTCTTCCGTGCTTCTGGAGCAATGGATATGCTCATTGGTGGAATGCGGTGGTGTGTAGAAGTAACGGGGGCTAATGCTGAATGGGTGGATGCTATGCCTACAGCATTGATGAAGCCATTGTCTGGTTCTGGAGCACGTGGCATGATGGTTGACGCAATGACCACCTATGGTGCAGACTCTTTCGTAGGACGCCTGTCATGTGTCTTCCAGGGTTCCACGGATACTACCTTTTATATATTAGCAGTTTATTTTGGTAGTGTTGGCGTTTCCAGAACTCGTCATGCAGTCACTTGTGGTTTGTTGGCCGATTTTGCAGGCGTCATTGCAGCTATCGCTATCTGTTATTTATTCTTTGCATAGACTATGGCAAACATGAAATCTCTGGCCAAGGATACGGCCATCTACGGACTATCGAGCATCGTCGGCAGGTTCCTGAACTACCTGTTAGTACCGTTATATACCTACTACATGCCTCACGAAACGGGCGACTATGGCATCAGCACTAATATCTATGCCTATGTAGCACTGATACTGGTGATATTGACCTTTGGCATGGAGACATCCTTATTCCGCTTTGCCAACGACGAGAAGAACAAACCCGACACCGTGTTCTCTACGGCAATGGCTGTAGTCGGTTCATTGACTGCCGTCTTTTTGCTGTTACTGTTCGGACTGATTACACCTATCAGTAATGTCCTCGGCTATACTGAGCACCCTGACTATCTGCTGATGATGGGCGTGGTGGTAGCTCTCGACGCTCTGCAGGCTATCCCTTTCAGTTTCTTGCGTTACCAGAAGCGTGCCATCCGTTTTGCCTCGCTGAAGATCCTGTTCATCATCTTTAATATCGGACTGAATGTGCTGTATTTTGTCGTCCTCGGCAAGACATCTGTTTTCTACGTATTCTTTATTAACCTGTTGTGTACAGCATTTATCACATTGTTCTTCATACCTGATTTGATAAAGATACAGTGGAAGTTCGACGGCCAACTGCTGCGCCAGATGTTCAGCTACTCATGGCCCATCTTAATACTGGGTATCGCAGGCATTTTGAATCAGGTGGCTGACAAGATTATCTTCCCATTGGTCTATCCCGACGAAGAACAGGCCAACATACTGCTGGGTGACTACGGCTCTTGTGTGAAAATTGCGATGATTATGGCCATGATTACCATGGCCTTCCGCTATGCCTACGAGCCCATCGTCTTCGCTAAGTCGAAGGATACTGATAAAACGGAATACTATGCCACCGCAATGAAATACTTCCTCATCTTCACGCTACTGGCATACCTTTGTGTAGTGGGATGGATGCCCTTGCTGCAATATATATTAGGTGCCAACTATCGTGAGGGATTAGGCGTGGTACCTATTGTGATGGCGGCTGAAATCATGATGGGTGTCTACTTCAACCTGTCGTTCTGGTATAAACTCATCGATAAAACCATCTATGGTGCTTGGTTCTCGCTGGCAGGTTGTGCCGTACTATTTGCAGTAAATATTCTCTTTATCCCCAAGTACGGCTATTGGGCCTGTGCCTGGGGTGGCGTGGCTGGCTACGGAACATCTATGGTTTTGAGTTATATCGTAGGTCAGAAGAAGAATCCTATCCCCTATCCTATGCAGAGTATAGCCACTTATGTGCTGATGACCGTTATCCTAACAGTAATGATGAATTGGTGTACAGAGCATTTCAGCCTTGGCACAATAGGACAGCTGGTTTGTAACACTATCTGCATTCTGTTCTTTGTTAGTTATATCTTGCACAATGACCTGCCTTTGGCAAATCTACCCGTAATCGGAAAATATTTTAAACATTAACACAAATATGAAAAAACTACTCTTATCAATCCTGTGTCTATGCTCACTCGTAGCCAAAGCCGACGAGGGCATGTGGACACTTTACAACTTGCCTGATGCTGTTTACAACCAGATGAAACAGTACGGCTTCCAGTTATCAAAAGATCAATTGTATCAAAGCGATAATGCTGTCAAGAATGCGGTTGTCAACTTTGGTGGCTTCTGTTCTGGTGTTGTGGTATCGCCTGATGGACTTGTATTTACTAACCATCACTGTGGTTTTGATGCCATTCGCAAGCACTCTACCGTTGAGCACGATTATATGCTGAACGGATTCTATGCCAAGAGCTTTGAAGAAGAGTTGCCCAACGAGGACCTGTTCGTCAGCTTCATGATAGAACAGAAGGACGTAACAGACCAGATTGCGCCAGCCCTGAAAGGCATCAAGCGTAACAAACAAGGAGCCATTGTCGACAGCATCGAGAATGCATGGCAGAAGGATATCCGCCAGAAAGACTCTACGCTGCGCGTGGAAATCAAGCCTTTCTATGAGGGCAACAAGTACTACTGCACCACCTACCGCGACTTCAACGATGTGCGCCTGGTGTTCACCGTTCCCAAGTCGATGGGTAAGTACGGTGGCGAGACGGACAACTGGATGTGGCCCCGCCAGACGTGTGACTATTCCGTGTTCCGTATCTATGCCGACCCCAAGACCAACGGCCCTGCCGATTATTCCAAAGACAACGTGCCCTACCACCCCAAATCGTGGGCTCCTGTTTCCTTGCAGGGCTACAAGCCTGGCGACTTCTGTATGATTATGGGCTATCCGGGCTCTACCAGCCGTTACCTGTCGAGCTATGGCATTCAGGAACGACGCGATGCCATCAATGCACCTCGCGTTCAGGTTCGTGAGTTGAAACAGGAAGTGATGTTACGCCACATGCGGGCTTCCGAAGCAGTACGTATCATGTATGAATCAAAGTATGCCAACTCTTCCAACTACTGGAAGAATTCCATCGGCATGAACAAATGTATCGACAGCATCGCACTCATCCAGCAGAAGCAGCAGTTTGAGGCCAAGATACGTCAGTGGCAAGAGACCTCTGGTTATCTGAAAGGCGAACTTGACTTTGATAAGATGGCAAAGCTCTATCAGCAGCGCATGAAGCTGACTCGCGTTCGCACCCTGTTCAGAGAGACCTTCTTCTCTTTCGACGATCAGTTGACGACTCGTGCCTGGCGCAGCAACTGGGGCAAAAAGGTCCAGGGTCCTGAGGACAAGCCCCAGAAGCAGTATTTTACCTTCGACGACAATAGCAAGGAGTGGGACGAGACGACCGACTGCGAACTTCTCTCCACGCTCATTCGCAACTATCGCCAGCAGGTGGACAGCGAGTATCTGCCCGACTTCTATCAGACTATCGATAAGAAATTCCACGGCGACTACTTAGCTTACGTCAAGGCGCTGTACAAGAAATCGGTGCTGATGAAGAGCAACAAGCCCATCTATTTCAACAAGAAGAGCTATAAGAAAGACCTTGGCGTACAGTATGGACTCTCCATCAGTGAGCTCTTGGCCAAGATCAGTGCCGACTTGGGCCAGTTCAGCAATGACATTGCTGAGCAGGAAAAATTGCTGTGTGCTGCTGTGCTTCGCATGGAGATGGACATGCCTAACTATTCAGATGCCAACTTCACACTGCGTATGACCTATGGACAGATTGGTGAATACACCCTTGGCGGACGTCCCTCAGGCTATTACACCACAGCCCGATCGTTGTGGGAGAAGATGCAGAAGGCCGATAAGAATTTTGAATACTTTGCAGAGCCTGTGATGCACGAGCTGATGGCACAGAAAGACTTTGGAAAGTATGCTGACCCCTTGACGAAGACCATGCAACTCTGCTTCCTGTCGAACAACGACATCACGGGTGGCAACTCAGGCTCTCCTATCTTTAACGGTAAGGGTGAACTGCTGGGCTTGGCATTCGACGGCAACTGGGACAGCTTGGCAAGCGACATCTTCTTTGACCGTCAGCTGGCTCGTACTATCAATGTGGATGTTCGCTATATGCTGTTCATGATGGACAAGTGGGGCCATGCCGACCGTTTACTGAAAGAAATCAACGCGAAATAAAGCAACCTCGCGAAATATACATAAAAAAGCCCTAGGACTTCGATTCCTAGGGCTTTTCTTTATTTCTTCTTACGAGGCTTGCGGATAGCCCATCCTTCTTCGCTGAAGTCAGGCACTTCACCTTTTAAGAACTTCATCCAATCTTCCTTTTTATAGGTCTTGGTTCCTCTAGAATTTCTAGTATCTCTAGATGATCTAGATTCTCTAGAAGATCTAGACTCTCTCGCTGATCTGGCATTTCTTGAAACCTTCGAAGGCTTACCACCCTCCTCTGCATCATTACAGCGCACCTCACGATTCTTATAACGCTGACCATTAACATATTTAATCACACGTTCAGCATCTTCCTCAGGCACTTCAAAATATGACATCGTGGTCAGCAAGTCGATATGTCCTACAGCAACATGACCATGAACGTTCTTATTGAGAAACTGCATCAGTTCACCAGGATAGAAACCATCCTTCTTTCCAAGATTGATAAACAGTTTACAATAACCCTCGCTGGTTGGTGTTGCCGTCTTCTTGCCTTTCTTACCGCGCTCCGTTTTCTCAGCTTTATTCTTTGATGAAACGGGCTCTATCTCTGGTGCATCTGCATAGTAAGCCAAGAACTTGCCAAACTCCAACGACACGATTTTCTTAATCAAATCGTCTTTATCCACATACTCAAAATATCGGCTGATATCCTGCATAAAGGGAGCTATCTGGTCCTCATCCACGTCAGCTTTCACAATCTGGTCCATCACCTTATAGAGCTGTTTCTTACAGATCTCTTCAGCAGAAGGAATAGTTCCCTGTTCAAACTGCTTGCCAATTTCTTTTTCAATGTTACGAATCTTATGCTTCTCACGACTGTGGACAATACTGATACTCGTACCCTTCTTGCCAGCACGACCAGTACGACCCGAACGGTGAGTGTAGTTCTCGATATCATCAGGCAATCCGTAGTTGATGACATGTGTCAAATCATCAACATCCAAGCCACGGGCTGCCACATCAGTAGCAACCAACAATTGTACGGTATGCTGACGGAACTTTTGCATCGTCAGGTCACGCTGTTGTTGACTGAGGTCACCATGCAACGACTCAGCATTATAGCCGTCCTTGATGAGTTTGTCTGCCACTTCCTGTGTTTCCATCTTCGTACGACAGAAGATGATGGCAAAGATTCGTGGATAATAGTCAACCAGTCGCTTCAGTGCCAGATATTTATCTTTGGCATTTACCATATAATAAATATGGTTTACATGCTCGGCTCCTTCGTTACGTGACCCCACCACTATTTCCTTGTAGTCGTGCAGATAACCTTTGGCTATACGCTCTATCTCACGGCTCATCGTAGCAGAGAAAAGCAACGTATTACGATCCTCTGGAACATTCTCCAGAATCTCGTCAATGCTTTCTTGGAAACCCATATTCAGCATCTCGTCGGCCTCATCCAGCACTACGTTTTGCACATCGTCCAGCTTAGCTACACCACGTTTCATCAGATCAATTAAACGGCCAGGTGTAGCCACGACGACCTGTACACCTTTTCGCAGGGCACGTATCTGTTGTTCGATAGATGCTCCACCATAAACAGCCTCAATATGGATACCATCCAGATACTTCGCAAAATCGCGCATGTCGTCTGCAATCTGCAAGCACAACTCACGAGTAGGAGCCAAAATAAGGGCATGGGGCAATCCCCTCCCAATCTCTCCCATCTGAGGATGCGGTATTTCTGATATTCTTTGCAACACAGGAATACCGAATGCCGCCGTCTTGCCTGTACCTGTCTGGGCCAGTGCTATCACGTCATTCTTGTTTCCTAATAAATAAGGTATTACCTCCTCTTGTACAGGCATGGGCTGTACAAACCCCATTTCTTCTATGGCTTTGCGAATCCCTTCGCTCACACCAAGCTCTTCAAATGTCTTCAAATTATCATCTTTTTATTAATCGGGTGCAAAGGTACGAAAAATAATTTGTACCTTTGCAACAAAAGACATAAAGTTATGAAAATCTGTATTTTTTGTTCGGCTAATCAACTGATAGATCCTGACTTTTTCCGCATGACGGAGGAGTTGGGACAATGGGCTACTCGCGAGGGTCATACCATTGTATATGGCGGAGTTAATCAGGGATTAATGGAGTGCGTGGGTAAAGCTGCGCATGAAGCTGGGGGAAGAACCATTGGCGTGATTCCAAGGATTGTTGAGAAGAGTGGACGCATCTCTGATTATGTAGATATTGAGATGCTGTGCGACAATCTCAGTGATCGTAAACAGATGATGGAAGATCAAAGTGATGTATTTGTCGCCCTTCCTGGTGGCATCGGCACCATAGACGAACTGTTTACCATCGCTGCTGCACACACCATCGGCTACCACGACAAGTTAGTCATCCTTTATAATATGAAAGGATTTTGGGATAGTCTGATAGCCATGCTGGATGATTTGCAGCAAAAAGGAATGGTTCGTGGCAATTGGCACGACTATATCGCTGTTGCTAATAACTTGGAGGAATTATCTAGGATTATCTAGATTGTCTGGATTATCTAGAAACACAAGACTAACCAGCCTTAACGAAGCGATAAGGCAGCATTCTCAGCAGCTTCCATCTGTTCGCGCTCGCCTGGACCCTTGTCGTTCAAGCCACATAGGTGCAGAATACCGTGGATAATGACACGGTGTAATTCCTCATCATAATTCTTTTTAAATAATTCGGCATTCGAGCGAACAGTATCCAGTGAGATAACCAAATCGCCATTAAGCACATCACCTTCGTCATAATCGAAAGTGATGATATCTGTGTAATAGTCGTGCCCCAAATATTCGCGGTTCACCTCAATAATATGTTCATCGTCACAGAACAGATAGCCTACCTCACCCACTTTCTTACCATAAGTAGCTGCTACACGACGAATCCATGCCGTAGTCTCACGACGTTTGATGTTAGGAAACTTAACGTTTTCAGTGCTGTATGTAATCATCTCTTTTGTTTTTGGAAAGAAATTATGGTAAATTGAGGGAAATTATTTGTTTCGCTTATGGGGAATATACTCGCTAACGTCTACACCAAAATGCTGCAGTTCACGAACCATAGAGCTACTAATGCTACTATATTCAGGCTCACTATAAAGCAAGATGGTCTCAATGCCTGCTATCTGGCGATTGATGTCTGCCTGCTCACGCTCATACTCGAAATCCTTCACAGAGCGTACACCTTTCACGATGAAATGAGCACCCTCCTGCTTTGCAAAGTCTACCGCTAAGCCATAATAGGGTTTCACCTCAATACGAGGTTCATTGGCATAAATATCTGCTATGGCCTTGATACGCTCCTCTGCCGACGGCATGTCGGGCTTATGCACCTGATCGCCCACTACACCGATGACCAAGCGGCCGAACAGCGGCAACGCTCTCGTGACAATACTATCGTGCCCCACCGTAAAGGGGTTGAAACTTCCTACAAATACGCCTGTCTTCATCATTATTCACTCAAAAAGATTCGGTTCCATGATGTTACCACTATACGGATTGCGGCCAAAATGCCTGTAGGCTAGTTCCGTTACCATACGTCCACGAGGGGTACGCTTGATAAATCCCTCCATGATTAAGAAAGGTTCGTAAACCTCCTCCACTGTTCCTGCATCTTCGCCAACCGCTGTTGCAATGGTAGTGATTCCCACAGGACCGCCACGGAACTTATCGATGATGGTCAATAGGATGCGGTTGTCTATCTCGTCCAATCCGTATTGGTCAATATTCAGTGCGGTCAGCGCAATCTTCGTAATCTCTGTATCTATACGTCCTGTACCCTTCACCTGAGCAAAGTCACGAACTCTACGTAATAAAGCATTGGCTATACGGGGCGTACCACGAGATCGGCGAGCTATCTCCATCGAGGCATCTGTAGTAATAGGAACACGCAAGATAGAAGCAGAACGCTCGATAATCTTCTGCAACGTCTCTGGATCGTAATACTGCAAGTGCATATTGATACCAAAGCGAGCTCTGAGAGGAGCCGTCAGCAAACCACTACGTGTGGTAGCTCCAACCAAAGTGAATGGATTCAAGTCTATCTGAATGCTACGGGCCGACGGACCTTTGTCTATCATGATGTCAATACGATAGTCCTCCATAGCTGAGTATAGATACTCCTCAACCACAGGGGATAATCGATGTATCTCGTCGATAAACAAGACATCATTCTTCTCTAATGAGGTCAAGATACCCGCCAAATCGCCTGGCTTATCAAGCACAGGGCCACTGGTTATCTTAAAGCCTACACCCAATTCATTGGCAATAATATTCGACAGCGTAGTCTTTCCTAGTCCCGGGGGGCCATGCAACAAAACGTGGTCGAGTGGTTCGCCACGATATTTTGCAGCCTCTACGAACACCTCAAGGTTCTCCACCACCTGAAGCTGTCCGCTGAAATCATGGAAAGTCAGCGGGCGCAGGGCGTTTTCAAACTCCTTTTCGCTCGAAGAAAACTGCTCTTGTCGGATGTCAAAATCTTCGTCCATCATTCTTTTTGCTTGCAAAGGTAATAAAAAAGAAGGGAAAAGAGAAAAGTGAAAAGTGAAAAATTAAAAGGGGAAAGTGAAAAAATATTCGTAACTTTGCCACCGAAATGAAGATAGGTGACATTGAATTAGGCGAACGCCCCATCTTTCTGGCCCCTATGGAGGATGTGACAGACATTGGTTTCCGACTACTGTGCAAGCGGTTTGGAGCCTCTATGGTCTATACCGAGTTTGTCAGTGCAGAAGCCTTGGTTCGTGATGTAAAATCGACGGTGAACAAGTTGACTATTGCTGACGAGGAGCGCCCTGTAGGCATTCAGATTTATGGTCGTGACATCGATGCAATGGTAGAAGCTGCCAAGATGGTGGAACAAGCTGGTCCAGACGTGATAGACCTGAACTTTGGTTGTCCTGTCAAGAAGGTAGCTGGCAAGGGAGCCGGTGCTGGTATGCTTCAGAACATTCCCAAGATGCTGGAGATTACCCAGAAGGTTGTTGATGCTGTCAGTCTGCCAGTAACAGTAAAGACGCGCCTGGGATGGAACCACGAACAACTCATCATCACCACTTTAGCTGAACAATTGCAGGATTGCGGCATCAAGGCACTCACCATTCACGGTCGTACTCGTAGTCAGATGTACACTGGCGAAGCCGACTGGACACTGATTGGTGAAGTAAAACGCAACCCTCATATACATATTCCTATTATCGGCAATGGTGATATCAAGTCGCTCAGCGATGCTGACCGTGCTTTCGATACATATGGTGTAGATGCTGTGATGATAGGACGTGCCACTTTTGGTTGTCCTTGGATATTCAGTCGTAAGGAACTGACGCTGGACGAAAAGATAGACGTTCTGGAAGAACAGCTTCGCATCAACATTGAACGCTGCGATTCGGAGGAGATGCGCTCCAAAGGGAAGTCTGCCGAACTCTGTGGCATCCTGCATACCCGCCGCCACCTAGCAGCATCACCGGTCTTCAAGGGCATTCCCAACTTCCGCGAGACCCGCATCCAGATGCTTCGGGCAGAAAAGGCAGACGAACTACTGGCAATTCTCGAGCACTGCCGCGAGACACTGAAATGAAAGAAGGCTTGCCAAATCAAGCAAGCCTTTCTCTTACTAACAATCTTTTACCATTATTTGACCATTACCTTGCGAGTCACCGAATGGCAAAGCATACGGCCTTGCCCGTATTCTTGACCGACGGCATAGTGATGTATAGTGCGTCGGCAGCCTGTCGCCACACCACCTTATCGTTGTATCCCAACATACGCACGCGCTTGATGCGCTTACCCTGCATCTGGGGCGATTTACGTCCAAGGGCATTGACGATGACGGTCTCTGTGGTAGGAAAGCCGAGCACAAAGGTATAGACGGTATCGCCCTTCTGCGTAAAGCGGATGTCCTTCTCGCTCAACAACTCCTGCAGCTTTTCGTTTTCCTTGAACGAGCCTGTATTGGAAGTCTTCACCACCCCTTCTCCATAAATCTTCCAAGGACGTGAGCCGAAGATTCCCTCACCATTGATGGCAAGCCATGACTTGAACTCTGCCAGGAAGGCATGCTCTTTCTCGTCTATACTGCCGTCGCCACGCACGGGGATGCTCAGCAGCAGATTTCCATTCTTGCTCACGATGTCAATAAAAGTCTTGATGATGCGTTCCGCACTTTTGTAGCCTCCTTTCTCATAGAGGGCGCGGCTATAATGCCATGAGCCGATACACATGCATGTCTGCCAAGGACGAGGAGAGATGTCGGCAAAGGCGCCGCGCTCGCAGTCCATCACGACGCCGCGTTGCTGCTCTTCCGTGAGTCGCTTGCTATTGATGACGGCCTCGTTACGACCTCCGTTCAGTCTCATGCTGCGGTTATACATGTGAGCAGCTATCTCCAGCCCGTAGTGCTCCATCGGCAGGTCATGCTCGTCATCAAAATAAATCAAGTCTGGATTATAGTCATCAATGAGTTGTTTACATCGCAGGAACCAGCTGCGGGCAAACTGCGGATTCATTTCTGGTATGCGTTCGGTCCACACACGGTCGTTGGTCTGATGCCACGCGGCCATTGAGTCAACACTTGTGAAGCCGCTGGGAATAACGACGTTGTAACCGCCGTATAGCTGCTGAGGGTCGTATCCTTCCCACCATTTCCCTTTGCCGTCTTCTTTTGTGCGATGGTAAGCGTCGTAGCGCACACCGGCCTTCTCGCCCTCTGCATCGTAGCCGTAGGCTGTCTGAAACCAGTGCCAGGCATGGGCAGAATGGTTGCTGACTCCAAAACGCAGGCCGTTGTGACGAGCCGCTTTCGCAAACTCGCCAACTATATCACGCTTAGGACCCATATTCACCGAGTTCCAGGGCTGATATTTTGAGTTGTAGTTGTCAAAGTTATCATGGTGGTTGGCCATACATACGAAGTAGTGTGCGCCTACCTCTTTGTACAGTTTCACCAGTGCCTCCGGGTCAAAATTCTCAGCTTTCCACATCGGTATGAAGTCCATCATGCCGAACTCTGACGGATGGCCATAGCGCTTGCAGTGCTCACGGTATTTACCCTGACCCTGCTGATACATGGTACGGGCATACCAGTCGCCTGCTTCAGGCACACACTGCAGTCCCCAATGCGCCCAGATACCAAGTTTGGCATTAGCGAACCACTCCGGAGCCTGATAGTTGGCAGACAATGACTGCCAAGTGGGCTCAAACACACCCTTTTCTATATCCGTCTTCGCTTCCTGTGCAAGTATGGGCAATGCTATGAGCATTACCCATACGCATGTAATTGTTCTCTTCATCATACTTATTGACATGCTATCTTGCGAGTGCTGCCGTCGCTCATGCGGACAATGTTCAGTCCATGGTGCAGTTGTGTTACACGTTTCCCGTCGATGGTGTAGATTGCTTCCACTTCAGCTGTTGGTTGCGTGTCAACTATATGGATGCCAGTGGCAGTATTTGCACTCGCCTTCTGACTCAGTCCGCCGTTCTCATTGACGGCCTGTACATGCCAAGTGTCGCTTTCGGTATAGCCTTCGAAGGAGGTCTCCTTGGTGAATCCAGCCACCTCGCCATTCTTGGTTACTACATAACAGATGGCATAAGGCACAGCCTCCCAGGTCAGTTTGCCGTCGGCCCCCTTCACAACAGGAGCGTCACAAGCCTCGCATAGCAGGTCAGGCTGCCAGTTGTCATCGCCGCCCATCACATTCTTCAGCGTGTACTGAGCAGTCTCCTCGGCGGTCAGCGTGTTCTTGACGCCATATTTCTCCACCTTCTCGTTGCCATTCATATAGTAGTAGTATGACTCGCGCTGGCTCAGGTCAACTGGATTGCCATCTTTGTCAACAGTATTGTACTCAGCCCAAAGTGCAGGCAGACCACCCATCGTGTTGTACCAGCCCTTGGCAGGGATATTGATATAGGTCTGCAGGTTGATGAAAACGGTCTTTGGCTGGTTGTGCCAAGGACGGCCCAGCCATACATCGGTAACATTGACACCGGGACGAGCACGCAGCACATTGTTCTGGAACACATAGCCCCACTTCACATCGACAGCATGGCTTGGAGCTACGATGTAGCCACCACTGGGACGGTTAATCTCAAGGGTGTCGCCGTCCAAATAGACGTTGCCCGAGTTGTAGATGAAATCCACTGCACCCTCAATGAGCGAGTTCTTGATGTAGTGGCGGTTGTTCGAGGTAGAAGTGGTAATCCACGTATCTTGATAGGAGAGCAGAGCCACGTTGTTCAGTACCACACGGTCGGCCACCGTATTCAGTGCGAGGGCCTGTGGACCTGCCTGCTTTTCATGACCATACGAGTTCTCGAGTGTGATGTTCTCAAAGAAAGTATTGGCACCCTTTACCACAACGGTAGCACCGGGATCTACGCTATAGGCATTCTCGCCACCGCAAAGACGGTTGTCCATCACGACGGTCTTGTCGCGGTCCTGACCGATAATGTGCAAGTAAGGCTTCTTTGCGGGAATGTCTATGTGCTCCTGATATTGTCCGTTCTTCACGAAGATGAGCCATGGTGTGCCTCGTCCTTCAGGAGCAGCGTCAATGGCTTCCTGCAGTGTCTTATAGTCACCTGAGCCATCGCTTGCAACCACGGCATCGTAGAGGCGGGCCTCAGGCTGCTTGCGCTCCATGGTAGTAAAGGTAATCTCTGTCTTCGCAACGGCATTGCCGCCACGGCTGACGAGCACGCCCTCAGGCATGGTGAAGGTATATTGAGTAGCATACTTCAAACCGCCGTACTTGAAGACGGCGCTCTTGCCGCTGATGATGGGAGCTATCTCCTCACCGTTGAGTGAGGCAGTGCCCGTGCCAGCCTTCACTTTGTTGTCGAAAGTCAGGATGACGGAACCATTGGCACTGACACCAGTAGCTCCCTGTTCTGGATTGCTTGACACGAGGGTAGCCTGCTCGCTGGCAGCACCGGTAGCATCGGCCAATACGAAAATCTCCGCAATCGAGGTACCATCGTAGTCGCTCGTCACACCCACCTTCTCAGAAGTACGGTCGGGCATCCAGCGAATCCATACACGCTCCTGGTTGTTGGCCTCTGCGGGCAGGGCAAATTCCTTGGGACCGTCCCAACCACGTGCAGGAGGGTTGAACGTACCAATCTTTGTGAAGTTGGTGCCGTCGATGGAGTATTCCACGTTATTCACGCTGTACGTGTTGTAGTCATCGCCGATACATGACGAGATAATCAGGTTCTCATAGCCTTTCGACGAGAAGGAGATTTCAAAATACCATTCCTCAGAGAGATATTTCCAAATGCGGGCAGCATACTTACCGTTTTCTTGACCGTTGTTGATGCCACGGGTCAGCCAGCCGTTGGTCGTGCCGTTGGCCTGGCGCAGTGACAGCATGCCGGCATTCTCCGAATCGGCCTTATAGTCGGCCACGCGGTCCTTGGCAGGCTGATCGTTATAAAGGTCCCAGCCCACAATGTAGTCGGTTGCCGAGAAGTTGGCCGTCAGGTTCTTCTCTCCGTCCATTTTGACGGTACGCTCAGCCTCAGTGGTGTTGTCTTCCCAGCCCATGAAGGTCAGAATGCGGTTGTTCAGGGCGGTCAGCTTGACCTCCGTGCCCTCTTCATAATAGTGCGTGCCATCCACATAGTTGCCAGTAGGTAGCAGTTGCACTAAGTTTTCGTTAGCACCACCTACTCGCGTTAGGTTCAGGGCATAGACATTGGCCTTGGTGTAAGTGGCAATCAGCGATGTGTTGGCCTTAATCTCAAAGGTGTATGTTTTCTTGTCAGAAACGATATTGCCTTCAGCATCAGCCCATCCGGCAAAATGATAGCCGAAGTTCTCTGTGGCAGTGACCGTGATGGTGGTACCCTCGTCAAACTCGTTGCCGGCGGGATTACTCGAAACCTTACCAGCACCCTCCATGCCCAACTTCACGCTCAGGCTGCAGGTGGGCACGGTCTCCAAAGTTCCTGCCACGTCACCGCTAATGACGACATCGCTGAAGGCATACTGCTTGTTGGTGGCCAGATTGTAGATGTAAATCTTGGCGTAGAAAATATCGTCGGTAGTAGGTATGTTACTCAGGTCGAACTCATGATAAGACACATAGGGATCTTCTTTAGCCAGCTGAGGTGTGATGCCTTCGCCTACCTTTGTCGATTGGCTGCCGCTGACGACTACTACGTCGAACTTGCCACCGTTGGTGCCCACACGGCAGGCGTTGAATGAGAGTTTCTTCGGTGCAAAGGTCAGAGATTTCTTGGGTTTCAGTGTAAACACGACGGCACTGGCGTCATCATCGGCAGCACCAGCATCAGTGGGCTGGAACTGCAGTCGGCTGACACTGCCATCAGTGCGCAGGCCGGCAGGGACCAACTTGTCACCCCACGATAGTTCGGCTACAGAGAACAGACCGTCCTTCGACGGTGTGGCTGCCGTAGCGAAATCAGCTGACTTCAGCTCCCATGTGGCTGTGAATCCGGCTTCGTTGACGGTCACGGAACCTCCAGCCTCCTCAGCCACGATGCTGATTTCGTTCATGCGCCACTGAGCGGTTTCACCATTAGGGGCTATCAGTCGTACGATGACCTGTTCTTTATTGTTGGCAGACAAGGTTACAGTATTGGTTTTGTAGGTCCACCATGTGGCTCCACTGACGTAACCGCCAGCATCGCTCCATGTCTGTCCGCCATCGGTGCTGACCACCATCTCCATAGAGCGCTCTTTGTTGTCGCCGCAGGTGTAGGCAAATGTGAACTGCACGTTCTTATAGCCTTTGGTGGGGAAACCGATTTCGAAGTACTGGTTGTGCTGCGAGGCATCGGTATAGTCGGTGATGTTGTTAGGGTCCATGTCTTGATAGAGTGACATGATTTTGGCATCGTAGTTTTCCTGGATACCCCAGAAGCGGGTTCCTTTGGCCGACACATAGTAGTCATTTTGGTTACCATTAAACTCATTGGGCAGAATGCATGGCAGTGTGCCGAAACCATTCCATCCAATTGCTGCCCAGTCGTTGGTGCTGGGTGTGTAGACATTATCGGTCACGGTATAGCCCGTGTCGAATGTCCACTTTGCCAGTTGCGTGGCATTCTGGGCACTGGCCGTCAGAGGCAGCAGGCCGAGAAGTGCAACAAGCAGTCTCGTAAAAAAAGATTTGTTTTGCATAAGAGATAGTAGTTATATGTTAATAAATAATTTTCTTTATATTACCATCAGCCATGCGGACAATATTCAGACCGCGCTGCATCTGGGTATGTTGACGGCCGTCAACGGTAAAAAAAGCGGTAGTATGGCTATTCTCAGTACTTACCTGCCTGATACCAGTAGTTTCTACTGCCATCCCGTGAATAGTTAGGTCGGAGAGACAGATAGTCTTGCCACTTGCAGCACCGTTGTACCATGGATAGACACGAACCAAGAGTTCCTGGCCATCTTTGACGGTAAGAACGGGCTTTGCCTCTACAAATTGCGGATTGTTGGCTGGCATCTTCTTCATCTCAAAGATGGTTGTGCGCGTAGCAAAATTGTCGGTAGAATAGTAGATATGGCAACACATACCATTACCACCACAACCAGCAGCAAAGAGCGAAATTAGGTCAATCTTGAGCTCAGTGCCGGCAGCTGGTTTGAGACCCCACTGGATATAGCGGTCGGGGTTGTCGTCAATCTCGTCAGCAGGCCAGTTGTCTCCCGTCAACAGGTTACGCTGCATCTTGCGGGCGGCATCGTAGCCCGTCCATTCGGGCCACTCCGTCTTGGCATTGGGATTAGAGTAGCGCTGTACGTACATACCCTGAAAAGTCTCAGGGATAACCTCCGCCGGACCTGTCAGCTCATAACTGTCATCCTTCTCCAGTCGCCAGTAGGCTGTGACCTCTGCACCGCCTGTCAGGACAACTGCCGTAGCTGTGACGGGGATGTCAATCTGTTTGTCGCCCTGCTTCACGGTGATGGTACCATTGGTCTCGCCGTTCTGCATCAGTACCAACTGAGCATAGAAGGTCTTGATGAGGGTAGAGGAGGTGTAGTCAACGGTGAGTGACTGCTCCCACTCTTTCTTGTCGAGCGACAGCTGAATACCGTCGGTAGCAGTTATCGTGACGGTACCTTCCTCAGGAGTCAGTCCGAAACCGTTCAGCGTGAATTCCTTCTGAAGCTTCTGTCCTTTGTAAGCCTCTCCGAAATCGCCTGTGTTGGGCGACACACTCAGGTCAGTAGGCAATACGATAGCATCGGCCAGAATGCCCTGGGCTTTCATCAGTCGGGCGCACTCGCGGGCTACGAGCAGCGCGCCAGTGGTGTTGAAGTGGGTGGAGCCCTGTCCATCGAACAGCTGAGCCTCGCACTTGGTCTGACTGCCGTAGCTCTCGTATAGTTCGGCAGTGGCTGTAGTTAGGTCGATGAAGCAGACACCCTTCTCTTCGGCCAGTTTCTGTGAGTGGTAGGCATAGTCCATGGTGTGGTCGTCGGCAGGCACGCTCTGTTTCTCCTTGATGCCGTCGGCAGTCAATACGGAGAACGAGTCTCCCAAGTCGTGGCGACCATTACGGCGAATCTTTGAGCCGGTGAAGTAAGAGCGGCAAACGGGCGAACATATAATAGGTATGGCACCCATTTCCTTGGCCTCATCGACTATCTTGCCCAGCCACTCCTTGTAGGTAGTAGAGGGCACTGTGCCACGCAGGTCAACGGCAGCTGCCTTAGCTGTTTCGCCGATGTTCTCATAGTAGGCCTTCAACTCATAGCCGTCCATGCCAGAGTTCTTCTCGTCGTTGTGTCCGAAGGTAATGATGACGTAGTCGCCAACCTCTACGTGTTTCTTGGCAGTCTGCCAGAGTTCGGTGTAGCCACCGCGCGAGTCGCGTCCGCCCTTAGCATAGTTTATTGATGTCCAGCCATTGGTCAAGAAGTTGCCAAAATACATACCCCAGCCACGGGTAACGGTGGCTGACTCATCATAGGGGGCCATCGTAGAGTCGCCTAGTGTATGTACCTTTTTGGCCTGCGATACTGTAAAAAGCATCACGGCCAATGTCATTAAGAAAAGTAATTTTGTCTTCATTTTACAGTTAGCTTTTATATAGATTTTTATGATTTCTGACTGCAAAATTATCCATGAAAGTCGGTGGAATGGGGTAAAATTTGCATCAAAAAAGGGTAAAAAATGCATCAATCCGTATTTCTTACCCCCTTATGATGCATATACACCCCCATCAGGAGTTCTTGTATTCAGTTGGCGACTGGCCCGTACTCTGCTTGAAGCTACGACTGAAATATTTCGGATCAGTAAAGCCACAACTATATGCCACCTCTGCAACAGTTTTATTGGTTTCCCTCAGCAATTGGCAGGCATGCTTAATACGAGCCTCACGCAGCAAATCCTGTGGTGTAATGCCCATGGCCTGTTTCAGTTTTCTCTGTAAACCGCTCCGACTGACGGCAGCTGCCGATGCCATATCGCCTACCCCAGCCTCGCTGTTCGAAATGTTCTCCTCAACAAATTGCAGAACTCGCTGCAGAACGGGATCCAACTCAGAGAATTGAGGTTCAAGGGATGGTGTCTGGGGGACAGTCTTTACATCTGTTGCCAAACTTTCGCAAACCTCTGACAGTTTGTCTCGAACTTCTATCAGGTTCAGATATTTTTCTAAGGTTTCGCGCTGCTGGCGTTTGATGCGACGTATATATAATAAAGTATATATAATAATCGCAACGATACTTATAAAAAGAAGCACACAAAATAGCTTGCCGTACCAAGCCTCCCAGAAAGTTGGATGGACAACAACAGTTAGTGTGCGCTGATTACCAATCCACTTGCCTTCGGCATTGGTGGAGAGAATCTCCAGCCCATAGGTGCCAGGCTCCAAATCCAGCAATGTCACTGAACGGTTGCTGCCGATATTGTTCCACTGCGTCGTGTCGCGTTGGCCATCCTTCTGCAGTCGGAAGGCATAGCTAATACGATTTGAAGCTTGATAGTCAAGGGCTGCAAAGTGAACGGTGATGCTACGTTCATGAGGCTGCAGGGTTAACGTATCAGCATGAGTGACAGCCCAAATGTCTTCACCACCCTGTATGGAAACACCTGTCAGCACAATTTGTGGCCTGTATGCAGAACTTTCCATTTGCTGGGCTGTGGTCAAAAAAGCTCCGTCGTTCAAGCCGAATATCCAGCGAGCTCCACCAAGCATCTGAGGACGAGCGTCGCTGAAGCGGTAATCTTCATTAAATGAGCGGGCATCTAACTGTCTATATTGCTCCGTGCTATCAACAATGCTGACCAAATGGCTGCTTACAATGGCACACTTCCCATTCTGCAAAGGAACCATTGACTGAACAACGTCAATAGGTAGTTTTTTGTTTTTGGCGGAATAGTGGCGGAAGGTCAACTGCTTCTTCAGCAGATCATCGTCCTCTATACGATTTACGCCACCGCTTTCTGTGCTGACGTACAGCCGCCCGTCAGGTGCCCTCATGATGTCCATCACAGCACTGCTACTCAGACTTTGTGCACGATTGGCTTCGCGCTGATGCAACAGAAAGTGCATCTGGTCGGCTTGTTGCTCCAGCTTGGCTACAATCAGTCCCTCTGTGGTTGCAGCCATCAGCACTTGTCCGTTTTGTGTGAGATAGAGGTAGCGTACGCGCTGGGCTACCTGTTTGGGATAGCCGTTGGGTACCATGAACTGAGGATTGACGGCCTGGGGTTCGGGGGTGTAGCAGAGTCCTCCGCCCAACGTGGCGACCCACAGACGTCCGTACCGGTCTTCCTCGATGTTGTAAATGTTAGGGTTTGGCAATTGCGTCAGGTGGTCTATCTGGAATGTGCCTGCGGTTGTCTCCTTCAGTCTAAAGATGCTTTGTGGCTTGGTGCCTAACCATAGTGTGTGGTCTTTTGCCTCAAAGATGCTATAGACGGCGGCTTTGAAACTGGTGTACTGTTGATGCAGTCGCCCGTCGTTGCCCAGATAGCCTAACAGCTTAAGACTGTTGACATCGTAAAGGCGTACAGCCTCGTCTTCTTTCGTTGTCACCCAAAGCCTTTGACTGCTATCCTTAAAAAGGCACTTCACCTGCGCGTTTGGCTCTATAGCCAAACGCTGTGTCCGCTGAAAGTCGGGACAAAGCTTGTAAATGCCATTGTATTTACCCAGCAGCCAAAGGTTACCCTGTCGATCAGTGCATGCAAAGGAAGATTTGCCCAGCGTAATATCCAACTGACAAGTGCCCGACTGTCCGTCCTGGCTCTGATAGGTTAGGTGCCCGTCAGCATAGAGCTTCCATCGGGTTCTAAAAGCGTCTTTCCACACAATGGGTTTATCTTCCTTTAGAGACATGCTGGTACGGTAGCGGTTCATGTCATCCTCAGCACCCTCTTGAGGCAGATTGCAGAACCGGTAGGTATGTGTATTGAACAAAAAATAGTCATCGTCAATGCGACAAATAAAGTTACCATCTGGTCTTTGGACAAACATTCGGATGCGGTCTGTCGCCATATTACATCCGTCACCAGCCTGTGGCTTGAAAGTCCGGAACTCGTAGCCATCATATCGGCACAATCCGCTCCACGTAGAGAACCACATCAGCCCTTGCTGGTCTTGCAGCAATTGGGTGACGTGACTATGAGGCAACCCATCCTCTTCATCGTAATAGGTGACGTGACATAATGGCTGTGCCATAGTAGTCAGCCACAACATACAAGAAAGTATGAATGAAGAAAAATGCTTCATGGCATCAGTACCACTTCATCAGTGAACGCAAATAGGCTGTCAGTTCTGCTGCCATCTTCTCATGTTGCCACTTGCTGGGATGCCACGATGCACCATAACCGATGTCACCCGTCTGGGGGGTGAAGTCAAAGCGGAACACCTGGTTGTCGCCAGCCTTATGGGCTTCATCTACCACCTCGTTCAGCGTGTTTTTAGCTATTTCCAATTCTTTTCCGTTGAGCATGGAACCACAAAGGTAGACTATCTTAGCTTTGGGGTTATGGCTGCGCACTTGTTTCAGAAACTGCTTATAGGCCGCCTTCAGCCGCTTCACGTCATAGTTGTTGGTCGACAGGTCGTTGGTACCGAGGTTGATGCATACCAGCTGGGGCTGGTAACGGCTGAAGTCCCACTTCTCACTGCGATCATAGAGGTTGGTGTACTCGTATTCGGTGGTCATCACGTTCTCGGGTGTTCCTGCCTTTGGTCCGTCGTAGCTGCGGTAAACACCGATGCCGCTGCGAGCGACCACATGGGCACGAGCCTCCAAGGCGCGACAAGTCAGTTGAGCATAGGTCAGATAGTGATTCTCCGTCTCATACTCAAATGGATCGCTAGCCACTATGGCTTCGTTGCCATAGCCGCAGGTAATGCTGTTGCCAATAAACTCAATGGTACGTTCTGGCAAGGCTGGTGGAGGGAGCAGCATACTACCCTTGTCCAGAATAAACCCTCGGAAATCGGGTTTCAGTTCATAGCCTTCAACAACATACATTAGTCGGATGGTATGTTCACCCTGAGACAGAGCTGTAGCCAATGTCACCACAGAATCTCTCTGTCCCATGAAAGCCACCTTGAAAGGTTCAGCTTCATCAATTTGTGCCATGAAGTAGCCACTCTGAGGTTTTGCCCATAGTTTCAGACTGGTTCCTGTAAATCGTGCATTGATTTGCGTTCCAGGGAAGGTAAAGCGTGGACGCTCAGGATTGTCAAAACAGATACGTCCCACATACTGGATGTTCTTATTGGTTGGTTTGATAACGGTTCCTTGCAACGGAAGCGTTGTTGATGCCTGAATGCCTATCGACATCAGCGCCATCAGGGTTAGCAGTTTAAGTCTCATTGTATTATTCACTTTTCACTTATCACTTTAGTAAATGGTACGTTCCTCCTGCCATTGGCTTCACCACTCCTTTCATCTCCAACGAGAAGAGTGAAGCAGTCAGCTGTCCGATGGGAATATTTGCCTTCACACTAATCAGATTTAACTGCAGGTCGTTAGTTTGCTGGAGCAAATCCACCACTTTCTGTTCCTCTTCCGTCAGGTCTGGGAACAATTGGCGCTCCACAGCCTCTGGTTTTTGTGCTATCGTCTCCCATCCCATCGACTCCACAAGGTCTTGAGCGGAGGTGATTAAAGCTGCCGTATTACTACGAATCATCCGATTGCAACCCTCTGAGAAAGGCATACCCACAGCTCCAGGGAAGGCAAACACATCACGACCATACTCCTGAGCAATTCTGCAGGTTATCAGTCCTCCACCCTTATAGGCGCTCTCCACCAGGATGGTGGCGTCCGACATGCCAGCCACAATGCGATTTCTTTGTCTGAAGTTGTTGGGCAAGGCCTGCGTCTGCGACATATACTCCGTTAGCAGTCCACCCTTTTTCACCATTTCAACGGCAGTATCACGATGGTGGTGTGGATAAATCTGATCCAAACCGTGAGCCAATACGCCAACTGTCTCAAAGCCATCAGCCAAGGCTTGACGATGGGCACAGATATCGATACCATAAGCTAGTCCACTGACTATCAGCACATCAGGGCACATCGTTCGCAAATCATCAATCAGTCGTCTCACCATATCCTGTCCATACGTGGTACATTGACGAGTACCCACGATGTTGATGATTCGACGCTGATTCAAATCTGCCTCACCCTTATAAAACAGGATGATGGGCGCATCAGGACATTCCTTCAGTCGCTGGGGATAATCTGCGTCCTGCAAGGTCATGGCCTTGATGCCGTTTTTCTCGATGAACTCCATCTCAGCAGCAGCCCTGCGCAGAGCCTCGTCCCAATTGCCCAGGTCTTGACGCTGTTCATAGACGGCCTTTCCCCCACCCAGTGACTGATAGAGTTGCAGAGCCATAGCCTGATTGAAGCCCGTCATTCGGGTCAGCGCAATGGTATAATATATTTCTTCGTCCATATTATAAATAAGGTGCAAAGGCACGATTGTAGTCCTCACTCTCACCCAATCGTCCGTTAATCAGACATACCAGCATGATTTTCCCCTTGAAACAGATAGCCTCATCGGAAGCACGATAGATATCCTGATGGAAGATGTACTTAAAACCGTCTTTCTCTAACCAAAGGCGAGAGATAAACTCATCGTCGCAACGCAACGGAGCCTTGTATTCCAGTTGCATACGGGCCACCACAGCATCAATACCCTTTTCGTGCATCTCTGCAAAGCTCAGTCCACACTCCTTCAAGAACAGATGGCGCGTATGCTCTGTGTAATGCAGGTAGTTGGCATTATTCACAATACCTTCAATGTCGCACTCATAGTCGCGCACCTCCATTCTTGCTTCAAAAATGTACTTTCTCATATCTCTTATTTATCACTTTTTTTAAGGTATTCATAACCTATGCGACAGCGCAGACAGTCACGCTTGTCGCAATATTCCCGTTTCAGTTGTATCAGCGCCTGCGAATCGCCTGCCGACTTTACCTCCAAACCTACTTCCTGCCACATGCGGATAATGTGGTTGTTCTCTGCCTTTAATTGTTCCAGGAAATCGAAGGCACGATCGCACAATTCTTCCTTCATCGTATGGCGACCATAGGCAAACAACATGGGCACTCCTGTATTGATGATAAGCAGATTGATGGAAGCTGGCGACAAGTGTTTCATATTGCGCACACTCTCTGAGCCAAACGTGTAATGCGTTTCCCAATAAGGTGTCACCTGTGTCTGCAATAGGTTAGCCATAGCTGTCATATCCGTGCAATCAGCCAATGCCGACAGCGATATCTTTCGCTGATAATAGAGGTTGGCCAATTGCGAAATGCGGATGTGTGGGAAGTTCTGCGGACGAAGTCTCAGGAATCGCCAGAGCTTTGAATCCATCGGTTTCAACGAGAACTTATGCGCCAAATACTGATACTCATTGCGCAACTTGGCAAAGTAGCCTTCGTTCAATGCATCCTTTTGATAGCGCTCAGGAATGGCATCCAGTTCCAACAATCCAGCCTGTCCCATGAAGATAGCCTCTATCTGGAACAAGTCATCACGATGCTTGCCTACAGCCTGCAAGGGGATATGGCATGCCCACTCCTCGAAAGCGTCGCCATTGATGCCAAAGCCATAGTTGCGAGCCAACGTAATGAAGAAAGCATCTTCCCACGAGCCACCAGCTTTTTGGGCTCGCTCTTCTATTGCTACCGTTTTCTGTTCCAGTCGTTCCGTCTGCAAAGCAGCCATCCACGAGTGTACCATCAGACTTGTCAGGTTGGGAATGATACGATAGCAGGGAGGATAGGCGTCCGTCCTAAGCAGTTCTGCATAGTTCTCGCGAACATGCTTAGGCACAGGCAACACCATTTGTGGTACAAAGTTTCCCTCCTGCGTCTGTACATCACGATCGGCCACCCCCACCACATGCAGCACTACGTTATTATAATGGACGTCCTTGTCGTGTCCATGCAGATACCAATCGCTCGACTTGTCATGTATCTCGACATTGCCCACCCACAGCGTTCCGTTAATCTTCACTTTCGCGTTGAAGAAGTCAGGTCCTGCGTTCTTGTTGTGCAATCCAGGGTCTAGCACTTCCACCACCCTTCCGTCAGTGGTTTCCAGTCCTTTCAACGGCCACATCTTATGTTTCCAGCAGTAGTGCAGTAGTTGTTCCATCTTGATTAGTTTATTGATTTGCTGACATAGCAAGGCGTAGGCCTACCATTGCACTCTTGGTATCTGGTTTACCAGAGTTGCGTCGTGACACACGACACGACTTTCCATAATACCACCAACTGCCACCACGATATACACGCTCTTGGCCACTTGCAGGACCTTGCGGATTGGTCTGTGCCTCCTTGGTGTAATCGCCAAACCAGTCAGAGCACCATTCATTGACATTGCCAGACATATCATAGATGCCAAGCTCGTTGGGGTCTTTCGATTTGATGGCATACGGGCCGTTGTGTTTGTCTCTGTTGGAGTCCTTATTATGCCAAGCAACGTCTAACACGGCATTGCTACCACTGAATATATAGCCTTGCGAACCCTTGCCACCACGTGCTGCATACTCCCATTCTGCCTCTGTTGGCAAGCGGAATGTCTTGCCCGTCTTCTCGTTCAGCTTCTTGATAAATTCATGGCAGTCATCCCATGTTATATTGGTGACAGGCAGGTCGCTGCCCTTATATCCTGAGGGGTTCGAGCCCATTACCTCTCTCCATAATGTCTGCGTCACTTCTGTCTCTCCTATCAGGAAATTGCTCAGCGTCACCTGATGTGCAGGTTTCTCGTCTTTTCGCGCCTCGCCCTTCTGTTCTGGTGTAGCGCCCATCGTGAAGGTGCCACCTTCTACCTTAATCATATCGAAACTTATCTTTCCCACTCTTACTGTAAGAGTAGTGGCAGACTCCACCTCAGCATCTTGATAGCGGATAACCACACTGTCCTTGATAACGGGTTTGGGCGTCTTAAGCACCATACGGTAGGTGCGAGCACTCTCCAAGGGCATTGGGAAGAAATACTCCACCATGCCATATTGCTGGTGGTTCATCTTGATACGTTTCACACCATGAGGTGCATAGACCCATATCTCGCCCGTATGCTGCTCTGTTTTGACAATGCCAAGGATTCCCACTTCATAGGTAAAGCCCGTAGCAGTGGTGAAAATCTTTATTAATGCACACTTTTCCCCGTTCTGATCGCTCACAGCAGTACCTTGTACATTGGCTGTCAAGTCAAACTCGTCGAGTGAAAATGAGGTCACGCTTACATCCTGCGCCCTGCCAATAAGGACGCAAAACAATGATAAGATGATAAGTAATTGTCGCATGGTTATCTGTTTTCTGCACGCAAAAGTACTGAAAAACAAAGAAAGCACCAAATATTATTGGTAGAAAGTTCGGTTGTTCAGAATTCTGACTTGCAGAGGAGTGGCTTCTAACATCGTCCCGAGTGGCTTCTCACACGCAGCCGAGCCTTTGCGGACATTGTCTCCATAGGCTCCGCACCATGTGAGTATAGGCTCCGCACCATGTGAGAAGCGTATATCTATGAGTTTAGGCAAATCTTTCACCTCGTTTGAGCAATTCAAACGTGTCGAATTAGCAACTCATTCTTGAGAATAAAATAGCTATTTATCAAAAAAGACCTAACCCCTAACCTAATAGGGCTTAGACATTGATACACAGAGCGTTTAAGGCGGGTTAGGTCTCTTGAAAGACCTAACCCAGACCTAACTTTTTACTTTAGGAGATCACTTTCTTCCTTTTAATCTCCAATCTTCATTTCGAACGGAGTAACGGGGAGTCCGTTAGTGCCATAAATGTTGGCACGCTGAGGGTCGTCCTTCCATGCGTAGCGAAGCTTCTTAGGTGATGAAACGGGCGATTTAATGGTAACCACCTTGCCATCAACGGTAGCCTCAGCATTGACGAAACGGCCATCGGCACCCGCAACTTCCAACTCATTAGCAGAAACAGGGCGAAGGGGTTGGTCGAAAGTCAGCGTGATATCTGTGCCTTGAACGGAAGAGTTAACAATCTGTGGGAACAACTCTACTTTCTGATGATAAGCCAAACGGTCCATGCAAAGAGCCACACGCTCAGCCACTTCTTTCTTTCGCAAAGGATGAATATCAACGGTTTCACCAAGATCGATGATGCACGCCAACTCAGCATAGGGGTCAGCCTGAGCCACCAAGCGCTGGGCCTCACGCAACTGAGCCCAATTGCTGTTAACGGGTTGGGCAGGATAAACAAGAGGCTGGGGGAATCCAGTCTGCTGGCGCCCATCGTGGTTAGCCAACTGAACAATGCAGAAAGGCAAGGTTGGCTCCTTCCATAACGTGCGCCAATTACCTATCATCTTCTTCAGATAGTTAGCATAAGGAGCAGGATTTCCTGTGTTCGATTCGCCCTGATACCATACGACACCACTAATGGCGAAGGGAGCCAAAGGATAGACAACAGCATTATAAAGTGTGGTGGGAAGGTTCTGCAAAGACACATCGCCACTGGGACAAGAAGGCATCTCTGCTCCCAAGTGCATCTTCCACTGATTGCTGAGAGGAAGAACATCCTTAGGCATGGGGTTCTGCGAGAAACGGTCGTCGCCAAAGGCCAGGAGATACGGTTTCTGGGGAATGAAGTGAACAGCACCATACTTGTTGATGAAACGGATGGCAATGACATTATCGCCCTCCTGGAGCAATTCCTCAGGGATATCGTAGCGACGAGGAGGATACTGATAATAGGTTTGGCCTATCTGCTTACCATTCAGATAAGTAATATCATGATCGAAAAGCGTGCCCAACAAGAGACGGGCGGGCTTTCCCGCGTGTACCTTATCTATATATATATGCTGACGAAGCCAAACACTGCCGATGCCTCGCCAAGTCAAATCGTTTTGGTTGATAACCTGCCAATCGTTGTCGTTGAATTGGGCAGTTTTGTAAGAATCACAAGGATCGCTGGCGTCCAACAGTTTCTGCCATTGTTGCGAAGCCTCGTTGTTAGCCTGTGCCTGTGCCTTTACATAGTTATCGTTCTGAAAGAGCTTGGTCTTTTGAACCAATTGAGGATAGTCGCCCTGCAAGGAATCAGCAGAAATCCAAGCCTCAATGGGTGTTCCACCCCAACTATTGACGATGATGCCCTGAGGAACACCCGTCTGTTTCTGCATGCGAAGTCCCAGGAAAGAACCCAAGGCAGAGAAGCCCCAAGCATTCTCCTTAGTCAACGGTTTCCACTTGGTAGGCAAGATATCCTCGCGAACTCCATGTGTGTCTGTGGTATTGGGAACACGGAACAAACGCACCTTGTTGTTATCGAAATGGTCGATTTCATCGACATATTGCGGATAAACGCGCTCAATGGTGACGTCCACATTCGATTGACCAGAACAGAGCCACACATCACCCACCAATACATCTGTCAACACCACGTCACCCACCATCATCGTGAAAGGACCACCAGCTTTCATCTTGGGCAAATCAATACGCCAACGTCCGTCTGCATCAGCCATAGTGGCATACTGACGCTTCTGCCAGCGAATGATAATCTTCTCACGAGGGTCAGCCTTTCCCCATACAGGAATAGGTTTCCCTCGCTGGAGCACCATGCCCGACTGGAACATTTGTGGGAGTTGCACTTTCGCTTCTGTTGTCAGGAAACAAGCGACAACGGATAGTAGCATTACGAGTTTTCGTTTCATAGTCAATGCTTTATTTGGTTTTGTTGCAAAAGTAGGGAAAAATGCGCAAATAAACAGCAAAAAACACATATTTCTTTATTTATGCTACAAAAAAAGTAGTTTTTGATACAATAAAAAACATCCATTTCATCAGAACATAGTAACTTTGCACCAGAAATTAAAACCAATAACATTATGGCAACAAATGAATCAACAGAAGCAAAAGGCTTCTACAAACTTTCCTGGCTGCAGCGTTTTGGCTTCGGCTCAGGCGACTTGGCTCAAAACCTTATCTACCAGACCATCAGCATGTATCTGCTGTTCTTCTACACCAACATTTATGGTCTGGATCCAGCTGATGCTGCAACGATGTTCCTCGTAGTCCGTCTGGTTGACGTACTTTGGGACCCCTTGGTAGGAACTTATGTAGACAAGCACAATCCAAAGTTGGGTAAGTATCGTTCTTATCTCGTTTTAGGAGGTATTCCCTTGACGGGCTTTGCCATCCTGTGTTTCTGGAACGGCTTTGCACCTTCATTGGTATATGCATACGTCACCTACGTGGGCATGTCCATGCTCTATACCTTAATCAATGTGCCTTATGGTGCCCTGAACTCTTCGCTGACTCGCGATACAGACGAGATCACCACATTGACCTCTGTACGTATGTTCTTGGCAAACGTTGGTGGATTGTGTGTGGCTTCTGGTATTCCCTTGGTAGTAGCACTCTTTGCTCCTAAGGATGCAGAGGGCGAAGCCATCATCAACACCCCAGACGCAGCAAGTGCATGGTTTACCACAATGGGCATCTATGCAATAGTTGGTATGCTGTTGCTCATCTTCTGTTTCACACAGACTAAGGAGCGTGTGGTAATGGACGAAAAGGATATGGACGATGTGAAGGTGTCAGACCTGTGGACTGAGTTTGTTCGCAACCGTCCCTTGCGCATCCTGGCCTTCTTCTTCATCACAGCCTTTGCCATGATGTCAGTAGGTAATGCTGCTGGTTCTTACTATATGACCTGTAATCTATCAGCTACCAGCGACCAGTTGGCCATCTTCATGGGACTGGGTTCCGTTCCTGCCTTTATCTTCATGCCTATGGTTCCTGCTATCAAGAAGAAGGTGGGCAAGCGTGGCATGTTCAACATCTTCCTGACCATTGCTATTATCGGTATGGCTATCCTCTATGTGGTCAGCGTTGTTCCTTCGTTGAAGTCGCAGATGTGGATTGTCTATGTAGCACAGTTCATCAAGTCTACAGGTGTGATTGTAGCCACAGGATACATGTGGGCTTTGGTTCCTGAGGTCATCTCTTTTGGCGAGTACACCACGGGCAAGCGCATCTCTGGTATCGTGAACGCCCTGACGGGCATCTTCTTCAAGGCTGGTATGGCTTTGGGTGGTGTGGTTCCTGGATTGGTACTGGCCTATGTAGGCTTCAACGCCAAGGCTACAGCCCAGACTCCATTTGCCGAACAGGGTATTCTCTGGCTGGTATGTGTCATCCCTGCCCTGCTGCTGGGTTTGGCTATGTTCATTATCTCTAAGTACGAATTGACCGATGAGGTAATCGATAAGATAAACATGGAAATTGAAAAGAGAAATCATTGATTGAAATATGAAGTTTTTAAGGTTAGTAATATTAGTATTAGTAGTTTTCGCATCTGAGACAGTGCTTGCGCAGAGCTTGCGAGAAGCTGTAGGTAAGTACTGCCTCGTTGGTGCAGCTGTAAACCAGTGGCAGAGCGACGGACAAGTGCCCAAGGCTGATGCCGTATTAGCAAAACACTTCAACTGCGCTGTAGCCGAAAACTGCATGAAGCCTGAAGTGTTGGCTCCTGCAGAGGGCATCTTCGATTTCCGTGTTGCCGACAAGTTCATTAACTATTGTCAGAAGTTGAACCTGAAGGTAAATGGACACTGTCTGGTTTGGCACTCACAAGCCCCCGATTGGTGGTTTACCAATGGTTATACAGCCAGCCCCGTTTCAAAAGAAGTGCTGAAAGAGCGACTCATCAAACACATCAAGACGGTGGTAGGTCACTTCAAAGGACAAGTCTTTGGCTGGGATGTTGTCAACGAGGCCATTATGGACGACGGCTCTTTCCGCAAGTCACCTTATTATAATCTGCTGGGCGAGGAGTTCATCGAGATAGCTTTCCGTGCTGCTCATGAGGCTGACCCTGATGCAGAGCTGTATTACAATGACTATTCAATGGCTGGTGCCAAGAAGCGCGAGGCTGTTTGCCAACTGATTAAGAACCTGAAAGCGAAAGGTATTCGCATTGACGGAGTGGGTATGCAGAGCCATAACGGACTGGATTATCCTGACTTGACTGAATATGAGAAGAGCATTGATGCCTTCGCCGCTTGTGGTGTAAAGGTACTGATTACTGAGCTTGACATCAACGTACTGCCTAACCCGGAAGGTTTTGGTGGTGCTGATATCGCCCAGAACTTCGAGTTGCAGCAGAAATACAATCCTTATCCCAAAGGACTTCCTAAAGACAAGCAGCAGGAACTGGACAAGCGTTGGCTTGATTTATTCAAAATATACTATAAGCATCGTTCCCAGATTGGTCGCATTACCTTGTGGGGCGTTTGCGATGAGAACTCATGGCTCAACGGATGGCCTATTGCCGGACGTACGAACTATCCTCTGCTCTTCGACCGCAACTACGAGGAGAAACCTATTGTCAACAAGATTATTAACATCTTTAAATAAAATACGTATGAAACCACGTTATCTTTTCCCCGATGATTATATGGCTGATCCTTCAGCCAATGTGTTTAACGGTAAACTGTATATCTACCCATCACACGACTGGGAGGCTGGAGCAGCCTTCGACGATGATGGCGGTCACTTCCAGATGAAAGACTATCATGTGCTTTCATGGGACGATATTGAAAACGGTCCTGTAACGGATCATGGTGTGATACTCGACGTGAAAGATGTGCCCTGGGCTGAAAAGCAGATGTGGGACAACGACTGCGTAGAGAAGAATGGCAAATACTACCTGATTTTCTCTGCCAAAGACTATAATGGCGTATTCCATCTGGGTGTAGCTGTAGCTGACAAACCTGAAGGACCTTTCACACCACAAGCTATGCCTATTCGTGGTTCCTTCTCTATAGACCCTTGCGTGTTCAAGGATGACGATGGACAAATTTATACTTACTTCGGAGGCCTTTGGGGTGGACAGTTGCAATGGTACAGACCCATTCAGCACATCAAGCCTGAGAAGCCTTCTGAACGTATCAACCCCATCAGTCCTGCAGGTTCTGTAGATGTAGGTCCTGCTCCTGATAAGAAGACACAGCTCTTTGCCCATGCTGATGCTCCTGCTCTGCCCAGCTGCGTGGTTCGCATGAGTGACGATGTGATGCAGTTTGCAGAGGCTCCACGTCCTGTAATCATCCTCGACAAGAATGGTGAACCTTTAAAGGCTGGTGACCCACACCGCTTCTTCGAGGCTTCTTGGATGCATAAATACAACGGAAAGTATTATTTCTCCTACTCTACAGGTGACAGCCACTTCCTGTGCTATGCCATCGGAGATAATCCTTATGGACCGTTTACCTATCAGGGAGTTATCCTTGATCCAGTAGTAGGTTGGACAACCCACCACTCTATCGTAGAGTTCAAAGGTCAGTGGTACCTGTGTTATCACGACTGTGTTCCCTCGAACGACATCACTCACCTACGCTCACTGAAGGTGCAGCAGTTGTTCTATAACGAGGATGGAACCATCAAGAAGGTTGTGAATGAGTGAGTAAAATGAAAGTGGATTTTCATTTTCGAACGTAAACAATCTCGATGCGAAGCATCAAAGTGGTGAATGAGTGATAAACAACTTTTATCAAACTATTATACCCAGCATCGTGATGAAATAGTCTATTTCATTGCGATGCGCACTAAAGATGTCGAAGCAGCGCAGGACATGGTGCAAGACCTGTTCCTACGTCTGCTTGACAGGCATCGACTCCTTACTGAGCAAACCCTTCCATGCTTGGTTTATACATTGGCACGCCATGCCGTTGCCGACTACTATCGCAAGCGTAGGGTTTACGAAGAATACGAGCATTACATTAAAAAATCCGATTCCACCATGGAAATGGAATCGGTTATCTCAGCCCAGCAACTCATAGAACGCATGGAGCACTCGCTGGCTCGTCTTTCTGAAGAATGTCGCACCGTTTATCGCTTGCATATCTACAATGGCATGAAGGTGAGTGAGATTTCCCAGCAATTGTCATTACCCTATAAGCAAGTAGAGAACCGTCTTGGCGTTGCACGTAAGACGGTGCGCCAACAATTAAAGGCTTGCGTCTAATCCCCTAAAGAATTAAGGTCTGCATATGGCTTGGAGCAAATACGCTTTGGGCCACATCTTGTATTTGGGGAGCTGTAATGGCGTCGATACGTTGCAACAAGTCATCAATATTTCGTTCCCGTCCATAATGCAGGAAGTTCTTGGCAAAGTCCAAGGTATACTGTTCGCGATTATCACAAGCAATAACAATCTGTCCCTTCAATTGGCGCTTGGCAGTAGTCAGTTGACGCTCACTAAGCGGATGCTGCATGATACGGTCCAATTCATAATGCACCAATCTAATACATCGTTTGACATCATGATGGTCGCACCCGAAATAAACTGACCAGCAACCTGTATCACTATAGCTGGCCATTGAACTTTCGACAGTATATACCAAACCATGACGTTCACGAAGGGAGAGGTTTAAACGGGCATTCATGCCAGGACCACCAAGAATATTATTCAAGAGGTAAAGGGGTAAACGACGCTCATCGTTATAGCCGAAGGTACGACTTCCTAACATGACATGAGCCTGATGGTGAATTTCCATAGCAGATGGCTGACTAACAGGAGTAATGGGTGTATTGTCATTATTAGTAACAAGATTATCTACCTGTACATCTTTTAGTCGTGACTCCAGTATTCTTACCAACAAGGAGAAGTTAAGATCGCCATAAGCAAAGAAAATAGCATTGTCAGGACGATAATAACGGGAAGTAAAACGACGGGCGTGTGCTGAGGTAAAACCTTGTACTCGTTCGCGCGTACCTAATATATTATGCCCAAGGGGATGGCCACTAAACAACTTATTCTCGAATTCATCGTAAATAAGTTCTGCAGGAGAATCATTATAACTCTCGATCTCATCGCAAATCACATCCACTTCGTGGGCAATCTCCTGTTCTGGATATTCGCTGTTAAAGACTATGTCCGTCAATAAATCGACAGCCCTACTCAAATGTTCTTTCAAGATGGCTGCATAGAAAATGGTATCTTCCTTATTTGTAAACGCATTCAGGTCGCCACCCACACTCTCCAGACAGTTCAGTATCTGGAGTGCCGAGCGTCGCTGGGTCCCTTTGAAGGTGATATGTTCACAGAAGTGAGCTACACCCTCCTCGCCTTCAGCCTCTTGGCGCGCACCAGCATTGATGCCAATGCCACAATAGACTACGGGTGAAGTAGAAGGCAGATGAATGACACGCAGACCATTGCTAAGCGTCGTTGTATTATAATTCGTCATAATTGTGTGCAAAGTTAACGCATTTTTAAAAAATAGTTGTAACTTTGCAGGAAAAATATATCGTTATGCGAAAAGTTATTGGAATAGGAGAAACCGTACTGGACATTATCTTCCGCAATAATCAGCCCATACAGGCACTGCCTGGTGGTAGTACTTTTAATGCTATTATCTCACTGGCTCGCTCAGGTGTGCCAACCAGTTTTATCAGCGAGACGGGCAACGACCGTGTGGGGCAGACCATCATCCAGTTTCTGCGTGATAATGGTTGCAATGCCGATAGTGTGAGCGTTTATCCAGACTCTAAGTCACCACTATCGTTAGCTTTCCTCAACGACAAGAATGATGCTGAATATATCTTCTATAAGGATCATCCCAAGGATCGACTTGACTTTACCTATCCTAGCGTACAAGCTGACGATTTGGTAGTGTTCGGATCGTACTATGCACTGAACCCTGTCATTCGTCCTCAAGTGAAGGCTTTCTTGGAATATGCTCACCAGCGAGGAGCCATCCTCTATTATGATGTCAACTTCCGTGCCTCTCACCAACATGAGGTAATCAAGTTAACTTCTAACCTGCTGGAGAACTTTGAACTGGCTGATATCGTCAGGGGTTCTAAGGAAGATTTCCAGATTCTGTTCAAAAAAGATAATCCCGACGTGGTTTATCGCACACAGATCTCGTTCTATACCAAGAAGTTTATCTATACACAAGCAGGCGATCCTATTGAACTTCGTGGTGACAACGGCCTGAGCAAGCAATATCCCGTAACACCTATTCAGACAGTAAGCACCGTTGGAGCTGGCGACAACTTCAATGCAGGTTTCCTCTATGGTCTGATTGCCAATGGTATCACACGTAACCATATAGAACAAGGTCTTTCAGAAACACAGTGGGACAGCCTTATCGCGTGTGGACAGAAGTTCTCTGCTGAGGTGTGCAGCAGTCTTTATAACTATGTTTCACCAGAGTTTGGCGCAGAACGAAAGAAAGAATTGGAAAAGAAGTAAATACTGATTAAGACACTTTGTTTAGGTACAAAAAAAATTAGGTGGAGCTACTCTCACGGGTAGTCTCCACCTTTCTGCAAACTTCAAACTTATCTTATGAATAGCAGCTCTCTATATTTTGGTAATGGCCAAAGGGCATCATCTACTATCAGTTCAAGTTTGTCAATCTGATAGCGGATGGTATCGAGATATGGTTCAACCTCATCATGATAGGCTATGGCTTTTTCGTGCTCATCTTCTATCTTATTGGCCTTCTTACGAGCGTTGACAAGTTCCTCAACACCTTTCTCAATAGCACTGGTGCGCTCGGAAATCTCCTGGATAATCTTCTTGTTACGAGCAGAGAGCTTGTCAGCCGTATCGATAGGAAATACCACTGCCATGTGGTTCAGGTTGGTGAGCAGTTCGCTCTGATAACGGGTAGCCACAGGGATGATATGATTCATTGACAAATCGCCTAATACTCGGGCTTCAATCTGAATCTTCTTGGTATAGGTTTCCCACTTCACCTCATTACGAGCCTCGAGTTCTTTCTTGGTCATTACGCCCAGACTCTCGAACATCTTGATGCTAGCCTCATCGAGATAGCGCTCGAAGATCTTTGGACAGCTCTTCTCAACATCCAGCCCACGCTTTTCTGCCTCAGCCACCCACTCGTCTGAATAGCCATTTCCATCAAATCGGATGGGCTTACAGGTCTTGATATCTTCGCGCAATACATCGATGATTGCATGGAACGTAGCGCTATGTTCTGTACCCGCCAGTTTCTTTTCGAGTTCTGGAATGCGAGCATCCACACGCTTCTTAAAGTCAACCAAAGCTTCAGCTACAGCCGAGTTCAAAGCAATCATAGCGCTGGCACAGTTAGCCTCAGAACCCACAGCACGGAATTCGAAGCGGTTACCCGTGAAGGCGAAAGGTGAGGTGCGGTTACGATCGGTATTATCAATCAACAGTTCAGGAATTTCTGGGATATCCATCTTCAATCCCTGCTTGCCTGCCATAGCGAGAATATCGTCCACGTCGGCCTTCTCGATGTGATCGAGGAGTTCGCTGACCTGCTTGCCAAGGAACGAGCTGACGATAGCAGGAGGTGCCTCGTTGGCGCCCAGACGATGGGCGTTGGTAGCACTCATAATAGAGGCTTTCAGCAATCCATTGTGCTTGTAAACACCCATCAGGGTTTCTACGATAAATGTAGCAAAGCGCAGATTGGCCTCAGGGGTCTTACCAGGAGCATGCAGCAGCACACCATTGTCTGTTGAAAGACTCCAATTGTTGTGCTTACCTGATCCGTTGATGCCTGCAAAGGGCTTCTCATGCAGCAGTACACGGAAACCATGCTTGCGTGCTACACGCTTCATCACGGACATCAACAGCATATTGTGATCTACAGCCAGATTGGTCTCCTCGAAGATGGGTGCCAACTCAAACTGGTTAGGAGCCACCTCATTGTGACGTGTCTTACAAGGAATACCTAGTTCAAGTGCTTCAATTTCTAGTTCACGCATAAATGCTGCCACACGCTCAGGGATAGAGCCAAAGTAGTGGTCGTCCATCTGCTGGTTCTTGGCTGAGTCGTGTCCCATCAGTGTACGACCTGTCAGCAACAAGTCAGGACGGGCGGCATAAAGACCTTCGTCAACCAAGAAATACTCCTGTTCCCAACCAAGGTTAGAAGTTACCTTTTTTACGGCAGGATCGAAATAATGGCAAACATCAACAGCTGCTACGTTTACAGCATGCAAGGCACGCAGCAAAGGTGCCTTATAGTCAAGGGCCTCACCGCTATAAGATATAAATACGGTAGGGATACAGAGTGTGTCATCGATAATGAATACAGGAGAAGTGGGATCCCATGCAGAATAGCCACGAGCCTCAAAGGTAGAACGGATACCGCCAGAAGGGAACGAACTAGCATCAGGTTCCTGCTGAACGAGCAACTTTCCTGTAAACTCTTCTACCATACCACCCTTACCATCGTGTTCGATGAATGAGTCGTGCTTCTCAGCAGTACCCTCGGTCAATGGCTGGAACCAGTGCGTATAGTGTGTCACACCATTTTCTGTTGCCCACTGCTTCATTCCCGCAGCTACTGCATCGGCAACCGTGCGATCCAATCGTGCACCATTGTCCATTACATCTATCATCTTCTCATAGACATCCTTCGGAAGATACTTGTACATCTTCTCACGATTAAAGACCTTTTTACCAAAGTACTTAGCGGGTCTCTCACTGGGCGTTTTTACGTCGAGGGGCTTCTTTTTGAATGCCTCACCAACAACCTGAAATCTTAAAGCTTCCATAATCTAATTCTTTTAATGTGGTTTGCTTACAATTTGATATTTGATGGCGCAAAGGTACGACGTTTTAAAAAAAAGAAATGCAAAATATCGCCTTTTTGTTTGTAAAAACATTGCAATTATGACACTTTGTAATTGTTTTAGCCACAAATCGTTTCGTTTTGTTATCATTTTGACTTAAAAAGATAGCATTTCGTTACAATGTGTCAAATGTACAATTCTTTATGGATTAAAAAGTAAGCAAGTGTTTGTCTACCACCTCTTATTATATTACCTTTGCAGCCAAAATCAGAAAAACTTTAAGTTAAAGTAAGGATAATATGAAATGTAAACTTCAAACGCAAAAAAAGGAGCATTTTCAGGGACTCTACCAGAGTGACTATGAGCACGACGCTTGCGGCGTGGGTATGGTGGTTAATATCCATGGCGGAAAAAGTCATGAACTGGTGGACAATGCATTGAAGGTGCTGGAAAACATGGAGCATCGTGGCGCCGAGACACGCGACAAGACCGGTGATGGTGCGGGTATCATGGTACAGATACCCCACGAGTTTATTCTGTTGCAGGGCATTCCTGTGCCTGAAAAGGGTAAGTATGGTACAGGACTGGTATTTCTGCCTAAAGACGAGAAGGCCCAGCAGGAGATTCTGAGTGTGATGATCGAGGAGATAGAGCGCGAGGGACTGACGCTGATGCATTTGCGAACTGTGCCTACTAATCCTGAGGTGCTTGGTGCGGCTGCCCGCGAAGTGGAGCCTGACATCAAGCAGATTTTTGTGACTGGTATATCGGACGAGGATGTACCAGTGTTCGAGCGTATATTATACAAGGTACGCAAGCGCATAGAAAACCGTATCGACAACGAGGACTTCTATATCTGCTCGCTGTCGAACAAGAATATTATCTATAAGGGAATGCTGACTAGCGGACAGCTGCGCCGCTACTTCCCTGACCTGTCGAACGACTACTTTACAAGCGGACTGGCACTGGTACACTCTCGTTTTAGCACTAACACATTCCCAAAGTGGAAGTTGGCTCAGCCGTTCCGTCTGCTGGCCCACAATGGTGAGATCAACACCATTCGTGGTAACCGTGGTTGGATGAAGGCTCGCGAGAGCGTGCTTAACAGCGAAGCTCTTGGCGACATCAAGGACCTACGCCCAATAGTACAGGACGGCATGAGCGACTCAGCCAGTCTGGACAACGTGTTCGAGTTCTTGATGCTGAGCGGACTCTCATTGCCTCAGGCGATGGCCATTCTGGTACCAGAGAGCTTTAACGACAAGAATCCTATCAGCGAGGATCTGAAGGCATTCTACGAGTATCACTCTATCCTGATGGAGCCTTGGGACGGTCCTGCTGCACTGCTGTTCAGCGATGGTCGCTATGCTGGCGGTATGCTCGACAGAAATGGTCTGCGCCCAAGCCGTTATACCATTACAAAGAGCGGCATGATGGTGGTAGCCAGTGAAGTTGGCGTAATGGATTTCGAGCCAAGCGATGTTGTATCGAAGGGCCGATTGCAGCCAGGTAAGATTCTGCTGATTGATACCCAGGAAGGTAAAATATACTACGACGGCGAGATAAAGGAGAAGTTGGCCAAAACCCATCCTTATCGCGAGTGGCTGAACGAAAACCGCGTACAGCTGGAGAAGCTGAAGAGCGGACGTAAGGTGGACAATGGCGTGAGCGACTTGCAAAGCAAGTTGGTGACCTTCGGCTTCGGTCAGGAGGATATCGACAAAACCATCGTGCCAATGGCCACAGCAGGACAGGAGCCAGTAGCCGCGATGGGTAACGATACACCACTGGCAGTCATCAGCGACCGTCCACAGGTGCTGTTCAACTACTTCCGTCAGCAATTTGCGCAGGTTACCAACCCTGCCATCGACCCCATCCGCGAGGAACTGGTGATGAGCCTGACGGAGTACATCGGCGCCGTGGGAACGAATATCCTGACGCCCGATGCATCGAACTGTAAGATGGTGCGCCTGCCACAACCTGTTTTGACCAACACACAACTTGATATACTTTGTAACATCCGCTATAAGGGCTTTAACACCAAGAAGTTGCCTATCGTGTTTGAGATGGCAAAAGGTGAGGAAGGCTTGCGCCAGGCGCTTGACGACCTGTGCCATCAGGCCGAAGCCAGTGTAGACGAGGGTGTAAACTACATTATTCTGAGCGACCGCGACCTGGACGAGACGCACGCCGCCATCCCATCGCTGTTGGCTGTTTCAGCCGTTCACCACTACCTAATTAGCGTAGGTAAGCGTGTGCAAACAGCCCTGATCGTTGAGAGCGGTGAGATTCGCGAGGTGATGCACGCCGCCCTGCTGCTGGGCTACGGTGCCAGTGCCCTGTGTCCTTACATGACGTTTGCTGTGCTGGATGACCTGGTAAAGAAAGGAAAGATTCAGGAGGAGTACGCTACTGCCGAGAGGAACTACATTAAGGCGGTGGACAAGGGCCTGAAGAAGATTATGTCGAAGATGGGTATCTCGACCATCCGCTCTTATCGCGGTGCGAAGATTTTCGAGAGCATCGGACTGAGCGAAGACCTGCTGCGCCGCTACTTCGGTACCGAGGTGAGCACCATTGGTGGTGTGAGTCTGAAGGAGATTGCCCGCGATGCTATCGCACTTCACGAGGCTGCCAGGGAGCAGACACTGCTGCAGAATCAAGGTCAGTTTGCTTGGCGCAAGGATGGTATCAAGCATGCCTGGAACCCAGAGACCATCGCTAAGTTGCAGTTGGCCACCCGTCAGGGCAACTACGATAAGTTTAAGGATTGGGCAAAGATTGTTGACGAGAAGGAGAGCCCCATCTTTATCCGCGACTTCTTTGGATTTAAGAAGGCTGCTAAGCCAACCCCAATCGACGAGGTGGAGCCTGTTGAGAGCATCGTTAAACATTTTGTAACAGGTGCTATGTCATTTGGCGCTTTGAGCATTGAGGCCCACGAGGCTTTGGCACTAGCCATGAACAAACTAGGTGCACGCAGTAACACTGGTGAGGGTGGTGAAGACAATGCCCGCTATCACTCAGAGGTTGATGGTGTTAGCCTGAGCTCAAAGACCAAGCAGATTGCATCTGGCCGTTTCGGTGTAACCGCCGAGTATCTGGTGAATGCCGAAGAAATACAGATTAAGGTTGCACAGGGTGCCAAGCCTGGTGAGGGTGGACAATTGCCTGGCTTCAAGGTTAACGAGATTATCGCTAAGACGCGTAACGCTATCCCTGGCATCTCGTTGATTTCGCCTCCACCGCATCACGATATCTACAGTATCGAGGATCTGGCACAGCTCATCTTCGACCTGAAGAATATCAACCCAACAGCTGCCGTAAGCGTAAAGCTGGTAGCCGAGAGCGGTGTAGGAACCATTGCCGCTGGTGTGGCTAAGGCCAAGGCCGACCTCATCGTTATCTCTGGTGCCGAAGGTGGTACAGGTGCATCGCCTGCATCAAGTATGCGATTCGCAGGAATCTCGCCAGAAATCGGACTGGCTGAGACACAGCAGACACTGGTGATGAACGGCCTGCGAAACCAGGTTCGCCTGCAGACCGATGGACAGCTGAAGACTGCCAAAGACGTGATAATCATGGCCATGCTTGGTGCCGATGAGTTCTCGTTTGGTACACTGCCCCTGATTGTACTGGGCTGCGTAATGATGCGTAAGTGTAATACCAATACCTGTCCGATGGGTGTGGCTACCCAGAATCCAGAACTGCGTAAGCACTTCGAGGGAAGAGCAGAGTACGTGGTGAACTTCTTCACCTTCCTGGCTGAGCAGGTTCGCGAATACCTCAGTGAGATTGGTGTTCACAGTCTTAAGGAGATTATTGGTCACACAGAGCTTATCGAGGTTGACACTACCAACGCTACTGATAAGCAGAAGACCATCGACTTTGCACGTCTGCTGCACAAGCCTAAGACAGACAAGGCTCTCTACTGGGATCGTGGTGCATTTACAAAGGTTAGCGGCGTGAAGGATGAGGAGATAATCAAGGCTGCTCAGAAAGCTATCGATAGTCAGGAGGAGATAACACTCGACTATGCTATCAAGAATACCGACCGCGCCGTGGGTACCATGCTGAGTGGTGCGATTGCCCAGAAGTACGGTGAGGAAGGACTGCCCGACGGAACCATCAAGATTAAGTTCAAGGGCTCGGCAGGTCAGAGTTTTGGCGCCTTTGCCGTTCGCGGACTGGACCTGCGCCTCGAAGGCGAGACCAACGACTATTTCGGAAAAGGTCTCTCTGGTGGTCGCATCTCTATTCTGCCTCCAGCCCGTCGCAGCGACGAGTTTAAGGCCGAGGATAACATTATCGCAGGTAACACTGGACTTTACGGTGCTACATCGGGCGAACTCTATATAAATGGTAAGGTAGGCGAGCGCTTCGGAGTGCGTAACTCGGGGGCCATCGCTGTGATTGAGGGTGCAGGCGACCACTGCTGCGAGTACATGACTGGCGGACGTGTGGTAGTGCTGGGCAAAACAGGACGCAACTTTGCCGCTGGTATGAGTGGTGGTGTGGCATACGTCTACGACCCTGACCACACCTTCGACTACTTCTGCAATATGGATATGGTTGAACTCTCGCTGGTAGAGGACTCAGTTTCGCGCAAGGAGTTGCTGGAACTCATCCGCCAGCATTACCTGCATACGGGTTCGACCCTCGCAGGTCGTATGCTCGACGACTGGCACCGCTACATCGAGGACTTCATCCAGGTAGTGCCTATCGAATACAAACGCGTACTCGAGGAAGAAAAGATGGCGAGACTGCACGAGAAGATTGCCGACATACAACGGGATTATTAACTGAACACGAAGATACTAAGATACGAAGGTCTTCGCGAATAAAACTTCATTTCTTCGTTTCTTCGTGTTCCATTAAATAAATAGAAAAATGGGAAATCCAAAAGCATTTTTAGAGATACACCGCCAGGAGGCGGGTTACCGTCCGATTCACGATAGAATCCACGATTTTGGCGAGGTAGAGCAGACGCTCAACACTCGCGAACGTAAACTGCAGGCAAGCCGCTGTATGGATTGCGGCGTGCCATTCTGTCACTGGGCTTGTCCGCTGGGCAACAAAGCACCAGAATGGAACGATGCCCTATACAAAGGCGATTATGAACTGGCTTATCGCCTGCTGAACAGCACCAACCCCTTCCCTGAGTTCACAGGTCGTATCTGTCCTGCATTGTGCGAGAAGGCCTGCGTACTGAACCGTTTTAACCACGAGCCAACCACCAACCGCGAGGACGAGGCTGCTATCACAGAGATGGCCTTCCAGGAGGGATTTATCACTCCTCATACAGACATCGTTCGTAATGGTAAGAAGGTGGCCGTTATTGGTGCTGGTCCTGCCGGACTTGCTGCAGCTAACGACCTGAACCTGAAGGGCTATCAGGTAACAGTATTCGAGAAAAACGAAGCCGCAGGCGGATTGCTACGATATGGTATCCCCAACTTCAAACTCAATAAGGCCATCATCGATCGTCGTATCGCCCTGCTGGAGCAGGAGGGCATCGAGTTTAAGTATGGCGAGGCTGTAGAGATGAACGATGCATTTGCTAAGCAGTTTGATGCTGTAGTGATATCTACTGGTACACCAACAGCACGCGACCTGAAGGCTCCTGGCCGCGAACTCAAAGGCGTACATTTTGCCCTCGAAATGCTGTCACAGCAGAACCGAGTATTAGCTGGTATGGAGTTCTCTAAGGATGATCGCGTAACCGCCAAGGGCAAGGATGTGCTGGTAATCGGTGGTGGTGATACAGGTTCTGACTGTATCGGAACAGCCCATCGTCAGGGTTGCAAGAGTGTAACACAGATAGAGATTATGCCTAAGCCTGTTGAGGGGCCAGAGGATCCTCAGAACCCATGGCCAAATTGGCCTCGCACACTCAAGACTACATCTAGTCACGAGGAAGGTTGCACACGCCGCTGGAACATCAACACCCTGGAGTTCTTGGGCGAAAACGGCAAGCTTACAGGAGTAAAGGTTCAGGAAATAGACTGGAAACCAAACCCCGAAGGCGGTCGCCCCATCATGGTTGAAAAGGGCAAGCCCGAAATCATCAAGGCAGAACTGGTACTGCTGGCCATGGGATTCCTGAAGCCTGAGCATCCTCAGTATGCTGAGAACGTATTTGTATGTGGCGATGCTGCTAATGGTGCCAGTCTCGTGGTGCGTGCTATGGCTAGCGGCAAACAGACAGCCGCAAAGGTAGACGCCTATCTCCAACACAAATAGACTTTAGTTCCATTTTTAGAAAATCCCTGTTTTCAATACAGAATTCAGGGATTTTTTCTTATCTTTGCTCCCAAATTACGAAGGAGAAACGATGACTTCCTATTTGAATACAGAGAATATTGCCCGTAGTAAGGATGGTGTAGAATATCATCCACTACGTCCCTTCCTACCTGAGAATGCGAAAGTACTGTTCTTGGGCAGCTTTCCGCCTCAGCGCAAGCGGTGGTGCATGGATTTTTATTATCCGAACTTCATCAACGACCACTGGCGCATTGAGGGACAGATATTCTTTGGAGATAAGAATCATTTCGTTGACTTGGAGACCAAGCGTTTTAAGATTGACGAGATTGTGGCCTTCTGCCAAGAGAAGGGCCTTGCTTTCTTCGATACCTCTACGGCTATCCGTCGCTTGCAGGACAATGCCTCCGACAAATTTCTCGAGGTCGTGGAACCTACCAACATTCATGCCCTATTGGAGCAACTGCCCCACTGCAAGGCCATTGTCACCACGGGCGAGAAAGCCACAGAAACCATCTGCGCCTCGCTCGGCATCCCAGAAATTCCTAAGGTCAACACCTCCGTTCTCATCCCTCATCCGTCTTCCATCAGTTTGTGGCGCCTCCCCTCTTCTTCACGCGCCTATCCTTTGGCATTCGACAAGAAGGTAGAAGCCTATCGGCAAATGTTTTCTTGTATTTACAAATAATACCGTTAAGAGCCAGACTTATACCTAGGATCTAGATGCTATTCAAAAGTCGAATGAAAGCTGTCCGTCGCCTAAGAGGTTATAGCTCTTGCGATGATAAGGGGTGATGCCATATTGCTTGATGGCCTCACGATGCTTCTTAGTAGGATAGCCTTTGTTCGAGAGCCAATCGTATTGCGGATACTCCTGTGCCAACTGGTTCATATAATCGTCACGATAGGTCTTGGCAAGGATACTTGCTGCTGCAATAGAAAGGTATTTGCCATCACCCTTGACAATGGTGGTGTGGGGAAGGGGTTTTGGTTCATCGTTATTGGTTATTGATTCACGATAGGGCTTAAAGCGATTGCCATCCACTATAATGGCTTCCGGGCGTACCTTCAGTTGGTCAAGGGCCCGATGCATGGCAAGGATGGAGGCATTGAGGATATTTATCTTGTCTATCTCCTCTGGGGTAACAATGCCTACTGCCCATGCAATAGCATCGCGCTGGATAATGTCGCGAAGCTGATATCGCTTCTTCTCTGTCAGTTGCTTCGAATCGTTTAATAATTCGTTCTGGTAATTCTCTGGCAGGATGACAGCTGCTGCATAGACACTGCCTGCCAAGCAACCACGACCAGCCTCATCGCAACCAGCTTCTATCTTTCCCTGATAATAATGACTTGCAAGCATAATGGATTCAGTTAACTAACTTTCAGGCACATGATGGTAAGGTCGTCGTTAGGCTCTGCCCCGTCGCGATGGCGATTCACCTCTTCAAACAGTTTCTCAATGACCTGACGCGAACTGCTGAAGGTGGAATTGTTCAGTACGGCTAATAAGCGATCGTCACCGAACTGTTCCTGCTGCTTATTCTCTGCCTCATTGAGTCCGTCAGAATAAATGAGAAGCGGACGCCCTTTGACGTTATCAATCGTCTCGCCTACAAATTCAAGGTCAGGCCACAAGCCTATAGGAGCATTTGCTTCCACCATATCAAGGAACTTGGCAGGCGCTCCATAGACAGGTGGGTTATGACCAGCATTACAGTAGTCCATCTTACCTGTAGAAAGGTCGATAAGACCAATAAACATGGTAACAAACATTCCCTGTTCGTTGTTCTCCGTCAAAGCTGCATTCATATAGGTGGCAATATCGGCAGGCTTCATGTGCTGAGTAGCAAAAGTACGGAACAGACGAGTGGCTTGTGCCATAAACAGACTGGCAGGCACACCCTTACCAGACACATCGCCTACGCAGAAATAGAACTCATTGCTCTGAATCAGGTAACCATACAAGTCGCCACCAACTTCTTTTGCAGGCGTCATTGCTGCATAGACATCAATATTCTTCTCGTTAGGGAAGATGTTTGGAACCATCGACATTTGGATGTCACGGGCAATACGCAGTTCACTCTCAATACGCTCCTTGGCCTTAGTGGTAGTTTCCAGTTGGTCATAGGCCGCCTGCAGCTTGGAGTGGGCATCCTCCAGACGCAAACTGGCCTGGCGCTTGATAAGCGTGTAGATGATGAAGAAGATGGAAATCAAACCCAGAGCGGCAAGTGTACCAATCCAGCGCTGGCGCGAGAGATCGGCTTCCTGCTGCACAATCTTGGCCTCCTTCTGCTGGGTATCATAGACTATAGCCAACTCGGCAGCCTCGTCCTTCTTGGACTGATAGATAGCACTGTCGAGGGCATCACAGATCTTCTCTCCCACAGCGATGACGGAGTCCTTACGCTGGGCACCGACATTGGCACGGAACTTGGGCAGGTAGTATTTCTGTATATTCTCCAAAGAGAGCTTCATGCCATAGCGGTCAATCTGATGGTCAAGGTCTTCCAAGTTCTTGGCAGCTTCGCGCCATCGCTTGGCAGCCATGAGGTACTCGCTGCCCTCGATGTGTCCATCACCCGTATGGGCATATTTGGTCTGGAGGGCTTCGTGATAGGCCTTCGCTGCCTCCTTCTGATTACCCATTGCCTGGAGCACGGTAGCCCTGTAGAAATTAAGGCGGGCACGCTGCTTATCGACGTAGTCCCGCTCGGCATAGGGCTGCCGTTCGTAGAGCGTCAGAATAGAGTCGAAACGCTCCGTCCAGAGGTATGCCTCATCGTATTGATGCTCACTTAGGTAGATGTTGACGGTATTGATTTGTCCGACGATGGCACTCTTGTAGAGATACCCTGTCTGGTCGTATTGCAGGAACTGTCTGTAGTTGCTCTCTGCCTGCTCGAAAGTGTTGGCTGCCTGTTGGGAATTACCCAGTTTCAACTGGCAACTTCCAATGGTAGCCAATAGATTAGAATACTCGCTCAGCGTGTCGAGCGACAGTTCATCCATCCTGGATTTGGCAGCCAATGCCACCTGAAGCGTTTCCTCATAGTCGCCCTTCAACAGCAGAAGGCTAGCCAGACGACTGGCTGACTTGGCATAGAAGTCAAGTGACACAGGGTCGTTAGCCTCATCGTTCACGGCATGCTTCCAATAAACCTCTGCCAGACGTTGCTGACCCTTGCGCTGGTGGACATAACCCAACCAATAGTTCGTCTTGATGTCGGAAAGGGCACCTGCCGCACGAAAGCTGTCAACCAGCAACAGCAGACTGTCGTAATTGTGGGTTTGATGCGCCCTGTCCAACTGGAGGTCGACATCGGAAACCTGCTGGACACGTTGCTCGCCCTGCTTTCCACACGAGATGGCAAGCAATACGACAAATCCCAAGGAAACGGCTAAAAACAGGACCTTGATTTGTTTCATGCTGCAAATATACGAAGAATTCTTGAAATAGAGCGCTTTTCCCGCCTTAAAATGATGACATTATTTATTTTCATGCATCCTATATATAAATAAAAGGTATATATACTTAAAGAACTATGGACGTAAAAGAATTGGAATTGCTTGCGGAGAAAAACCGTAAGCGCCTTGTTGAAGTGGTGTATGCCGCCAAGGCTGGCCACATAGGTGGCGACTTGTCGTGCCTGAACGTGATGACGGCACTATATTTTCATGTGATGAAGAACCTAAATCCTGCAAACCCTAAGGCTGCAGAGCGCGACCGTTTTGTTTTGTCAAAGGGACATTGCGTGGAAGCTTTGTATGTAACATTGGAGGCGAAAGGATTTCTCGCACCTGAAGTGCTCGACACACTGGGAAAGTTTGGTTCTATCCTCTCTGGTCATCCTACCATTGAAGTTCCTGGCATTGAGGTAAATTCTGGTGCCTTAGGTCACGGACTGGGCATTGGCGTAGGAATGGCGATTGCTGCCAAGATGGACAAGAAAGCTTGGAAGACCTATGTGCTGATGGGCGATGGCGAACAGGGCGAAGGCTCTATCTATGAGGCTGCAATGGCTGGTCATAAGTACGAGTTGGACAATCTGGTGGCCATCATCGACCGCAACCACCTGCAGATTTCAGGTGACACGGAGAATGTGATGCCCATCGACTCTATCAAGGAGCGCTGGGAGGCCTTTGGCTGGGATGTCATCGAGATGAATGGCGACTCAATGGAAAACATCGTGAAGACTTTCGATGCTATCGATTATACGAACAAGAAGCCACACTTGCTGGTGTCTAACACCACGAAGGGTAAGGGTGTCAGCTTCATGGAAGGTATAGCCAAGTGGCATCATGGTGTACTGAACGAAGAGCAGTGCAAGGAGGCCGTTAAGGAAATAGAAGAACGTATCGCCTCGATGAAATAAATTGTAAATAGTAAATCGTCAAATTGTAAATTACATTATGATTGCATGTAGAAAACAGTTTACTGACACGTTGCTGGAATTGGCACGTGAGGATAAAGATATTATTGCTGTAACCACTGATGCACGTGGTTCTGTAACACTTGGCGACTATGCCAATGCACTGCCTGAGCAGTTTGTGGAGTGTGGTATTGCTGAGCAGGATGCCGTAGGTATCTCTGCTGGTTTGGCTCACTCTGGTAAGAAAGTGTTCTGTTGTGGCCCCGCTTGCTTCTATGTGGCTCGTAGCCTGGAGCAGGTCAAAGTAGACTTGGCCTATTCAGAGAACCCCGTTACTATCTTAGGTGTATCAGGTGGTGTGGCTTATGGCGCACTGGGTGCTACCCATCATTCTTTGCACGACATTGCCGCTCTGCGCACCTTCCCAGGCATGACCGTTTGTCTGCCTTCCGATTGGCGCGTCACCAAGAAGTTGGTGAAGTTCCTGGTTGATTTCAACAAACCGTGCTACGTTCGTGTGGGTCGTGCTGCTGTGCCCGATGTTTACGAAAACGATGACTTCCACTTCGAAGTGGGCAAGGCTATTCAGATTATGGATGGTAAGGATGTCACCATCGTGGCAACAGGAGAAACCGTCTACCACGCCTGGCAGGCAGGTTTGAAATTGAAGGAGCAAGGCATCTCAGCTCGTGTGCTCGACTGCTCATGGATTAAGCCTTTCGACGAGGAAGCTATCCGCAAGGCAGCTAAGGAGACTGGCCGTATCGTTACCGTTGAGGAGCACTCTCAGTTTGGAGGTTTGGGCGCTATGGTTTGCGAAACCATCTCAGAGAATCCTGTTCCCGTTCGCATCCTGGGTATTCCAGACGAGAATGTGGTTCATGGCACTAATGCTGAAATCTTCCACCACTATGGTCTTGATGCCGAAGGTATCGTAAAGGCTGTCCTTTCCTTCAAATAAGTAATATGAAATGGAACAACGATTCATTGCAATAGACCAAAGTACCTCGTCGACGAAGGCATTACTCTTTGATGAGCAATGCAAGGTGCTGGCACGTACCAATGTGGATCACAAGCAATACTATCCACAAACAGGATGGGTGGAGCACGACGCTGAGGAGATCTATCAGAACATGATAGAAGCCATCCGCAAACTGATGGCAGAAGTAGACATGCACTTCTCTTTGGTTCCCTGCACGTTCTCCCTTGCCATTACCAACCAGCGTGAAACTGCGGTGGTATGGAACAAGACAACGGGCAAACCCATCGCCAATGCAGTGGTATGGCAAGACACGCGTGGTGCAGAACTGTGTCGCCAGCTTCGTTCGAAAGGTTATGCTAAGACGGTATTCGACAAGAGCGGACTGCTGATCGATCCCAACTTCTCCGCAACGGGTATTAAATGGTTGCTCGACAACGTAGAGGGGGCTCGCGAGTTATGTTCACGAGGCGAACTGCTGATGGGTACCATCGAGACCTGGCTCATCTGGAAGTTGACAAAAGGAAAGGTGTTTGCTACTGATTACACCAATGCTTCGCGCACCATGCTGTTCAACATCCATACCTTGGATTGGGACGACGACTTACTGAAACTGTTCGACATTCCCCGTTCCATGATGGCAGACATTCTTCCTTGCGATGCTATCTATGGTGAGACAACCTGCGAAGGCATCTTCTCTAAACCCATCCAGATTGCTGGTGTCTTGGGCGACTCTCATGGAGCGTTGGTTGGACAGATGTGCTTTGAGCCGGGTTCAGGAAAGGTGACTTATGGCACTGGTTCCAGTGTGATGGTGAATATCGGTGAGGAGCCTAAGGCTGCACCGGAAGGTTTGGTAACCAGCGTTGGTTTCTCCGCCTTTGGCAAGACCTACTATGGTTTCGAAGGCAACATCTACAGTACAGGTGCTACGCTGAAGTGGATAGCCGATCAGTTGCAGCTAGTAGGTCATCCTGCTGAGATGGAAGCGCTGGCAACCTCCGTAGAGGATAATGGTGGCGTGTATATCGTTCCTGCCTTCTCTGGACTGGGCGCTCCCTGGTGGCAGAGCAACGTCAAGGGTGCTGTCTTCGGACTGACCTTCGCTACCACAAAGGCTCACTTCCTGCGTGCCGCCTTGGAAAGCATCGCCTACCAGATTAAGGACCTCGTGGACGTGATGGCTCGTGCTACTGGCGGTAGCCTGAAAGAAATCGCCGCCGATGGCGGTCCTACCAAGAACCGCTTCCTGATGCAGTTCCAGGCCGACATGCTCGACACCCCTGTGGTTTGTACCGAGGTTGACGACGCCTCAGCCCTTGGTGCTGTTATCATGAATGGTTTCGCCCGTGGTATTTGGAAGGGCTTTGACGACGTCCGTCCCCTGCGCAAGGTGACAGAAACCTACCAGCCTCAGCCCAGCGGTCAAAAAGAAAAACTGTATCAGGGTTGGCGCAAAGCTGTCAGCCAACTCATCAAATAAAAAAACAGATGAGATGTTTAGAAGTTTAGATGTTTAGGATTTATAGTAAAAAAGAAAGAAATTAAAATTTTTATATTTACAGATATACTAAAAACTAAACTTCTAAACATCTAAACATCTAAACATCTAAACATGCTAAATGTCTTGCGATTAGCCAGAAGGATGTCGGGATTGTTGTTCAATACCCTACACCCAGACCTTATGCGAGCCGGCTCCTTTGGTTTTGATGCCTGAATTGGGGTCGGCGACGAGTTTGGAGAGTTCCCTGGAGGCTGCGCTGCGACTGAGGCGGTTGAGGTTGGCATAGTCTTGGAGAGTGATGAAACCGTGCTTGTCGATATGGCTTAGGGCGCGTTGCAGACGCTCCTCAGGAGAATAAGGCGATGGAGAGGTGGGATTGCCTGTCGTGCGCTCGAAGGAATTCTCCTTGTTGATGTTGTCGACCAGCTTTTTGTCAACCTTGAAATTCACACCCTTGACCCTCACATGATGGTATTTCTTCTTGGACGTTGCCTCCAGGGTTGCCTTTGATTTAGCGCTTTCCGACTCATTGTCAGCAAATTCCAGCGAGAGCGAGAAGACGCCAAGATTGTCGATTTTCATCGTGTGACCCATCGGGAGATAGTCCTTCAAAACGACGCCTAATGTGTCGAGCACGCCACGAATGGCCGTCTGGCTGAAAGCTGGCGAATTGGTGTGAATGAGATCAACCACCTTGTCGTAGTCGAACTCCGTATAAACCTGCATTTTGGGAAAAATCCTCCCTTTTTTGCCATTGCCCATACCTGCGGGCATTTCCTTTACTACATAATATGCCATACTATTCTTACCTTTTTTCGTTTTAAACTTTGAAACGTATATTCCAAAGTCTGCAATTGAAATTTGCCACAAAGGAAATATTTTTTTCTTAAACTGCCAAGTTCTCAATCAATATTTGCAGAAGATTTTTGTTGTATGTTGGCAAATCTGTGATATAATTGCCGTTAGTGTAAAATGATGTAATAGTTTTCTTGCAGCAATCAGCGACTTTTACTATCTTTGCAAGCGAAAGTCCGCACAACTTGTATCGTTTAACAATTAAAAAGTAAGAAACAATGAAAAGATTTCTTGTTTGTTTTTATGCATTGTTTGTTACCATCGGAATGTTTGCTACAGGTCAGGATGGCGACTGCATCTTCATTGATGGGGAGATGTGGGTTTTGTTGGGCAAGCCTCTGTATGCAGATTCTTTGCTTCATTCCAGTTTGATAAACATCCTGCCTAAAGGCCGGTCCATCACTACCGCAAATTGGGAGGGCTATACTGGCTATTGGAGCATTAACAACGATAGACTGACTCTTGACAGCATTAGGGTTTCTTTTTGGAATGTCGATACACATCAGTACCGGCAAGAGAGTATTCCACCAAGCGATATGCAACATGTCTTTAATCGTTATTATGACAAGGACAAGATTATTGCCACATGGCTGACAGACACCATTAGAATAGGTAAGGGAGAGCAGATATTCTATATGCATGATGCATATATTAGAAATCTTGAATATGAGCAATTTATTACCATTAATAGAGGGAACGTGACAGAACGGAAATCATTTCACAACAAACTTGTTGTCGACGGTTTCTCACTTTCCATGTTAAAGAGTCGAGAAGAAATAAGAGCAAAGTTTCCCTTGGATCTCAAATCATATCCAGAATTAGATGAAGTGAAAAGAATCATGTTTAGCATACGTGATGTACAACTTGACTCTTTAGGAAATCTCGTTGATTGTCATGTTCGTGCATTTGTACCAAAACAAGATAGGGATAAAATGCCATCTTTAGAAAGATTAGAGAATAGCTTTAAACGGATGTTGAAAAGTATTTCTCCTTGGAAAACGCTGTATATTAATGGTGAATATGTATCGGAAAATAGGTTTGGATATACTATTCCTTTTATTGTAAGCAAATAGCTTTGAGGAAGATCAATCACATGGTGCCTGACACGACACGGTGTGAGTCGCAGCGGGCATGATGACAAGAAGGGCTGTCAAACGTCTTAATGACATAAAACAAACATCTATGAAACGATTGAAAAAATGGTGCCTGACACTGACAGTCGCCTTGACAGCTCTGACGGCAAACGCAGGGGAGTTGCAGAAGCCGACAGAAAAACCTCGTGTACTGATTTCTACTGACATCGGCGGTACCGATCCTGACGATAATCAGTCGATGGTTCATCTAATAATGTATTCTGATTTGTTCAATCTGGAGGGACTTGTTTCCTCGCCCTCGTTTGGAAGTGGATCGAAAGAGGAGATTCTCCGTATGATTGCTCTCTATGAGAAAGATTATCCCAAACTGAAGAAAAAGAACCCTATGCTGATGTCGCCTGATGCATTACGTGCGCTCGCCAAACAGGGTCGCAAGGGTTTGATGCCTTTTAAGGGATATGCAGAATCTACAGAAGGCTCTGAGTGGATCATCCAATGTGCCCGCAAGCAAAGTGACCAACCCCTATGGGTCTTGGTTTGGGGAACACTGGAAGATGTGGCACAGGCCTTGCACGATGCACCCGATATTGAGAGCAAGATTCGTGTCTACTGGATTGGTGGACCTAATAAGAAGTGGGGTGTTAACAGCTATGCCTATATTGCCAAGCATCATCCCAACCTTTGGATGATTGAGAACAATGCTACCTATCGCGGTTTCATCACCGATAACGACAAAATGGAACTCATCGAAGAGTACAAAGGAATGGAGGCAGATCAGAATCGCTATGGTACAGGCTATTACGACTACGCCATGAAGGGAGCCGGCCATATGGGCCACGACTTTGCAGGCTATTACAAAGGTGTAGTCAAGATGGGCGATACCCCTTCCTTGCTTTATATGATGCAAGGCAATCCTGACAACCCGATGGAAGAATCATGGGGAGGGCGTTTCGCACCCATCAAGCATTCATCACGACGCGTTTTCCATGGGCAAACCACAGAAAACGATACGATACCAGTATATAGCGTCGTCGAATGGTATTTCAAGGGACCTAAGAAGAAGGATATTGCTGAGGACAGCGTCTGCTTCGTTGCCACCATTGACAAACAGCAATGGGCGGGCTATTATGTGGGTAATGGACAATATGTACTTCGCTATTCGCCTAAGGCTCCTGCCTGTCTCACCTATTCCATCTCTTCACCCATCAAACTGTTGAATGGACTAAAGGGTTCGTTTGTTGTTGATGATGTGTGGCCAGGAAAACCCGATGCCAACGACTACCCTTTGGGCAACCATTGGTACAGCGACTTGGCCGACCGTTCTGAGTACGAAGGCAAATGGCAGGGTGCCAAGACACAGCGCAAGTGGCGACAGGCTATTTTGGAAGACTGGGCCCGTCGCTGGAATTGGCTAAAGGAGTAAGATGACAAAAAGCCGATTGGTTCGTCCTATTAAGTAGATAAATACTAAACAAAATACGATTATGAAAAACGGAAAGACATGTTTTGGCGTGATTATCGGAACACGCGCCTATTTTAACTCAGAATTGGCTAAGGATGTTCGCAAGCAGTTGCTGAAGACTCTCGACGAAGGTGGTTACGAGTATATCATCCTTCCAGAGGATGCTACCCCAACGGGTAGTTCGAGCATCGAGACTCGTGAGGACGGACTGAAGGTCTCAAAGCAGTTCCGTCAGCATCGCGACGAGATTGATGGTATCATTGTCAGTCTGCCTAACTTCGGTTTTGAAATTGGTATCATCAATGCCATCAGCGATGCCGACCTGAATGTACCCGTGATGGTACAGGCTTGCGACGACGAAAACGATAAGGTTGATCTTGACTCACGTCGTGACGCCTTCTGTGGCAAAATCAGTGTGTGCAATAACCTCTATCAGTATGGCATTCCCTTTACAGACACTACCCTGCACACCTATTCTATCTACGACCCCTTGTTAAAGAAAGACATCGACCGCTTTGCAGCAATCTGTCGCGTAGTCAATGGTTTGCGCCATTGTCGTTTGGGTCAGATTGGTACACGCCCCTTGGGCTTCAACACCTGTCGTGCCAGTGAAAAACTGTTGCAGCGTTCAGGTATCACCGTTGTTCCTGCCGACCTCTCTGAGATTCTCTATGCAGCTCAGAAAATCAAGGACGACGATCCTAAGTTCATTGAGATGTGCAATCGTACCTGCAACTACGCCAAGGTGCCCGATTCTTACAAGGAGAAGTTGGGCTTGCAGGCTAAGTTCAGTGTGGCTGTAGAGAACTGGATTGAAGCCAACGATGTGCAGGCTGTTGCTATTCAGTGTTGGGATTCTCTGGAGCAGAACTATGGTTGCGCTCCTTGCGTCACCATGTCGATGCTGAGCGAAAAGCTGATTCCTGCAGCTTGTGAGACCGACCTTGCCGGAGCTATCTCCATGTATGCTCTTTCACTGGCTTCGCAGAACGCTCCTGCCCTACTCGACTGGAACAACAACTTCGCTGAGGATCGCAACAAGTGCGTGTGCACCCACTGTGGCAACTTCCCCAAGCAGTTTGTGGGCAATGGCGATTTGAAACTCGGACCTTTGGGTGTGTTAGGTCGCACGTTGGGCAAGATTAACACCTTTGGTGCTGTCTATGCAAAGGTATCAGAAGGTCCATTTACCTTCTTCCGCATTTCTACTGATGATCCTAAGGGCACCATCAAGGCCTATCTGGGCAAGGGTCAGCTCACCAACGATCCTTACGGAATGGATGGCTGTATCGCAGTCACGAAGGTTGACAACCTGCAGAAGCTGATGAAGTACATCTGCAAGAACGGTTTCGAGCATCATGTGGCTATGTGTCGCACCGATGTCGTCGACATTCTGAACGAGGCCATCGAGACTTATCTCGGCTGGGACCTCTACGTTCACGAATAATGTTTATCTGATCTTAAAGCAGAACATAGTGAGGTCATCATTAGGTTCTGCTCCATTACGATGTTGCTCTACTTCGCGCGAGAGTGTACTAATTACCTTGGTAGCACTCTCGAAGCGAATAGAGCGCAATATTTTTAACATGCGTTCTTCGCCAAACTGCTGGCGCTGAGGATTCTCTGCCTCGTTCAGTCCATCGGTATAAAGGAACATGGGGCGACCTTTGATGGTATCTATCTCTTCACCCACAAACTTCAGTCCACTCCATAAGCCTATGGGCGCATTGGAGTGAATCTTCATAAATGAACCACCCTCAGCATCACCTCCAAGCACAGGAGGATTATGTCCTGCATTGCAGTAATCCAGATGACCTGTGGTCAAATCGACAAGGGCGATGAACATCGTGACAAACATACCACTTTTGTTGTTCTCCGTCAACTCGTCGTTCAGTCTTGTAGCAATCTCCTCAGGCATCATGCGCTGTTTGGCCAACGCACGGAACAGTCTGGTCACCTGGGCCATCACGAGCGAAGCAGGCACTCCCTTTCCACTGACATCACCCACACAGAAATACAGCACATTGTCTATCTGGATATAGTCATACAAGTCGCCACCCACCTCACGGGCAGGAGTCATTGAGGCAAAGATGTCAAGACCTTCCAACTTTGGGAATTCGTGAGGCACCATCGACATCTGGATATCACGGGCAATACGCAGTTCTGACTCCATCCTTTCCTTCGCGGCTTTGGCTAAGGCTATCTGATGCAGTGCCTTACGACGATACATGGAATAGATGACAAAGAAGGTGGTGATGAGCAACAACACGACAACCAGTCCGATGAATCGCTGACTAGATATTTCCACCTGCTGACGGGCTATCTCTGCTTCCTTTTGTTGTGTCTGATACATCGTCGTCAACTCTGCCATCTCGCTCTGCTGATAGTCATTAACTGCAGAGTCGAGCGCCATCATTACTTTCTCAGCCACCACCCAAGCCGAATCCTTGCGACCCGCTTGGACGTTTGCCTTGAATTTGCCGACATAGTGCTTACGGATGTTGTCGAGCGACAATCCTCCATTCTTCTGGCTCATTCTGCTATCAAGCTGCATGTATATATCAGCAGCCTCGTCAAAGCGCTTGTTTTTCATCAAGTAATTGATCATCTTCCAGCGTCCATCTTGGGTCTTGGAGTATGCTGTTTTCTGATATTCTTCAAAGGCTTTAGCTGCTGCTTCTTTATCCTTGTTAGCGCCCGCTATCTTGATTTTGAGCTGGAGCAACAAGGCCTGCATCTTGTCAATCTTATCCTCCTTCGCATCAGGATACGTCTTAAAGACATTCAATAGTGAGTCAGCACGATGATACCACATAGTGGCCTTCTCAGGCTGCTTCACCTCCAGATAGTCCTTCGCAATGTTTGAAAGACCGATGATGGTGTTACGCATCGAATAGTCGGTGGTATCTGTTTTCAAGGCCAAGAGGAAATTGTCGAAAGCGTCGTTCATCGTCTCATCAGCAGCCGCTGCTTGTTCCAATTCCGTCTGACAACTGCCCACCACTTGCAGGAGCATTGCCTTGAACAAAGGTTTCTGTTCCTGCGACTTGTCTATTCGCTTCAAGGCCTCAGAGGCAGTACGGATAGCACCTTCAAAATCGTTCTTCGTCACTTGACGATTAGCCAAGAATGTGGCAGCATGGATGTACGACGCAAGGTCGTCGTCGCTGGGATTCTTTTCGTCGAGCACCTTCTTCCAATACAGTTCGGTATAATACCTCATGCCTTTGCGCTCATAGGCATATCCACGACGGAAGTTAGCCTTCAGCGCAGAAATGCTTTTACAGGCTTCCAAGCTGTCGACAAGCGCCAACACACGGTCGTCATCGCCTGTTTCCAGGGTGGCTGTAATCAAACTGTCTGCCTGACTTGTCTTCTGCTGGTTGACGGTTTGATGGCACGAACATACCAACAAAACCATTAGTGTCAAAAAAATGCTCTTTCTCATCCTTCGTTTATGCTTTCTCGCCTGCAAAGATATGAATAAAAAACGGTACAACAAAAAAGAATTTGAATAACTTTTTCTGAAAGACACTCACCACACTCACCCAACAGGTCTCAAACGCCGATGTACACTGGGTTTGACACGGGTGAGTGTCTGCTGTTTACACTCACCCTGTGACTCACCTTCTTCACCAAACTCATAGATATACGCTTCTCACGTGATGGATACACGCTTCTCACATCGTGCGGAGCCTATTCTCACCATGTGCGGAGCAACTCGGGGCGATGTCCCGATAGGCTCGACACCACCCCAGAAGCCTATTCTCACAAGCAGCAGTATCTCTGAAGCCTACCTCTAAAATACTCACGCACGAAAAAACCCAAATAAAATTTGGTTTTTTGCTCGCTTATTCGTATCTTTGCGAACAGAATAACCCAAAACAATGCAAGTCGTATGAAAAAACAAATCTCCATAGGGCTGATGGCCTTACTTACAACTATGACAATGAATGCGCAAACGAAACTGAGAGCTGATAATATTGACGAGGTACTGAAGGCTATGACGCTGGAGGAAAAAGCACAGTTGCTCGTAGGCGGAGGTAACGACGGATTCGTTGGCTCTGGAGCCATGATGGGACATCAGGAGAAGCTGGTGGCTGGTGCTGCAGGTACAACGGTAGGCATTGACCGACTGGGTATTCCCGCCACAGTACTTTGTGACGGACCTGCTGGCGTACACATTGACGCCAAGCGTAAAGGGGACACCAAGACCTACTATGCTACTGGATTCCCCATTGGCACATGTCTGGCCTCTACATGGAACACGGAATTGGTGGAACAAGTGGGACAAGCCATTGGCAACGAAACACTGGAGTATGGTTGTGACGTTATCCTGGGTCCTGGCTTGAACCTGCATCGAAATCCGCTTTGTGGACGTAACTTCGAATATTACTCAGAAGACCCTGTGGTAACGGGAATGATTGGTGTCGCTGTAACCAAGGGCATTCAGAGTCAGGGCGTTGGTGTGAGCATCAAGCACTATGCTGTGAACTCACAGGAAACGGCTCGTACAAAGGTGGACGAGCGAGTAAGTCAGCGTGCACTGCGTGAACTATACCTGAAAGGCTTTGAGATGACCGTTCGTCAGAGCGACCCTTGGACCGTAATGTCGGCCTATAACAAGGTAAACGGAACATATGCACAGGGCGACAAAGACTTGCTCACAACGATTCTGCGCGACGAATGGGGATTCAACGGTATCGTAATGACCGACTGGATTGGCAGACGAGCCGACCTGCCCCTCAGCCAGGAAGTAGAGGCAGGCAACGACCTGATGATGCCTGGTTATCCTGCTCAAGCCAAGGAAATCATAGAAGATGTAAAGGCGGGTCGTCTGGACATCAAAGAGGTGGACCGCAATGTGCGCAATATGCTGGAATACATTGTGAAGACCCCTCGCTTCAAGGGTTATCAGTACTCTAACAAGCCCGACTTGAAGGCACATGCTGAGATTACACGCCAATCGTCTACTGAAGGAATGGTGCTGCTGAAGAATACGGGTGTTTTGCCCATGAAGAACCTGAAAACAGTGGCTCTGTTTGGTGTTAATAGCTACGACTTCTTCTCTGGTGGACTGGGTTCTGGTTGTGTCAATGTGCCTTATGTAGTGGATATGGTGACTGGACTGAAGAACATAGGTGTGAGCACTACTCCCCTATTGACTGAGATTTACCAGAACTATGTGAAATATGCCAAGGCAAAGTTGAAGGCAGACAAGAACCCCATGATGTGGTTCTTGGATCAAGGTCAGCCCAAGTTGGACGAGATAGAGATATCAGAACGTTGCGTACAGCATGAGGTAAGAGAAGCCGATGCTGCCATCGTGACCATCGGTCGTCAGGCTGGTGAAGGCATTGATCGTAAGATTGATGGCGAGTTCAACCTTTCGAAGATGGAGCAAGACATGATATTCCGTGTGAGCGACCAGTTCCATGCTCAAGGCAAGCCCGTCATTGTAATCATCAATAGTGGTAGTGTGATGGAAACAGCTTCTTGGCGCGACCGTGTAGATGCCATTCTGTGTGCTTGGCAACCTGGCGAGGAAGGTGGCAACAGTGTGGCCGATGTGCTGATAGGAAAGGCTAACCCCAGTGGCAAGCTCACCATGACGTGGCCTATTGCTGCTACAGACCATCCTTCCACGAAAAACTTCCCACAGGATTATGATATGTACACCTATCGTGAAATGAAGGGATGGGACACTGGCATTCCTAATGAGGACTTCACCAACCACGAGGAAGACATCTATGTGGGCTATCGCTACTTCGACACCTTCCAGAAGCAGGTGGCTTATCCCTTCGGCTTCGGCCTGAGCTATACCACCTTCGCATTCAGTCAGCCTAAGGTGAAAGTGAACGGCGATTTGGTCACCGTTACCATTACCGTTAAGAACACGGGCGATGTTAGCGGCAAGGAAGTGGCACAAGTTTACGTGACTGCCCCCAAGGGACAATTGGAAAAGCCCATGCAGGAACTGAAAGCCTTTGCCAAGACGCGCATTCTGCAACCAGGCGAGAGTCAGACACTCACCATGACTATCCAGAAGCGCGACCTAGCCTCGTTCGATGAAGCTAATTCACAGTGGATTACAGAGGCTGGCAACTACACCTTCCGCATTGGTTCTTCATCGCGTGACATCCATGCTACAGTGGGTGCTAAACTGACGGAATATACTGAAAAAGTACATAACGTCATGGCACCCAAACAAGCATTAAACCTACTGAAACAATAAACCAATTATAAAAATGAAAAGACTAGCCATAATACTACTGACCATTGTTACAACCTTGACCGCAAGTGCTGACAACTTAGGTTTCTCTAAGTATCGGCCCGTGGTGATTGCTCTCGACCTTGATTACGCTCCACTGGAATATGTGGACCAGGAAGGATTGCCGAAAGGTCTCGACGTGGAGCTGACCCAGACATTGATGCAACGGCTTGATGTGCCTTATACCTATCGTCCAAATACTTGGGAGGCCATTACAGGTGATGTCCTGAATGGACGTGTCGACTTGGCCATGATGGTGTTTTCGCCCTATCGCCAGTCTATTACCAACTACTCACGCGCTGTCTTCAAGCTCTACTATCAGGTGGTTTTCCGCAACGACCGTAAGGATGCTGATGAGTTTAACATGCGTCAGATAAAAGGTAAGAAGATAGCCTATATGTCCAGTCGTCCCATTACAGACACACTGACCAAGGCTGGCGCCGTACTCAACGTAGTGCGCGACCTGCCCAAAGCCCTGCAAGACTTGTCTGCAGGTGAGTACGATGCTGTTATCTGTTTCCGTTATCAAGCGAAATACCATATCCACAAACTGCATCTGACCAACCTTTCGACAGAGGACTTGACGCTGACCCCTCGTGAATATTGCTACGTTAGTAATAACCGCAAACTGATAGATGCCATTGACCGCGAGCTGATAAAGATGGATAAAGAAGGTGTCATTGATGACATCTATGGCGACTACATCTCCCAACTGGACAGCTTCCATTTACCACAATGGGTCTGGTGGCTGATAGGAAGTGTTATCTGTTTTGCCCTACTGCTCTTGATATATATGCAGCATCGCCATAACAAACGGTTGCATTTAGAGATGCGACGTGCGCAGAAGTCAGAGCAATTGAAGACCGTCTTTCTGGCTAATGTCAGTCACGCCCTGCGCACCCCACTGAATGCTATTATCGGTTTCAGCGATATGCTTAGGGTGGATGACAAGGATGAGATTCCTGTTGAAGACCGCAAGCAAATGCTTGCTCAAATCAACACCAATGGTCATCAACTGCTCTATTTCATCAATGAATTACTGGAACTCTCAAACATCGAAGGTGGTGGACTACAGTTTACGCGTGTCACTACAGATCTCAGAGAAGTGATGGAGAACTACAAAGAGGAAGTAGAGAGTAAACTGCAAGAGGGTGTGGTGCTGAATATCGAGAGTCCTCATCAGAAATGTATTGCCGAAATAGACACTGGCATGCTTCGCCACGTCATGATGCATCTGCTGACCAATGCCATTCGTCACACATTACAAGGCAGCATCACAATACAATACAAACAACAGGACCATGGTCTCTACTTCGCTGTCATCGATACGGGTGAAGGTATACCAGAAGACCTGAAGAACAACATCTTTGCACTTTTAAACGATAAAAATACTTTTGTTCAACAAGAAACCCCAGGACTGGGACTCTCTATCTGCAAGTCTATCATTGATGCCGTTCACGGACATATCGGTATGACTACTGAGCAAGGAAAGGGTTCGACATTCTGGTTCTGGGCACCCTGTAAAATTTTAAGTATACAATGAAAAGAATACTATTATCACTATTTATCCTCTTCAGCCTGCACAGTGTTGCTGAAGATGGTCATCAGTTGTGGCTACGTTACAAACCCGTTAACAAGGCAAAGGTTACTTGTGACCTGCAATCGCCTACTATCGACATTGTCCGTCAGGAACTCCAGACCTATTACAAAGGTGCTGACATTGCCCTACGCATTGATGCTTCGATGCCTGATGATGATGGTTACCGCTTTGACGGAAAGACACTCTCTGCCCGTCGTGAAGCAGGATTGCTTTATGGTGCTTATGCACTGCTTCGTGGAGAAAAGGAAGAGTCGCATCCTGTCTTTAACCTGCGCCTGCTAAACCATTGGGACAACTTGGATGGTAGCATTGAACGAGGCTATGCTGGTGAGAGCATCTTCGAATGGTTCCATCTGGACGAACAACTGATTCGTGACTATGCTCGCGCCAATGCCTCCTTAGGTATTAATGGTTCAGTGCTAAACAATGTCAATGCTTCGCCCAAAATGCTGACAACTCCTTATCTAAAGGAGGTAAAGAAGATTGCCGATATCCTGCGCCCCTATCATATTAAGGTATATCTCAGCATCAACTTCGCCACACCTATGGCACTGAAGGAAACGAAAACTGCAGACCCATTGGATAAGAGTGTGGCTAAGTGGTGGAAGAAAAAGGCCAAGGAAATCTATAAGCTGATTCCAGACTTTGGTGGTTTATTGGTGAAAGCCAATAGCGAGGGACAACCTGGTCCTGGCGACTTCGGTCGAACACATGCCGATGGTGCCAATATGCTGGCAGATGCCCTGAAACCATTTAACGGCATCGTGATGTGGCGCTGTTTCGTTTATGGTGCTAACCATAAGGGAGAGGATCGCGTGAAACAAGCTGTCTCTGAGTTCAAGCCTCTGGATGGTAAGTTCCGCGACAATGTGATTCTGCAGACCAAGAATGGTCCGTTGGACTTCCAGCCTCGTGAACCTTACAGTCCCGTGTTTGACCAGATTAAACAGACACCCAACATGGTGGAACTTCAGATTACGCAAGAGTATCTGGGACAAAGCCGTCATCTTGTCTATCTGGCCCCCATGTGGAAAGAGTTCTTCGACTACGTATCGCCTTCTCAACTGAAAGGTATTGCAGGTGTAGCCAACATCGGCAAAGACAAGAACTGGTGTGGTCATCACTTCTCACAGGCTAACTGGTATGCCTTTGGACGCTTGGCATGGAACCCCTATCTTTCATCCAAAAAGATAGCCAAAGAATGGCTTAAGCAGACTTTCACTAAAGATAAGGAGTTTGTTTCAACCATGTCGAAAGTGATGGAAGAAAGTCGTGAGGCTTGTGTCAACTATATGATGCCTCTGGGTCTGCACCACATCTTCAAGTTTGATCATCACTACGGTCCAGAGCCCGATGGTTTCATAGCCAGCTATCCTTTGGAGTGGTGCCCCGTTTACTATCACAAAGCCAACAACGACAGTATCGGTTTTGATCGCTCCAGTACAGGAACGGATGCCACCAGCCAATATCGTGAGGACATCGCGCGTACCTATAATAATATAGAGACCTGTCCTGAGAACCTGTTGCTGTGGTTCCATCGTGTACCTTGGACTTATCGCATGAAAGACGGTTCCACTTTGTGGGAATCACTGCAATATCATTATAATCTGGGTGTGATTACCGTTGAGTCTCATCATAACATCTGGCACACCAAGATGCGTCATTTCATTGACGAGCAACGTTGGCGCGAGGTAGATGAGAGACTGGAAGACCAATTGCAGAATGCACGCGAATGGCGTGACGTCTGCCTAAAGTACTTTGGTCAATTCGCAGAAAAGAAATAATTAAAGCGCAAACTGCTTCTCCAGCGTACCGTTATAAGTGCGGATAGAAAGTCGCACACTGTCAGGACGGTCCTGGGGAAGCAGTATGCTTACATAGCGACGATTGGTGTAATATTCAGGAGCATCGCCCTGACTATGCAACAAACGATAGTAAGCTGTTCGTGTCTGGTCTGGATTCAACAATACAGTATCACGACAAAGAGCCATGGCATGAACGCCCTCCGAATCTTCCACACGTCCATTCTTCAACAGCAATCCCATATTGATATACTTCCCATTTCTAGTCAACCATACGCTTTCCACACCCAGAGGGTCTTGGGGCTGTTCCTTAAAGCGCCAATGTTCAACAGGACGCAACACACCCATCTGTCCCATCGCTACAGCCTCAGCCATTCCACTTGCTACCTTATTGAAATAGACGATAGCACGATAGACCGTATCAGGGCGTTGTATCCATGATGAGGTGGCAGGAGTTGTCAAGGTGTATTCCTCTCCCTCGTCAGTCAAGAAACTGACACCTTGCTTCTGACTATTAACGGTCAGCTCGGCAAAGTCGCCCTGCATCTGTGAATACTGTCCCTCGCCTTTCTCATAGCTGTCTGTTTCGCAGGAGAAAAGCAGGAAGGCAAAAAGTGAAAAGGCAAACAACTTCTTCATTGGGCAGCAAGATAATTGCGAACAGGATTGGCATACATGGTCAGCAAGCGCTCACGAAGGAAAGCCTCATCCTTGTTGGGGATGTTTATTTTGGCTATCTGACCCTGCAGATACTTCTCGAAACGCTGAACGTCAGCGGAGGTATAATGACTGGAATCACTTGAAACACCAGAATGCTCTAGAATATCCAGAGCGATATAGTTGCAAGGATACAGACGGTAGTTACGATGCAGTTCGTGATCAATGCGCTGACTAAGTGCTGTGAAGAAATCGTTTTTAGGCATATCAGCCAACTCATCTATCCAGGTATTAATAGGCTGGGCACACTGGTAATGTACACGTCCCTTATAACCAAAGATGCCCGTCTTCATGTTGTCCAAATCGTCCTGCTTACTCTTTTTAAAGTTAGGATTGTCACGTTTCTGTTGGAACTCTTGCGCCTTCAGGTAGTCGCAAGGATCAAACTCGTAGCTGATTGTCAAGGGCACGATATTCAAGTCGCGAAGCTTATCAGCAAAACTACCTTCCCCTCCCATAGCCAGCATCTTCAGTACAGAGTCCTGCGTATGGTCACTGGAATCCTTGGCACGTCCCTCACGCTGGGCAATCCAGATATTCTCATGCTTTTGTGTAACAGCATAGTGGATATAACTGCTCATCAGCTGACTGGAACGCATCATCTCGTGAGCTGTCAATCCACGACGAACGGTAAAAGCTTTGTTCATACGGACAAGACGCTTAATCCAAGGATAAATGAGCAGGTTGTCACCAATACCAATCTCCACAGTAGTAGGATAGCCATGGTCTACCAGCATCACATCCAGAAAAGCAGAGTCGAGTACGATATCACGATGATTGGAAAGGAACGTGTAACGGTTCGTCTTATCAACGGGCAGAGCTTGATCCTCAAAGGTACAGCCATCGGTATGTTTACGAATAATATGTCGCACGACAGGTTTCATGAAACGCTTTTGGAAGTCGAGCGGTGTCTTGACACCCGTAAAGGCCAGTCGAAGCACGCCATTACGGATAACCTTCGGCAACCACGGGGTAAAACCTTTCAGCATCCTTGAGAACTGACGGTCATTAATTAGATCCTCGAAAGCCTGTTTCATTTCACCCTCTTCATAAGGGCGAATCTCATCGTACTCATTACTCATATTTCTTACCTCTTAGAACTGGTTTTCAACAATATCAGTCAGCACATCCTTCATCTCCAAACCTGCAGCACGCACTTGCTGAGGAATGAAGCTGGTAGGTGTCATACCTGGTGTTGTATTTACCTCAAGCATCCATATCTTTCCTTCCTTCGAAATGATATAGTCGATACGGATAATACCATTGCAGTGCAAGATGTCATAGATATGACTGGTTATCTCACGTACACGACGGGTAACATCCTCAGAGAGGCGGGCAGGAGTAATCTCCTGGACCTGTCCATTGTATTTGGCATCATAATCGAAGAACTCGTTATTGGTAACCACCTCTGTAGCTGGCAACACCACTGACTTCTCCCTGGTCTTATACACACCAATGGAAATCTCTGTACCCTCCAGATACTGTTCAACCATAATCTCATCGCTCTCCAACATAGCCTTACGAATGGCAGGAGCCAACTGGTCCTTGTTCTTAACCTTAGAAACACCGAATGATGAACCGTCAGCAGCAGGCTTTACAAAGCAAGGCATACCAATGCGCTGTTCTATCTCATCGTCGCTTACCAATTGCTCATATCCTTGACGGATCAGCAGGGAGTCTGCCACAGCAACACCATAGCCACGCAGATACTGGTTAAGCACAAACTTATCGAACGTCATAGCCTCAACCAAAACGCCACTGGTAGAATAAGGTATATCTACCAAGTCCAGATAACCCTGCAGGATACCATTCTCACCAGGGGTACCATGTATGGTAATATAGGCATAGTCAAATAGTTTTGCTTTCCCATCTTCAATAAACGAAAAGTCGTTACGGTCTATCTTGGCAGTAATACCACCAGGAAGCTCGACATGCCAATCTTGACCTTTGATGTCGACGATGTAGACATTGTAACGCTCCTTGTCGAAGAACGAATAAAGACCTTGTGCTGAGCGCAACGATACGTCGTGCTCGGAAGAGTCGCCACCACAGATGATGGCAATGTTACGTTTTAATTGTTTCATTGTGTATTATTACTTTTTATATATTTTCTCCATTTTTCTATCAGTTCGCTCATATCATCAGCCAACTCACTGGTAAAGTCCATCTGTTCATGAGTAACAGGATGAACAAAGCCTAACGTCTTGGCATGCAGAGCCTGTCGATTGCAGAGCTTCAGACAATTCTGAATGTAAGCTTTATAAGAAGCAGTACGCTCTCCTCTCAGGATTTCCATTCCTCCATAACGTTCATCAGCAAACAGAGGATGACCGATATGCTTCATGTGAGCACGTATCTGATGGGTACGTCCTGTTTCCAGTCTGCACTCCACCAATGTGGTATAACCAAAGCGCTCCAGCACACGATAGTGGGTAACAGCACTCTTGCCGATTTCCGAACCAGGAGGGAAGACTGCCATGCGCTGACGGTCCTTAGGGTCACGACCGATATTACCTTCTATACGACCCGTGTCTTCTGTAAAGTTACCCCACACCAAAGCTTGATAGGAACGATGGGTATCATGATTAAAGAACTGAGCTCCTAACTCTGTCTTAGCCTCAGGGGTCTTAGCCACAACAAGCAGTCCACTGGTGTCCTTATCAATACGATGAACCAGTCCGACACTAGGGTCGTTGGGATCATAGCTCGGCAGGTTGCGCAAATGCCACGCTATGGCATTGACCAGCGTACCGTGGAAATTTCCTACTCCTGGATGAACCACCATACCTGCTGGTTTGTTAATTACCATCAGTTGGTCGTCCTCATAGACAACATTCAGAGGTATTTCCTCTGGTTCGATGGTTGTGTCGTAATGAGGGCGGTCGAGCATCAAGGTAACGATATCACCTGGACGAACCTTGTAATTGCTCTTGACGGGCGTTCCGTTTACCTGTATAAAACCTGCATCAGCTGCTTTCTGGATTCGATTGCGAGAGGAGTGAGGAAGATGCTCCGACATATACTTGTCGATGCGAACAGGCACCTGACCATGATCCACCTCCATGCGCATATGCTCATAGAGTTGACCGTCAGACGTCTCTTCCACGTCATCCATTAATTCAATATCATCCAGTTCCTCTGTCATATCTCTAGTTTACAGATGGCTCCTTAACCTCTTCAAATTCATCAACCTCACTTTCTCCTACCGGCTCAACATATAAAATGGAGTCAGCATCGTCGAAGGTTCCTTTTCCCACCATCAATGTCAACGGATAGTCTATGGGGATGCGATCCCCATTGGAAATCCTACGACCTTGGCATAAAATACCATACACCCAATCTTTCTCGCCGTCTATCAGCTGGGGAGCGGTCAAACGGAAACCCATTGCCATCAAGCGAGCCTCAGCCTCGCGAAGACTTGAGTTATCAACGATATCAGGAATGGCAAATGTTGGTGAATGGGGTGAATTGACGGTGACATAAATAATATGTCCCTGTTTCACCTTCTGACCAAAGGCGGGCGTCTGAGCCAAAACGCTGTTAGCTGGCAGTTGTTTGTTATAGCCAGAGTCGTTGACTACAATAGCCAGACCTTTCTCGTCTAAGAGCGCATAAGCCTTTTCGTAAGTCATACCTTTCAAGTCGGGCACCACAATACCTTCTCCATGATGCGTATAGGCATCCAGTCCAAAACCGATACCAATGCACAACAGAATGACAACGAGAACCATTGCCATCAAGTGACGTACTATATAATTGCCAAACAGCTTTCTCAGGAAATTCATCACGTACCTTTTTTATAATATACTTTTCTAAGGAGCAAAAGTACAAAGAATTCTCGACACAACAAAAAAATTGGGTATATTTCTATGAAAACATACCCAATTCTTATCACTGAGACTATTCAGGGATTACTTTCCGTGATGCTCGTCAGATACAGTTAACTTCTTACGACCCTTAGCGCGGCGAGAAGCCAGTACGCGACGGCCATTCTTTGTTGCCATGCGCTCGCGGAAACCATGCTTGTTCACGCGACGACGATTGTGTGGCTGAAATGTTCTTTTCATTGTTCTATCGTTATTTTATTTGTTATAATTCGACTATATCCGCTCCGAAAACTAGAGTTTCGGGGTGCAAAATTACATAATTATTTCTAATTGTGCAAGTTTCAAGCGAAATTTCTCTCTATTTTATTCATTTTTCACGAAAAAGTTGTACCTTTGCACCCGCAAATTGACAATTCACATATTATAATAGTACTATTTTTATGATTAATTCACAAGACATTAAGAAAGGAACCGCCATCCGTATGGACGGTGCCATTTGGGTTTGCATTGACTTCCAGCATCGTAAGCCTGGTAAGGGCAACACCATCATGAACATCAAGATGAAGAACGTTACCGATGGCCGTGTGTTGGAGCGCCGCTACAACATCGGTGAGAAACTCGAGGACGTTGTCATCGAACACCGCGACTATCAGTATCTGTATGAAGACCAGGAAGGTCGTATCTTCATGAACCAGGAAACTTTTGAGCAGATTCCCATTGCCAACGACTTGGTAATCGGTCATGAATATATGAAGGAAGGCGATGTTGTATCAGTAGTCAGCGATACTACCGATGGAACCATCCTGTATGCCGAGATGCCCGTTAAGACCATCCTGAAGGTGGTTCACTCTGAGCCTGGCATCAAGGGCGATACTGCTACCAACACCCTGAAGCCCGCAACGCTGGAGACTGGTGTAGAGGTTCGCGTTCCCCTGTTCATCAACGAGGGCGACCTAATTCAGGTTGACACCCGTGATGGCTCTTATCTGGCTCGTGCAAAAGAGTAAGATGAAGTATTCGATTATTGTACCTGTCTACAATCGCCCTGACGAAGTGGACGAGTTGCTTGAGAGTCTCAGCTCTCAAACACTGAAAGACTTTGAGGTAGTCATTGTAGAGGATGGTTCAAAGATTACATGTAAGGATGTTTGCGACAAATACGCAAACATCCTTCATTTGCATTATTACTACAAGGAGAACAGCGGTCCTGGACAGAGCCGCAACTACGGCGTAGAACGTGCCAATGGAGAGTATGTGCTGATTGTCGACTCCGATGCTGTAGCTCCAGCAGGTTTCATGCAGGCTATTGATGACGAGTTAAAACGACAGCCTTCTGACGCATGGGGTGGACCTGATGCTGCTCATGAGTCATTCACCGATGTGCAGAAAGCCATCTCCTATGCCATGACCTCGTTCTTTACTACGGGTGGTATTCGTGGTGGCAAAAAGCAGTTGGACAAGTTCTATCCCCGTTCGTTCAACCTGGGCATTCGTCGTGAAGCCTATCTGGCCTTAGGTGGTTTCTCGAAGACCCGCTTCTCGAAGATGTCGCTGTATGGCGAGGACATTGATTTCTCCATCCGAATCTACAAGGCAGGCTATAGCTGTCGCCTCTTCCCAGAGGCTTGGGTATGGCACAAGCGTCGTACTGACTTCCGTAAGTTCTGGCGACAGGTCTATAATAGTGGCTATGCCCGTATCAATCTCTGGCGTATGTATCCAGAGGCATTGAAACCCGTCCATGCCCTACCCTCCGTATTTACCCTTGGTGTCGTTGGCTTGTTAGTACTTGCCCCATTCACTTGTGGCTGGTCACTAGTATTATTGCTGCTTTATGCCTTGCTCATCCTTATAGATTCCAGTATCCAATCAAAGAGTATGAAAGTAGGATTCCTTGCTGTTGCCGCTGTTTTTGTACAGCTCATCGGCTATGGCATAGGATTCTTGGAATCGCTCTTTAGCGGAAAGTTGCGCTAGACGATGGACAAGCTGAACATCAACCAATGGGCAGAAGAGGACAGACCTCGCGAAAAACTCATGCGATTAGGAGCTGACGCTCTGTCGAATGCAGAGCTGATGGCTATTCTCATTGGATCAGGGAATACGAAGGAAAATGCTGTCGACTTGATGAAAAAAGTCTTGAACGATTGCAACAACAACCTGAACACACTGGGAAAGATGAGCATACAGGACCTCTGCCGATACAACGGTATTGGCGAGGCAAAGGCCATTACCATCCTTGCAGCATGTGAATTTGGCAAGCGACGTCAGATGGAAACTCCAGAAGAACGTCCAGACTTAGGTACGGCTACTCGTATCTATAACCACATGCACCCTGTATTGCAGGACAAGGATGTAGAGGAGTTCTGGCTTCTGTTTATGAACCAGAACCATCGACTCATCAAGAAGATGTGCATAGCCCACGGAGGTATCAGCGAGGTAAGTGTCGACATTCGTATCATCATACGCGAGGCTGTGCTGGCTAATGCCACCATCTTAGCAGTCTGTCATAACCATCCTTCTGGCAATCTGCTTCCTAGTTCAATGGATAACGACCTGACTGATAGCATCAAGAGAGCCTGCAACCTCATGCGCATCCGTTTCCTTGACCACGTTGTCATCACCGATGGTGCCTACTTCAGCTATCACGAAAGCGGAAGGCTGTAAATAATTCATAATTATTAATGCATAATTCATAATTATTTCGTACTTTTGCAGGCAAATAGAAAAATCAATAACGAAAATGAAGAAGTATGTAATCATAGCGTTGGCTGTGCTGGGCATGGCCTCCTGTAGCGAGAAGAAATTCCATGTGGAAGGTACTATTACTGAGGCACAAGACTCTGTACTCTACCTTGAGAACGTGGGTATCAACGAGATTAATGCCATCGACTCTGTCAAGCTCAGTGCCGACGGACAATTCTCTTTCAGTGGTGAGGCCACAGAGGCTCCAGAGTTCTATCGTCTGCGCATAGCCGACCAGATTATCAACGTTGCCATCGACTCCACAGAGACCGTTACTGTAAAGGCTGCCTATCCCAAGATGGCTACGGAATATGAGATTAGCGGTTCAGAGAATTGTCAGAAAATCAAGGAACTTGCTCTTAAACAGATGGACCTTCAGCGTCGTGCCATCCTTATCAGCAGCGATGAGCATCTGACCGTTGACCAATCGAACGACAGCATTCTCGGCCTCATCAAGCAGTATAAAAATGACGTAAAGAAGCAATACATCTTCCCTGCTCCTAACCAGTCGTATGCCTATTTCGCCTTGTTCCAGACACTGGGCAACATGCTGCTCTTCAATCCTCGTACTGACAAGGAAGATATCAAGGTGTTTGCAGCAGTAGCCACCAGCTGGGATGCTTTATATCCCAATGCAGAGCGTGGAGCCAACCTCCATAACATCGCCATTGAGGGTATGAAGAATGTTCGCATCAACGAGGCTAACCAGGCTCAGACCATTGATGCTAGCAAGGTACAGACCACAGGACTCATCGACATTGCTTTGCCCGACAATAAAGGAAAGGTGCGTAAACTGACAGAGCTGAAAGGCAAAGTTGTCCTGCTCGATTTCCATGTCTTCGCCACCAACGATTCACCTGCCCGCATTCTGTTGCTCCGCGAGTTGTACAACAAGTACCACAACCAGGGCTTTGAAATCTATCAGGTAAGTCTTGACCCAGACGAACATTTCTGGAAACAGCAGACCTCTGCCCTTCCTTGGATTAGTGTTCGCGAAGAGGCTGGTTTGAACTCTTCTACCATCCGCATCTACAATGTTCAGGGTGTTCCTGAGTTCTTCCTCATTGATCGTGGCAACAATCTTGTAGGTCGCTCTCAAACCATCAAGGATATTGAAGAGGCCATCAAGAATCTGCTGTAATCACATGGTATAGAAGGCCGATAATAATTCCTGCTTGAAATTCTTGCTGATTTTCAGCTCACGGTTATTATCTAAAGGTTCATTCAGGATGCACACCGCATCCTGAATCTTTTTTATATTGTTCACATTAACGATATAGCGCTTATGAATCTGCACTAAATCAGTGGAATAATTCAGAATAACATCTGACGTGGTACGGTGGCGAAGCATATAAGTCTCCCCATTCATGCAAACCACTTCCCAGACCTTGCGTTCCTGATTGTAACGGAAGAAGGCGCACTCCGACAAACGGAGCGTCAGATGCTCATTCAGGGCATTCACCACCAAGATAAGGGGCAGATGATTCTCAGCATGTGCCGATTGTGGAATACCCGTCAATTTGTTTTCATAGTATCTGGTCATAATCTGACTCAACTCCTGCTCCGTAGGTGGTTTCAGCAGATAGTCGAATGCCTGACGACGAATGGCCTCCAACATATACTTGTCGTGTCCTGTGTAGAAAACAACCTTTGTCTCAGGCTTCAGCTCGTTGCGAATCATCGTACAGAACTCCAGTCCTGACATGGTAGGCAGTTCCACGTCCAGGAAAATCAAGTCAGGATCGGTATTCACGATTTTAGCTGCTGCTTCCTCTGCATCAAACGCTGTTCCCACAACTTCTACGGAATAGTTGCTCTCCAACATACGTCGCAACAGCTCTACAGCATCGTGGCTGTCATCTACGATAAAGGCTCTCGTCAGTTTCTTTTTGTTCATATCTTAGCTATGTTGTAATTATAGTCATCGGGCAGTAGTAGCCATGAGCGACAACCCTGCTTTAAGTTGCCTATGCCAAAGGTTATTTGTTGGTGGTTGTGCTCATTCAGCATCTGGATGGTCTGTCTTACCACCCTCATACCCGTATGCTCCTGATAAGAAGAGTCAAGCCCCTGTCCGTTATCAAGCACTTCAACCAGCGTAGCATTATCCTGCCTGCTGGCGCGAATGGTCAGCATGCCGCCTTGACGCTTCAACCCGTGCTTGATAGCATTCTCAACGAATATCTGGATAGTCATGGCAGGCAACAGGACAGCCTGAGGATTCACATCACTGGCTATCTCCTTTTGGTAAAACAGCGTAATAGGCATTTGCTGGCGCTCAATATCTACATAATAGTCAACAAATGTCAGTTCCTCTTCCAACGTGGTTTCCAGCATGTCTGCCTGTTCGACACCTCGACGCAACAACTGAGTCAGGGCTTCCAGATTCACCGTGCGCCCTTCCATCTGTGCCAGCATCTCATGAGTCAAAGCATTATATATAAAATGTGGAGTAATGCGGTTTCGAGTGTTCTCCATACGCATTCCCATTATCTGTTGTCTGACTTCCATGTCGCGTATCTTCTGGCGTTTACGCCATAGCCATATTGATACGCTCAACAATCCGATAGTCAGTAATGCTACCGCAAAGAAGACCCATGCCAATCTTCCTTTCATGCGTTCATTGTCAATTGTACGCTGTTGCTCCAACAATCGTTTATCATGCTCATACTGTAGCATGCGACTGCTCATCTGCATGCGGACGTTGGCATTCTGTATAGAATCGTTCAGGGCATGCAACTGCTGATGCGTCTCATAGGCACGCTGATAGTTCCCCGTCTGCCTCATCACCAGCTCCACAGCCTTCAGTCGCAACAACTTCCCTGCAGGGATGGAGATGGTAGGAAATTCGCAATGGTTCACCATCTGTAATGCCTGTTGAGTACGCCCATCCAGCAAAGCCAGCTTAATCTTCTCCGTCTCTATATAATATAAGATAGGTGGGAAATCTACCTTACGGAAGAAAGAGTCGGCCTGCGCTATCGCCACACGGGCGGAGTCAGCCTGCCCTAAGCAGACATATATTTCACCTAGATTAGTCAGCGCCGTATAATAATCCCACTTTTTATTTTCATCGTCCCGCACGAGTGCCGCTGCCTTGTTGAAACAATCAAGTGCCTCTGCATAGTGCTCTTGAAAATAATAGTCGTTACCCAAATCATTGTAATAGATAAACTGGTCTCTCTTCTCCATCTGCCCCACCAGCTCGCCTGTTTTCTTCCACCATACGGCACTATTCTGATAGTCACCCATAAAGGTATAAGCCGTACTGACGCCCAAAAGGAGTGCTATCTTCATTTTCTCATCCAGTCCTGTGGAGTCAGCTGTTTCCAATGCCATCAGGTAACCATCCACACTATAGTCCAGTTGTCCTAACTGTCGATAGAAGTCTGCCCTATTAGCCATTGCCAAGATGCGAAGCTCGTCCACACCACTTAACCCATTCATTTCCGCAATGGCACGATCTGTATAGACCAATGCAGAGTCTGGCATACCTTTGATGGCACCATACCATACACCCTTTGCCTTCAGCCATTCCGCCCTCAGTCGCCTCATGGGACTACTTTGGTCGTCTTCATGCTGTTGCAGGAAATGAGCCACTTGCTCACCCTTCACTTTCATTGAGTCGCCCTGCATCTGTCCATACCACATCTTCAGCGAATCCATCGTCTGTTGCATGGGCATCAACTGCTGACGACCCTCATCGCAGGCCGCCAGCAGTATCACGCAGGTAGTAATCAAAAGGTGTATATGTCGGGATGTTGGTTTCATTTGGTAAATTTGTTTGCAAATATACGAAAAAATTACGCTATCACCCACTTTTTAGCCAAGAAAAAACCATTCTGCATAAATCTTTTCAACTATTTATTCCCCCTTATCCTTGATTTTCGTCCCAATAACCTTTCATACGTCCGTTCACCCTATATTTCCCATTTTGCATCCTTCCTCGAAGCTCTTTATTGCAACATTGCAACGCAACGGATAATAAGAAATCGCTCAGGGAATAACATCCCTGAGCGATTCTTTTTATTGTTAATGTTCCGCAATCCACTCCGCCATTCTGTTCAGTTGCAGGCACTGCTCGCGAGAGATGATGCGACGGTTCATGTGGTATTCCCACGGACTGACTTGCAGCAACGTTCCTTGTGAGCAGGCAGCGAAAGACTCGCCAGCGGGCTTGTATAGTGGGGAAAAGCCGTTCTCACGTAGGGCTATCAGTCGGTAGCCGTTATTCATGGCTTCACGCATCACCTCTTTCTCGCGTGTGGCGACAGCAGCGCTGATTAGCACACCACCCCTTGCAGCCAGCGCAAGCCACCGTGCTTTCAGCTTCTTGAATTCCTCGTCGCTATAGGCACTATGGACGATGACGGCCGCCTTCTCAGGATAAGAGAGAAGATACTGGTTGCCTACCGTCTGGCACGCCCACTCGCCGATTCTCACGTCTCTGACTATGGTGAAGAACTCTGGGTGTTGGCGCTTGACAGCCAATCGCCGAGGGTTGTCTGCCAAGTACCTGAACCACCGCTCCAGCTCGCCCTCACCCTCCAGGATGTGGTCGTTGTAGTTGCGCGAGAAGAGGAAGCCGTGTGTGCTAGTGTTCTCTTTGCTGCAACAATGTTGTAGCATAGGCGGACAATGACCCGCAGCCATTGCCTGCCGATAGGCCTTGTTGCACCCAGCCTTGAAGCCCTTGATGACCATCCCCAGTGGCTGGTCCATCGCCCGTTCTACGAACAGGATGCCGTGGAGATGGTCAGGCATCACCATCGTCGCCAGCACCCTCACCTCTGGGTAGTATTCGCTAATGGCTTCCCACATCTCCCTGACCTGCTTGCCTAAGGGTGACAGCTCGACGTGGGGAGCGTCAGAGCTTCCGCTTTCAGCCCCTGCGTTACCTACGAGACGGCCTAGCAGTGGCCTGCGCCCCTCAACAGTCATCGTGACCAGATAGACGCACCGCTGCTCGTAGTCATGTCCCACCCGTCTCCTAAGCATCGAGGGTTTCTTCTCCCCTGCAAACACCTTGTGTTTCTTGAACGCTTCCCAATCCATAATCTGCAAAAGTACTGTAAATGTATGACAAAAGCAAATAACACTTCATAATTTTGCATTAATAGGGATTCTTACGTCATTTTGACTTTATCCCCTCACCCTTCACTCTGATGGGCTGAAATGCCGATGTACAAAGGGATTGAGGCGGGTGAGGGGTGCTCTCGACCCCTCACTCACCATTCACTCATCCCTCACTCAGGCAACTTTCCGATGAGCGTGGATGTGTTACTATTAAGGCTGGCAATTATTACTATTAATGCAAACCACCAGTCCGACGGGACGGACTGCCAGTCCGTACGCTACGGACTCAGAGTTCGCTCCTTACAGAATTATGACGGACTAAGGAAAGCGTTTCCGCTCTCTAACGAATAAGCTAACCTATTGTGATGAATAGATTCCTATCGAACAAGCGAGTGAAGGGTGAAGTGAGGGGTGAGTGAAGGATCACGAATACCCCTCACTCGCCTCAATCCCTTTGTACATCGGTGTTTCAGCCCATCAGAGTGAAGGGAGAGGGGTTCTTTGCATTTTCTTATTAAAAACGTCAGCCTGCGAAGTAAGAGTTGCTCTTTCATCTGGTTTGAGTTACTCTTTCTTCCAGTTTGAGTTACTCAAACTGTGCGTTAGAGTTACTCTTGACGTCGTCGATATACGCTTTCGACATCAAAGATATACGCTCTTTACATCAAACATATACGCTTCTTACACTAAAGATATAGGCTTCTTGCATGCAACATAGCCTATATGTTCATCGTGGATATAGGCTCCGCACCATGTGCGCATAGGCTCCGCTGATGCCAAAAATTATATCCCGCTTAACGAAAAATTTCTTCCTGTTAACCACACTTATGTCCGTTCCTTGTATTTAGTCCTGTTTTAACATTTGTTTGGAGTTTGTTTTTTCACTATCTTTGTCATCAAAATATTACTCATTTAAAAAATTTCAATTATGACTAACGCTAAGCAATTATTATTCACATTACTCTGCGTATTCTTCTCAATACAAGCTGCAAGAGCAGGAGCAGATGGTACCATTTTGGTAGATGAAGTATCTAGCACGTTATACATTTATCCGTCTCAAACTCCTGTTTCTACCAATTGGAGCTGTAGCTCAAACGTAGCATTCGTAGAGACCGATAAGACATCATGTAGAGTGCGGGGTGTAAGTCCTGGATCTGCGACAATCTACGCAGAATGCCACTTTTCTAATGGTTCTTCCTTCACTTATCACTTGTTAGTAGATGTACTGTCCGATAAACCTGAGTATTTGACACTCAGTGTCAAAACCCTCGAAATAGACGAAGGTGTAGAGAGAACCATAACAGCATCGCCCGACCATTCGAGAGCAACGAATTACACTTTGACATGGTCAGCTGTCAGCTATGGAGGTGCACAAAGTGATGTTGTGAAAATCATCAACCAATCCAAAGAATCATGTACCTTTAAGGCAATGAAGGCAGGTGAGGCTTATGTGAAGGCAACTACCAACAATGGTGTCTCTGCAAGTTGCTATGTTAGTGTATTTGGCATCAATCCTGAGAGTATGAGCATTTCAGGACCTGAAACCCTTTATGTAGGAAATTCAGATGAGCTGAAAATGTACTTCACACCAAATAGTCATCATTCAAAACTTACGTGGACCTCAAATAATGAAGAAGTGGTCTCTGTAGGCTATTCTACGGGGAAGGTGTGGGCGAATGCCATAGGTACAGCTATCATCACAGCAAAATCGGCTAATGGACTCGAGGCTACACACAAGATTGAAGTTAAAGAGCAGCCAATAACTATTGTACGAACCTTTCCCGAGAAGAATTTTGAACAAAACGTTCCACTTAATGTTATCCCAACTATAGAGTTTGCTGCTCAGGACATTGCCATAAATTATGCGTATCCAGGTTTTGACAGCAAAGAATTATTCAAAATGACTGCTATGGATGGAACGATAGTTGTTGCTCATGAGCTTATCCAAACAAAAGGTTCGTTCCAAATAGTCCCAAACCGCACATTAAGACCTGGTCTACTTTATAAAATTAGTGTGCCTGCAGGATATCTAAAGATACTTTCAACGGGAGAGATAAGCCAGCAAGATTTTACTTTTTATTTCTCCACAACTAAAGAAGGTGAAGGAGGCATAACTGGCTCCGTTAAAGTGCAGGATCAGCATAATGGTATTTCTACATGTTACGCACCTGCCGTTGCCACAGTTAATAACAACAGTTTAACAGAATGTACTGGCTATGTGAAAGCAGAGTTTTATCACGCTGGAGACTTAAGATACTCTCTTACGTCAAATACTGTAGTCATTCCGGCTGGCAAAAGTTATACTGCTTATTTACCTTCGAATTATGTCAGCAACCCTCTGTTAATGGAAATTGTTGCGACCTTTTATGCAGAAGATGGTGAAACCGTACCTTTAGGTAAAACCAGCGTTACCTTCCACAATTACAACAAGGATAACACATCAGGCTATCCCAATGTAGAAGATACTGACTACTATGATGAGGTCAGCGACTGTTATTACACTCCTCTTGACAACAATACATGCTATTTGAAAAGATCCAGATCAAATTATCGTTCTGGTAATATTGTCATCCCAACGGAAATTAACGGGCATAAAGTAGTGGGAATAGGTAACAGGAGTTTTTATTATGTACAGCCTGGCACGTTCGAGAGTCTCACCATTGAACTCCCCTCTACTATAGAATGGATAGCCGCAGAAGCATTTTCTAGTTGCTTTGCCAAAAAAATTACGCTGTCTGAAGGTCTCAAATATATAGGTATAAATGCATTTGGGATGATGCCTAACTTGGCAGAGATAAGCTTGCCCGACGGAATAGCGAAAGTAGCTGACGAGGCTTTTAAAAATTGCAGTAACCTCACAACGTTAAAAATTCCTCAAAATTCATTTGAAACAGGTTCTTATATTTGGTTCAATTGCACAAACTTGGAGTCTGTGTATAACTATAATACAGAACCTCAGTCAATAAGTATTTATAACTTCTATAACGGCGACGATGTATCTAGCAACAAAAATGCATTAAATACAAAAATTACAGTTTACGTTCCACAAGGTACGAAACAATTCTATTCCCAAAAAGCAGGATGGAGCCGTTTTGGCCAAATTGATAAGATTGTGGAATTTGATGCAGGGGTTACGCCAACACTGACTATGACGAGTGTAACACCGATGAACAATGCCACAAGTATTTCTGTAAACATAGTTCCGCAGGTAAGATTCTCTGCAGATGTTGCTTTAGCCGTTACACAACCTGGCTACGATAATGAATTCATAACGCTAAAGGATGAGGATGGTAACGAGGTTTTGACCCAATACGCTGCTCAAGTATATGACAATATTGTTAGGCTGACACCTATAGCAAGTCTTAGAAAAGGAACACGCTATACTTTTTTCATCGGGGCTGGTCAGATAAAAAAGAAAAACTCAGACATTGTTAATAATGAAGATATTTCGTTCAGTTTTACAACAATGGAAGGCAAACAGCTTGAAAGTCTAGAGCTTGTAAAAACAGAGCCTGAAGACGGAGCTATCAACGTTCCTCTAAACGTACATCCCACAATGCATTTTTCAACTGATGCACGTACCTATAGAAATACCGACTACAGTAAGATAAAACTAACAAAGGATGATGGTACAGAGATAGCACGTGGACCTCTTTGCTCAGGAAACGGTTACTGGATAGAACCAAATGAACCGCTGGAACCTAATACACATTATACGTTCACCATTGGTGCAGGAGTATTCTATGATCCAGCGACTGTTTCCCCAACTAAAGAAGACTTTTCTTTCTCTTTCACTACAGTAGACCCAACGGGCATCCAAACGGTAGGAACAGATACAAAAACATACGATATCTATAACCTTCAAGGCCACAAGATACGTTCTAAAGTCAGCACAACTGATGGCTTGTCCAAGGGTATCTACATCATCAATGGCAAAAAGATGGTTGTTCAATGACAAGGATGTAATTAGTTAGGTAAAGCACTTTTTACCACAAAGTAGATACTGGAAATCTACACGGTAGGCAGGAAGGCTTAGCTTCTAAAATCCTAAAAAATGCAAATGGTACACAAGTTTGTGGTCCACAAGTTTGTGTACCAGTGTTTTTATGTGTATATTTGCACATCTTGCAGGAAGGCTGGTTGTTTGATGACATCACCCCTGCATAAACGTCTTTAAAATAAATAATGTATAGCTATACGATGAGACGGATTTTTCTTTTGGCTGCGTTGGCGAGTTCGTTGACGCTGATGGCTCAGTCTTCTGTGGAAACTGAGCGACAGTACCTGAGTGGTCATGGTTGTGATGATATGGTACAGTGGGATTTCATGTGTACCGATGGGCATAACAGTGGCAAGTGGACGAAGATAGGCGTGCCTTCGTGCTGGGAGCTGCAAGGCTTCGGCACTTACCAGTATGGCATGCGCTTCTACGGCAAGGCCACCCCAGAGGGTATTGCCGACGAGGTGGGCAAGTACAAGCATGAGTTCACGTTGCCCAAGGCTTGGGAGGGCAGGCAGATTCTGCTGGTCTTCGAGGCCGTGTTTACGGAGATGCGTGCTACCATCAACGGACGCAAGGCTGGCAATGGCACTTACCAAGGCGGTTTTACTCGTCACACCATTGATGTCAGCGACCGTATCTATTTCGGCAACAAGAAGAACCGCTTGGAGGTGGAGGTGCTGAAAGAGAGCACCAATCCGCAGGTGAACCTGGCAGAGCGCAGGGCTGACTACTGGAACTTCGGTGGCATCTGGCGTCCTGTCTTCATCATCAGCAAACCTGCTCAGAACATTGAGCGTGTGGCTATCAATGCCAAGGGCGACGGGCAATTCATGGCTGATGTCTTCCTGAATCGCGCCTTGCCTAACGGTTCTGTAAGCGTCAACATTGTGGATGCAAACGGCAAAGCGATTGCTACCAGCCCTGCCTTCACCGTTGCCAGCGATGGTGCCAAGGTGGACTTCGCAGTGAAGAACCCCAAGCTTTGGAATGCTGAGGAACCTAACCTCTATACGGCCGTCTTTACATTGAAGAACGCTGAGGGCAAGACGCTGCATGTAGAGCGCCAGAAGTTTGGTTTCCGCACCATCGAATATCGCCACACCTATAATGGCGACAAGGAAGACGGTGTGTTCATCAATGGCAAGAAGGTTATCTTCAAGGGTGCTAACCGTCACTCGTTCCGCCCAGAGACGGGTCGCACGCTGTCGAAGCAGAAGAACATAGAGGACGTGTTGCTCATCAAGTCGATGAATATGAATGCCGTTCGTCTGAGTCACTATCCTGCCGACCCAGAGTTCCTGGATGCCTGCGACTCGCTGGGTCTTTATGTAGAGTGCGAACAACCAGGTTGGCACTGGGCACATGAGACCATTACGGGTTCGAAGATTGTGGAGGAGATGGTGTTGCGCGATGTGAACCATCCGTCGATTATCTTCTGGAGCAATGGTAATGAAGGAGGTTTCAACTACGAACTGGAACCCTTCTTTACTAAGAATGACCCTCAGCAGCGCGTGGTATTATATCCGTGGGCAAACCGCAATGGTTTCGAGACCAAGCACTATCGCTCATGGGGCGAGACAGCAGAATATATGCGCCAGAAAGAAATCTTCATGCCTACCGAGTTCCTGCATGGACTGTATGATGGCGGACATGGTGCAGGCTTGAAGGACTATTGGAAGCTGATGATGTCGAATCCGCGTTGTGCTGGTGGTTTCCTTTGGGATTTGATGGACCAGGGTGTGGTTCGTACGGATATGAACAACATCGTAGACTGCATGGGCAACTTTGGTGCTGATGGTATCGTAGGTCCTCACATGGAGAAGGAAGGCTCGTTCTATACCATTCGCGAGGTGTGGAGCCCTGTACAGGTGTTGTATTTCGACAGCGGTGCCTTTACCATTCAGAATTGCTATAACTTCATCAACCTGAAGGATTGCAAGTTCAGCTACCGTCTGCTCAAGATGCCTGAATACGGAGAAACAGACGTGAAGGTGATCAAGGAAGTGAAGCTGCCTTCGCCTGATGCTGCACCAGGTGAGAAAGCCCAACTGAAGATAGAAAGAACAGATGCCGACGTGATAGAGTTGAAAGCCATAGACCCCTATGGAAAGGAAATCTTCACATGGGGCCGCAAGCATTGGACAAAGCATGGCCACTTCAATAAGCCCTATCTGAAAGAGAACACCCAGAAATATTCTTATACAGAGGACGATAACCAACTGATGGTTCAGAACGGCACTCGTCAATACACCTTCTGCAAGAAGACTGGTAGGCTGATGGGCGTTAGTGTGGGAGACAAGAAGATCTCGTTCAGCAACGGTCCCCGCTTTGTTGCTGCCAAGCGCTCAGACCGTTCAGACGATGGTTTCTACAACCACGACGACAAGCAGGCTGAAAAGAAGAAAACGCAATATACGGAATATGCTGACCAGGGCCAGTTTGCTGGCTTCACCTTCAATGACAGTACCTTAGTAGTCAACTATCTGCATGGCTCTATCAACAAGGTGACGTGGCGTTTCCTGGCTGATGGAGGTGTGTATATGAACGTCGACTATTACTTCAATGGTGTGGTTGACCTGATGGGTATCTGCTTCGACTATCCTGAGACGATGGTGAAGTCGAAGCAATGGGTGGGCAAAGGTCCTTATCGCGTTTGGCAGAACCGCATGGAAGGTCCACAGTATGGTCTGTGGCAGAACGATTACAACGACCCCATTCCTGGCGAATCGTTCGAATATCCTGAGTTCAAGGGTTATTTCTCCAATGTCGCATGGATGAAGCTGAACACCAGCGAAGGCGCCATTGGTATCGAGACCATGAATGATAAGATAGGAGTCTATACTCCTCGTGATGGACGAGACCATATTCTCTACACCCTACCTGAGACGGGAATCTCCATTCTCAAGGCCATCCCTGGTGTTCGCAACAAGGTGAATACCACCGACCTCAACGGTCCTTCTGCCCAACCCCATTGGAGCAAAGGAAAAGGAAGAATGAATGCTATTTTAAGATTTAATTGATATGAAACGACTGACTTTATTATTGCTATCTGTAGTTAGCTGTTGGCAACTGGCTATTGCTGACACCACCAAACCCTGGACTTTCTGGTACTGGATGTATGGTGCCGTATCAGAACAAGGTATCAAGGCAGACCTTCAGGCGATGAAGGATGTGGGCTTGGGAGGCTGTTATCTGATGCCCATTCGTGGTGCCGAGGAACGTCCGGAATACCAAGGTCAGGCCAATGCAATGAGCAATGAGTTCTGGAAGATGGTTGACGTTGCCTTGGAGGAGGCCGACAAACTTGACCTGGAAATGGGTATTCACGTCTGCGATGGTTTCGCACTGGCTGGCGGTCCTTGGATCAAGCCAGAGGAATCGATGCAGAAGGTGGTCTTCTGCGATACGATAGTTCGCGGAGGCCACCACCATTTCAAGATGCCCAAGCCTCAACATTACAAGGACTATTATAAGGACATTGCAGTTTATGCATTCCCTGTGTCCGACCTGAACGTGGAAACGTTTGCCATGAGGTATGCCGACCTCAAGCAGAAGTATTCTCTGAAGGGTGGGCCCAAGGTTACCTATTCGCGCGAAGTCATCATCAACGACAAAGGCGTGTTTTGTGCTGACAATCCCTGCTGGATTCAATACGAACTGCAGAAGCCAACGTTGATTTTCAATATAGAGGTAGAACCATCAGGCACCAACTTCCAGTGTCAGCGACTCAAAGTGAAAGCGTCTGACGATGGCGTGATATTCCACGACGTGAAGCAGTTGACGCCTCCACGACAAGGATGGCAGAATACAGACTACAGCACCACCTTCAGCATTCCCCCCACTCGTGCCAAGTATTTCCGTCTGGAATGGACACCCGAAGGCACAGAACCAGGTGCTGAAGACCTGGATGCAGCCAAATGGAAACCCGTATTGCGAGTGAAGGACATCCGACTGGGCACCCTGCCTGCTGTTGACAATTGGGAAGGAAAAGCTGGTCTTGTTTGGCGCATTGCTCCTGACACACCTGCCGAACACATTAACCGCAAACAGCACACCCACGGTTATCAGATGGTAACCACCACGATGAAGGGCGATATGGTAGAGCTGAACCTTCAGGGTGGAACTTATCGCGTGCTGCGAATGGGCTACACATCCACTGGTCACACCAACGCTACTGCTGGTGGTGGCAAGGGTCTGGAGTGCGACAAGTTCTCGCGCAAGGCTGTTGAGAAGCAGATAGAGAACTGGTTTGGACAATTCATGAAGCGTCCGCACCATGATGTCATCAAGTATATGCACGTCGACTCCTGGGAGTGTGGCAGTCAGAACTGGACGCCCAATTTCCTGGATGAGTTTGCTCGTCGTCGTGGCTACAACCTCTTACCCGTATTGCCTGTATTGGCTGGTGTTCCCATTGACAATGCCGACTTGATACTGCGTCATGTCCGTAAGACGATTGACGAGTTGAAGAACGAGGCCTTCTTTGGTACTGTTGAAGAGATGGCGCGCAAGTATGATGTTAAGCTTTCGTGCGAGAATGTGGCTCCCACGATGGTTTCCGATGGTATGTCGCACTATCGCAACGTGGATATTCCTATGGGCGAATTCTGGCTGAACTCGCCTACCCACGACAAGCCCACCGACATGCTGGATGCCATCAGTGCTGCTCACGTCTATGGCAAGAACATTGTGCAGGCTGAGGGATTCACAGAGGTTCGTGGTGTCTGGGACGAGACACCTGCCATGATCAAGCCCTTGCTGGACAGAAACTTTGCACTGGGCATGAATCGCCTCTTCTTCCACGTGAACACCCATAACCCTTGGATGAACAAGAAACCAGGAATGACACTGGATGGCATCGGACTCTTCTTCCAGCGCGACCAGACCTGGTTCCCTGAGGCAAAGGGGCTTGTGAAGTATATCACCCGTTGTCAGGAACTCCTGCAAAAGGGTAAACCCGTGGTGGATATCGCAGTCTATACGGGCGAAGAACTTCCTGCTCGTGCCTTTACCCCAGACAAAGTGGTGAAGATGCTTCCAGGCTTGTTTGGCGACAAGCGCGTGGCTGCTGAGAAAGCCCGTCTTGCCAATGTCGGACAACCTATGGAGGAATCGCCCGTTGGCGTGCGCCACTCTGCCGGTATCCTGGATATGAAGGACTGGATTAATCCGCTGCATGGCTATCTGTACGATTCGATGAACAAGGACGCCCTGCTCACCAAGACCTTTAATTATAAGGTATTAGTCATTCCAGAGGGCACACAGCTTTCAAAAGAAACCAAGACCCGCATTGAGCGACTGCAAAAGCAGGGTGTGCTGGTGATTGACAGAGCTTATCATGGTTCACAACTGCAGGGCATTGCTCCTGATGTGGTATTGCCAGAAGGCATTGCCTTTAACCATCGCCATGATGATGGCAAGGACATCTACTTCTTCTCGAACCAGACAAATCAGACGCAGACCTTCAGGCCAACCTTCCGTCAAGACAGGGCTTGGGGCGTGCTTTACTATCCTCTGTCTGATGATTCCTACGAATATAAAGGCTCTGTTACGTTAGCGCCCTATGAATCCGCATTTGTTTCTCTAGGAGAAACAGAGGGTTTCTCTAGCAGAAACAAAGTGTTTCCCCAGGAGAAACAGACTGTTTCTCTTAATGGGAATGGTGGAAACACCTATGATATCACTTTCAAGGAGAGTAACATCGTGCTGAAGAACCAGCAATTGTTCGATTGGAGCAAGCATCAGAACGACAAGATTCGCTATTTCAGCGGTCATGCTCGCTACAAGACAACATGGACTGTAAAGAACAAGAAGGCTGTGAAAAACCGTTCTTGGATAGCATTCCCCAACGTGAAGGACATTGCCCATGTATGGGTGAATGGCAAGGATTGCGGTTATGCATGGACAGCTCCCTACGAGGTAGAGGTTACTGGAGCCCTGAAGAAGGGTAGCAACAAGATAGAAATCGAGGTGGTGAACACATGGCACAATGCCCTGCGTGGTGCTGATCAAGGCAAGGCTCCATACGATGGAATATGGACGAATGCCAAGTATCGCACGAAGGGCGATGGATTGTTGCCTGCAGGACTCATCGAACAACCCATACTTAAAACAGAGAAGTAAAAATGAGAAAATGGATTTGTGCCCTCGTGGCACTATTAGCCATCACAGCTAATGCGAAGGTAACATTGCCCAAGTTCTTTGCTGACAACATGGTATTGCAACAGCAGTCGGAGTGTAACATCTGGGGGAAGGCTGATGCCAATAAAATGGTGAGCATCAAGACCACATGGGATAACAAAACCTACAAGGTGAAGGCTGATAACAAAGGCGACTTCGAGGTAAAGGTGAAAACACCAAAAGCTGGTGGTCCTTACGAAGTGATAATTCTTGAACCATCAGCTGTCATCCTTCGTAACGTGATGATTGGCGAGGTGTGGATATGCTCTGGTCAGTCGAACATGGAGATGCAGATGAAGGGCTTCAAACAGCAACCTGTGGAGGGAACGACAGAGGAGTTGTTGAATTGCAAAGACTCGCAGTTAAGACTGTTTACCGTCAAGCGCCACGTGTCGTTGACGCCAGAATGGGATGTTACAGGTCAATGGAACGAAGCCAATAGTGCCAGCGTTCGCGACTTCTCAGCCACAGCCTACTATTTTGGCAAGGCTTTGCGCCAAGCACTGGATGTTCCTGTAGGACTTATCTGCACTTCGTGGGGTGGTTCTGCTTGTGAGGCCTGGATGGCTCCTGAGTGGTTGAAGGCATTCCCTAAGGTAAAACAGACCATCACGGAGGAGGATATGAAGAAGCTTCAGCAACGTTGTCCTACCGCTTTGTATTATGGACAGCTCAAGCCCCTTATTGGCTATACCATGCGTGGTGCTATCTGGTATCAGGGCGAAGACAATATTCCTCGCTATGATTTCTATGCTCCGCTGATGAAAGCGATGGTGGAGGGCTGGCGCAAGGATTGGAAACAGGGCGACTTCCCCTTCTACTATTGTCAGATAGCGCCTTACGACTATTCACTCATCAATTGGGAAGGTAGTCAGTATCTGCGTGAACAGCAACAGAAGGCTGAGTCGATGATCAGCAATGCCCGTATGGCTGTGCTGATGGATGCTGGTTTGGAATATGGCATTCACCCCAGAAAGAAGCGTCAGGCTGGTGAGCGATTGGCCCTGCTGGCACTCAGCAATACCTACGAAATGAAGGGGTTGCCCGACTTTGCAGTCTATAAAGAGGTGACATTCCAGAACGACACTGCTGTGGTTGCCTTTGACAGAAGCAAGGAATGGGTTTACTTCGAGCATGGCACTACTTCCAAGAACTTCGAAGTGGCTGGTGCTGACAAGGTGTTCCATCCTGCCACCAAGGTGTGGGTGAGTCGTAATCGTGTCTATGTGGTTTGCGACAAAATCAAGAAGCCCGTTGCTGTGCGCTATGCCTTCAAGGATTGGGTGGATGGCGACCTAATGCACGATGGATTGCCAGTATCTTCATTCAGAACGGATAATTGGGACAAGCCAACGAATCAATACAATAGCAAAGAAGACTATAATAATCCGAAATGACAAAGAATATGCAACGCATCCTCACTCTTTTACCTCTTTTCCTCTTGACCCTTTTACCCTTAAAGGCTCAAACCTCCATTGCAGGACTCTTCCCCTTAGAGAACAGCGGACGCTTGGTATGGAACTTCAACGCTGGTTGGCGCTTCCATCTGGGCGATGTGGCTGGTGCTGAGGCGAAGGATTTCAACGACAAGTCGTGGGAAGTTGTATCAACGCCCCATACGGTCCAGCTGATGCCTGCAGAGGCTAGTGGTTGTCGCAACTATCAAGGTATTGCGTGGTATCGCAAGCATTTTGTGTTGCCCAAGGAGTGTGTTGGTCGTGATGTTACCCTGCACTTCGAAGCCATCATGGGCAAGCAAACCATCTACATCAATGGCAAAAAGGTAAAGGAGCACGAGGGTGGCTATCTGCCCATCACGATTTCGCTTTCAGATTGTTCCGTAGGCGATGATATCGTCATTGCCATCTGCGCAGACAATAGCGACGACAAAACCTACCCTCCTGGCAAGAAACAGATGACCCTTGACTTTGCCTATCATGGTGGCATCTATCGTGATGTATGGCTCATCGCCAAGAATAAGGTTGCCATCACGGATGCTCTTGAGGAAAACAAGGTGGCTGGTGGAGGTCTCTTCATCCATTATGCCAACATCAGCGAGAAGAGTGCTGAGGTTTTTGTCAATACGGAAGTGCGCAACAACGACAGCAAGCCTCATGCTGTGATTGTAGAAAATAGCCTGGTCTCGTATACTGAGGCTAAGCCTCAGCGAACGAAACTTTCGCTAAAAGCAGGGGAGGTTAAGACCATCACCCAACGCTTCCTCGTGAAGAATCCCAAGCTCTGGAGTCCAGAGACACCTTATTTATATCATATAGCCACTCGCATCAAGGAGGGCAAGCAATCGCTCGATGGTGGTATCACGAAGATTGGCATCCGTAGCTTCGAATTTGTTCGTACGGATGATGCCCAAGGTCGTAAGCCTGGCTTCTATCTCAATGGCAAGAAGTATCATCAGCTGGTAGGTGCCAATCGTCATCAGGACTTCGCCTACGTAGGCAATGCCCTGCCTAATAGCCAACAATGGCGCGATGCCAAGCGCTTGCGTGATGCTGGGTTTACCATTATTCGTACAGCCCACTATCCCCAAGACCCCTCGTTCATGGATGCTTGCGATGAACTGGGATTGTTTATCATCGTAGCCACTCCTGGATGGCAATATTGGAACAAGGATGCTGGATGGGACGAAAAGGTGCACGAGAATACTCGCAACATCATACGTCGCGACAGGAATCACCCTTGTGTCTTGATGTGGGAACCCATCTTGAATGAGACGCGCTATCCTGAGGAATTCGCCCTAAAGGCATTACAGATTACGAAGGATGAATACCCTTATCCCTATCGTCCTATAGCTGCTGCTGACGTGCATTCCGCTGGAGTTGCAGAAAACTATGACGTTGTGTATGGATGGCCAGGCGATGACTTCAAGACCGATAAGCCCAAGCAGTGCATCTTCACTCGTGAGTTTGGCGAGTTGGTTGACGACTGGTATGCCCACAACAACCTGAATCGTGCTTCCCGTTCGTGGGGCGAGCGTCCTATGCTGATACAAGCCATGAGCCTCTATCGCTCCACTCAAGAGCTCTATAATACCACAGGCCAGTTTATCGGAGGTTGCCAATGGCACCCCTTCGATCATCAGCGAGGCTATCATCCAGACCCCTATTGGGGTGGTATCTACGATGCTTTCCGTCAAAAGAAAACGGCCTTTGATATGTTTGCTTCCGTTCTTTCAGGACCTGTTGCTACCGAGTCGAAGCCTACGAAACCCATCGTAGCTTTTGCCCATGAGATGACGCAGTTCTCTGAGAAGGATATTACCATCTTCAGCAATTGTGACAGTGTTCGCTTGACCATGTATGATGGTGAGCATTGCTGGACGCTGCCTGTTGATAAGGGATTGGTTGTTTTCAAAGATGCATGGGACTTCTTCGAAGCTCGCAACTGGAGCTACACCCAGCGCAATTGGCAGAATGTGAAGATGGTGGCTGAGGGCATCATGGGTGGTAAGGTGGTTTGCAAGGAAGAGAAGATGCCTTCACGCAGAAGTACCAAGCTTCGTCTATATGTCGATGAGATGGGTAAGCAGCTGGTGGCTGATGGCTCTGACTTCGTGGTGGTAGTCTGCGAAGTAACGGATGACCTTGGACACGTCCGTCGTTTGGCTAAGGAGAACATCCGTTTCACCATAGAAGGCGAAGGTGAAATCATTGGCGACGCCAGCATCAATGCCAATCCTCGAGCTGTGGAATGGGGCTCAGCACCTGTTCTTATTCGCAGTACCAAGAAGGCTGGCAAGATAAAAATCAAGGCAGAGGTGCAGTTCCCTGGCACCCACGCTCCCACTCCCGCTGAACTGGAGATAGAGAGCATTGCTTACGATATGCCCATGTGCTTTAATCCTAGTGAGACTAGTCAAACTAGTCAAACTAGTAAGACTAGTGCCTCTACTTCCTCCACCCTTTCCGAAGCAGAAAAAGCCAAAATGTTGCAGGAAGTAGAGGCCCAACAAGCTGACTTCGGCATACAGAAATAAGAAAATATTTTGCGATTTCAAAAAATCTTCGTACTTTTGTCGCCATGACAAGGGTACGAAGGTTCTTTTTAACCCTATTGTTAGGGGTGATGTCGATGGTTGTCTGCAGGGCGCAGACAGTCCCTTCCGTCATTTCTGAACACTATACAACAGCCAACGGACTGCCCTCCAACAATGTGCTTTGTGCCCTAAGAAGCCATGATGGTTTTATGTGGTTAGGCACCTGGTATGGTCTTTGTCGTTTTGATGGTGGCAAGTTTGTTACCTATAACCAACCCATACAAGCAGCATCAGACAATCCACCCCGTAAGATTGAAAGTATTGCAGAAGACAGACTGGGTACTTTATGGCTGAAAACGGTTGACTGGAAACTCTATACCTTTAATCCTCGAACACTTCATTTTCATGCCGTTTACAACGAACTGAAAAAGTATGCCAAGAATCTGCAGGTCATCAAAATACAACGCGACGACGAAGGGCACATCTTGTTGCTGACAAAGGACAAAACGTTGTTGATGGCTTGTACGGATAAAAAGGGGAACATCAGCATACAGAAACTTGTTGATGCCAAGGGAAAGATTGACCCACAGACATTCCAACTGCGAGAGGATGTCACTCAGGAGACGAAGGATTATTGGTCCTATGTGGGTCGTGACTATCGTATCTTTACCTTGAAAAAAGGAAAGATGACACTGGCAGAAGCAATGGAAAAAGACAATGCCCAGCAACAGTTGAAGATGGAACATCTAGTCCATTTGGCTACAGAAGCAGGTATTGACAAGTATCAACAGCTCTATCAAGACAATGACAGTCTGGTGTGGGTAACCACCTTCTCAGAAGGTATTTACTGTATCAGTACGCCTCGCCATACTTTCCATCTTATTTCATTGCCTAACAATGACATGACGGGTGTCCGCTGTATCTATCAGATGCGCAACGGAAAGATTTTAGTCAGCACTCGAAGTCGTAATGTATACATCTACAATACCAATGGCGAACTGCTGAAAACATTCCCATATGCACAATATGGTATTGGAGCGGTTTATCATGCCATAGAGGATAATCGTGGACGGTTGTGGCTCTCTACTAAAGGTGACGGACTGATTGTGGCCACACCTGACAGTTCACAGCCTATGGGTTACCAGTTGACGCATTACAGGAATCAGAAAGATAATCCTGCCAGTATCAGTGGTAATAATGTATACTACACCTTCTTCGATTCGAAAAACAGGATTTGGGTTGGTACACTGGATGGTGGACTGAACTTAGTCACGGAGGGCACTGACGGACAACTGACCTTCTATAACAAGCAGCATGGTTTTAAGCATTACCCTGCCTATGGTCTTTATACAGAGGTTCGTAACATCACGGAAGACCAGCAAGGACGACTGTGGATTGGAACCATCGATGGACTGATGAGCATCAATGGCGATTTCAGTAAGCCACAGGATATCCAGTTCAAAACATATCAAAACGCCCAAACAGCAACCTTTGCCAACAACGACATCTATACCTTGCATCGTGACCAGACGGGTCAGATTTGGATGGGAGCCTTTGGTGGTGGACTACAACGTCTTGTGCTAGACGATCAAACCATCCGCTTTGAACCCCTTGGACCTCGTGAGGGCTTGCGCAACGATGTCATTTTCTCAATTACTGAAGACTTGCACGGACGACTTTGGTTTGCCACAGAGGCGGGCCTCTCCTGTTATAATCAGCAAACTGGACGCATTCGCAACTTCAATCGCTACGATGGCATTCCTGATGTTGAAATAGAAGAGGCTTCTGCTTTATGCTGCTCTGACGGACACCTGTGGATTGGTACCAAAGAAGGCATCCTGTCCTTTAATCCAGAGCAGTTACAAACCAGTAATGCCAATTATCGTACCTGCATCATTGATGTTATTACAGATAATCTGTCGTATGTCGGACCTATTGCCATTCCCTATAGTGAACAAATAGAGTTGGAACACGAGCATAACTCGTTTATCATAGAGTTTGCTGCATTGAAATTCCAGGATCATTCACAGACCAGCTATCGTTATAAACTGGAAGGCTACGATCGCGACTGGCACTATCCTGGTCCACATCGCATCGCTGCATACAATGAAGTGCCTCCAGGCAACTATACCTTCGTCGTAGAATCCCTTGACGATGCGAACCCTACCCTTCAGTCGTCTGCACGCATCATGGTTCGTATCTTGCCACCTTGGTGGGCTACGTGGTGGGCATATCTTATTTATATATGTATTGCAGCACTGATTGCATGGCTCGTTATCCGCACCATTTTGCAGATGAACCGCATGCGCAACGAAATTTATATCAGTCAGCGATTGGCTAAGTTGACCTCAAAGCCTGACGAAGGCGATGAGTTCATTGATCGTCTGCACCGCATCATTCGTCAGAACATTCCCAACAGCGATTTCAATATCGATGATATGGCTGCAGAGATGGGCGTTTCACGTTCGGCCTTCTATAAAAAGGTGAAAGGTACTACAGGCTTTGCCCCTGTCGACCTCATCAAAGAGTTCCGCCTCAGTCATGCTGCAGAGCTCCTACAAACCACCAACATGAACATCACGGAGATTGCCTATCGTTCTGGTTTCAAGGATGCCAGCTATTTCGGCAAATGCTTCCGCAAACGTTATGGTATGTCGCCTCGCGAATACATTAACCAGCAATAAACAAATTACAAACTACAATGAAAACAATTCAAGCCCTTGCAGTTCTGCTGCTCTGCAGTGTGAATACTTTTTCCCAGACACGTGATAAATATGAATTCATGCGCAATCTACCCGCTTATGCCGACTCGCTGATAGCCGACCTGAACTATCCTTTAGCATGGGGGCACAGCGATATCAAAGACTTTGATGAATGGCGCCAAGTGGCTCGACAAAAGGTGTTCGATTGTATGCTCACTCCCCCACCCGCTCCAACACATGGCTATGAGACGAAGGTGCTGTACGAGGAACAGCGTGACGGTTATAAAGCTCGCAAGATAGAGATTCGTCTGAGCCGATACTATACAGTACCTGCCTATGTACTGATTCCCGATGGCAAGGGACCTTTCCCAGCTGTGAATGCTTTGCACGACCACGGAGCTCATCTTTTTATCGGCAAGGAGAAGATGATTCGTCCATTAGCTTGTGAAGACTCAACCGTCATCAAGGATGCCGATGAATGGCTGAAGGGTTATGAGGGTCAGTACTTTGGTGACTATCTGGCCCAGAACGGTTATGTTGTTTTCTCTGCTGATGCTCCCATGTGGGGCGAGCGAGGACAGAAAGAAGGAGCCCGTAGAGACCGTTATGACATGATAGCAGGCAACATGATGATGTATGGCATCAACCTCTCAGCTTGGATGACCTATGACGATATTGCAGGCACCGAATTCCTAGCAAAGATGCCTGAAGTAGATGCTCAGCGAATAGGTTGTACAGGATGGTCAATGGGTGCCTATCGTGCTTGGATGCTGGCTGCCTTGAGTGATCGTATCAAGGTAGGTACATCTATCTGTTGGATGGTAACCACCGACGAACAGATGTCATTCAAATACAGTCGTACGGAAAATGGTGGCTTTGCCAATTGTTTCCCAGGCCTCCGTCGTTGGCTCGATTATCCACATATAGCCAGTATGGCCTGTCCCAAGCCCATGCTTTTCATCAATGGTTCACAAGACAAACTCTTCCCTGTGGCAGGTGTCGAGAAAGCATTCAAAACAATGCACGACACTTGGAAGTCGCAAAAGGCCAACGACAAACTAGAGACAGAGCTATGGGACATTCCCCATAGTTGCAATAAAAAAGCCCAGCAACGGGTGCTGGACTTTTTTAAGAAACATCTTTGATTGTAATTACTCAGCCAATGGGTCGAAGGTGCCCAAAGCACCACCATTGTTATAGTCTTCCCAACCAATAGTCTGCAGCAGACCTTGGTTGTGAGCAGAAACGCCCTGAGTGAAGCCCAAGAAGTAGTACTTTGGCAAGTAGTTGATATACTTCAGTGATTTGTCTGTATTACGGTCGTCGCCTGGACGTTCTGTATAAACCAAGTACTTCTTATAAAAATCCTTCAAGTCGATAAGTTGCTGAGTCAGGTCCTTACGCAAGTCAACACCATCAGGACGAGTCCAGTCATTATCATTCAGATACTCTAGCAATGGGTCTTTGTCATAATCCTGACGAGCTGTTGTAATGCTGTACTCGTCTACATTCTCCCAGTTTACCTGATACATGAAGCTCTCACGACGCTGACCATTGAATGGCTTAAAGCCCAGCCAGGTGCAGGTGTTGCCACCCCAGCCCGAAGGCAACCAGGTAGAAGGAGCACCCTGAGGCAGCTCTGCACCACCGTCAAAGAGCATCCAACGACGCATATCATCGAAGCGCTTGCCCTCGTAAGCGAACTCAATCTGACGCTCATACAGAATAGCACTCATGCAGGTAGCCTCATCAGAAGAAAGAGTCAGTCCACAGTCGCCCGTATAACCGGCACGTAGACGGATGCGCTTCAAGATTGTATATGCCTCATCGGTATGTCCAGCCAGACAAGCTACCTCAGCCAAGTTCAGCAGAACCTCAGCATAGCGCAACTCCATCAGCGGAGCAGCAGAGCAGAATGGAACGGCATAGCCACCATTCTTGGCACCCTGTCCGTCAGGACGATAGTCATAGACAGCAGCATTCACATCTAAATCGTCAGACTTCTTGCGAACCATTACACCACCAGCCTTGCTAATGTTGTCAGCACCACGATAACTGTTATTGTCTATATCCAAAATGTCGCCATTGTAGAACCAGTTATAGTTCCACAGTACATAGTTGGCACCCTTGTCATAAGAAGGATTGTGTGGATCCATTGCAGTAGCATCGCCATAACCACCTACCTTGTAAGCCCAACGTACGCCAGGGAAGGCGAAGGTACGATAGAAACGTGGGTCACGATCCATAAACGGATACTGATGGTCATAAACAATTGTAGAATTAGCCAGTTTACTATAAGCGGTATAAGTAGATGGAGCCTTACCATCAGACATAGGGAAGAGATCAACCATCATCATAGAAGCTGTCCAGCCGCTACCGCCTGTATTAGCTGGACGGATATAACGCTCCCAACGGTTGTGCTTCACATTATCGGCATAGCCAGAGAAGTCAACCAAAGTATTATACAAGGTTACGAAAACTGCTTCAGGATTCTTGGTAGAAGTAGCAAACATATTGGCAAACGAAGAAGCGTTCACACCAGGATCTCCCTCGCCATAGAGGCCGTAACCACAAGCGTTGATCGTAGACAAATCCTTTTGCATAATCTCATAAGCATTCTTGATGCGATCTGGATCCTTAGCACGATTGAACAGTGGGCTACACCAGAGTGTCAGCACACGGCCTTTCAGTGCCAGTGCAGTACCAGAAGTTACACGACCGTAGTCTTCAGAACTCTCCCAACCACCGTTGATAGTATAAGGTCTAAGCAGTTCTGCCGACTTATCCAAATCCGCAATAATAAACTCAAAGCAAGCCTTAGCACTGGAACGCTGGGTAAAGGCTGAAGGACTGGGCTCAAGCACCTTGTCGACAATGGGCACACCACCATACCATTTCACCAATTTATAATAGGTCCATGCACGGAAGAAGTAAGCCTGACCCAACAACTCGTTTTTCTGCTCCTGAGTTAACGTACCACCCTCAATACCTTCAATAGCATTATTGATGTTACGGATAGCGCCATAAACTGCCTGCTGCACGTTATCCATATTGGCACCACCGAAATAGTCCTCTACCTGATTGGTAGTGGTGGCTGACTGCATCGGGGCATCAGTTCCATTCAAATACTTGGAGAATCCAGTGTACTCCTCCGTTGACTTGCCAGCCTCATCAGGACCACCTTGAGATGGATATTGCCAGTTCATACCTACTTTGTCAATATCAGTAACATCAGGCAGACACCAACCGTAGAGGTCATTGATACGGCCTTTAGCTCCGACATAGTAATTATATACATCCTGTCCTGTAGCATCATAATTCTGCTTCTCCTCAAGGAACGAATCGCTGCAGGAAGTAAGAGCAGAAGCTCCCAACAACAGGAATCCGAAATATTTTATACTATTTTTCATAATTGTTTTCTTTTAAGATAGAATAATAGATTAGAATCCCAGATTTAAACCAATCGTCCACTTGCGCAGGTTAGGATAGGATCCATAGTTACCTGCCATCGGATTGAAGAACTTGTCTGGATTGTCGTTGTAGAAGTTGATGATGTTCTGACCCGTCACGTTAAAACGTACACTCTGAATACCAGTACCCTTGAACCAAGCCTTTGGCAAACTGTAAGCCAGCGTCAGACGATTCAAAGTAATGCGAGCGGCACTGATACGCCAGAATGAAGAGGCAGCACTGTTGATGCTGAAGCCTGGGTTAGGCAGCGAACCATTGCGATTAGCCTTCTGAATCAGGTTGCCCTGTCCATCGTAAATATCATCATATACAAAGATGTCATCAGGATTCCAGAATGAGGGCATATTGGTAAAATCGTCTTTATATGACAAGCCTTTGACAATCTCGTAAGAACCCCAGTTAGCGCCAAACTGCATGGTCAACTGGATTCCCTTCCACTCTGCACCAGCATTGATGGTAAAGCCATAGATATTATTGCTACGTTTGCTCAACTGTACTTCATCCTCTGCAGTAACCTCATGGTCTGGACCTTCATATTCTCCAGTTGCCTGGTTATAAGCACCACGGATATCCTTATAAATCAACATACCTGGATGTACATCTTTCTTTTCCATACCAAGGTATTTACCATATGTGCCATCATCCTTCTTCAGATAGGTGTCGAAGTATTCATCAATGTCGTGGTAGGTACGGAACATACCCAAGCACTGATAACCCCAAAGACCTGCATCTGAACGGTCGCCTGGACGAACTGCCTTATAATAGTCAGAAGTAGCCCACTGCTGCTCGTTAACCTTATTATCATGATAGCCTGTATTCAAGTTAACATGATACTTAAAGTCCTTACCAATCTTATCGCGCCAGCCAATGCTAAGCTCCCATCCCCAGTTATCCATGCTACCATAGTTGTATGGAGCACTCTGGTTACCAACGATTGAAGGAATCAGACTCGTGTAGTTCAACAGAATATCGCGGTTGCGCTCATAGTAGTAATCCATGGTTACACTCAGGCGTTGGTTGAGGAAACGGAAGTCAAAACCGACATTAGTCTTGTAAGATTTACTCCAGTGAACATCCTCGTTATAAGTAGCTGAATTCTTATTCATTGTGATACGACCACCAGAAGCATTCTGAGTACCTTCACCAAATACAGAACCCTTATTGGGGTCAAGGTTATAGGTGGCCTGCCACTGCCAAGGTGCAATGTTGTCACGACCTGTAATACCATAAGAAGCGCGAACCTTTAGGAAGTCAATCCACTTGAGCCACTTGGCGTTCTGGAAGAAAGGCTCTTCACTCATCACCCAACCCAAGCTGAAGGTGGGGAAGGTTCCCCAATAGTTCTTGGGTGCAAACTTGGTAGAAGCATCCGAGCGGAGCAGGAACTCAACCAGATACTTGTCACTATAAGCATAGTTAGCACGCCAAATGTAAGAAAGCATACCACTCTCAGAACGACTGAAGTTAACAGAAACCTCTGTCTCATCCTTATTAACGCCAGAATACTGATAGTTAGTAAACTCATAAGGAGCTGTAGCCTTAGAGAAGTTAAATTCACTCTCTGCCTCAGATTTCTCGATAGAGAACAAAGCACTTACATCATGCAAGCCAAACTTACGATTATACTGGAACGTAAGGTTAATCTGGTAGTTGTCCGTGCGAATCATCTGACGACTCAAGAAGTCACCATTGTTCTGGGTACGCTTGTTGAAATTGGACTCAGCCAGATAATCATAGCCGGTATCACCACTGGTTGGAGTGTACATATGCATACCGCTACCATAACGGTGGCTCATTTCATAGAGGTCATATTTCGAACCATATTGGTTGGTCTTGCTTGTACTGATACTCTTGGCATAAGAGAAGCTGATCTTCAAACCCTGCAGAATCTTGCTCCATCCAAAGTCATAAGAGATACGTCCATTAATGGTTGAGTTTGAATCCATATTCTTGGTGAAGTCACCATTATTCTGGAGAAGGTCATAATGATAAGTTCTCAGATTGTTACCATCAGCCTGGTTACTGATACCATAAGGCAACAAGGCGTGGCCATCAACATACTCAGGGAGGTAGTAAGGACGGGTCAGCAGACGCTGATAGTCCTCAGTACCAGAACCACCTACTGATACATAAGGTGAGTTCTTCTTGCCATAGTCACCACTGACATTCAAGCCAGCAGACAACCACTTGCTAATCTTTACATCTAAACCTGCACGATAGTTCCAACGGTCATAGTCCAAGTTACCCAAGTTACCATCCTGCTTGAAATAGCCAACAGATGCGAAATAGTTAACGTTATCCGTAGCACCACTGACATTGACGTTGTGCTTCTGGGTATAACCTGTCTTCCAGTACTTGTCCAGCAAGTCATAGTTCAAACCCTGCATAGCAGCCAACTCGTCAGCCTGGAAAAGTTGCGTTGTATTATCCAAAGAAGCATTCTTTGGATTGCGGGCTGTAACGATATTCACCAAACGACCAAAGTCATAGGCGCTCAGCATTGAGGGACGAGAAATCTCGTCAGCTATACCGAAGCTACCATTATAAGAAATACGGGGAGCACCCAACTTACCTTTCTTGGTAGTTACCAAGATAACACCATTAGCAGCACGGGCACCATAAACAGCAGCAGCAGCATCCTTCAATACAGAGATGCTCTCAACCTCAGAAGGATCAAGGTTACTAAATGCCTCAGCACCAGGGTTCTGACGGATATTACCCATCTTTACATCATTTGGATAGATATAGCCATCGATAACGTAAAGTGGCTCTGGATTTGTGTTTGTATCTACATTACCTGCCAAAGAAGACAAAGAACGAGCATCACGCACATACAGCTGAGCACGCTCACCAGGGCGAGCATCGCCACCTGCTACTGACAGACCGTTTACCAAACCACTCAGGGTAGAACCAAGGCTACCACCAGCGAGGTCCTGAACGTCATTCATATCTACTGTTCCTACAGAACCAGTCAAGTGGGCCTTTTTCTGAGTACCATAACCTACAACAACAACTTCCTGCAAGTCTGTGTTGTTGGTTTCCAGTTGTACTCTACCACCCGTTGTTGCCATATCCTTATAACCAATGTAGGAAATAACGATTTTACCATTATTTGGAACTTCCAATTTGTAATTACCGTCAAAATCAGTAACGGTAGCGGTCTTGGTACCTTCGACGCGCACAGTAGCTCCAATAACAGGTTCGCCAAGTTCGTCAATAACCGTACCAGTCACCACTTTATTCTGGGCCATCATAGGCAGTGCACACAGCATTGCAACACCCAGCAAAAATGATTTTATAGTCTTATTCATAATTATATGCTCTTTAGTTGATGATTATACTTAAGGAAGCCAACGTGGGTCACCTGTTCCGAGCGTAGCCTGCTTTGAATTGCTGATATGGAAGTCGCCATTAGCGGGATCAGCAAAGTGTGGGTCTTCCTCGATATAGGAACCGCTCGTATCGTAACTCGTTACATTACCACTGGTATCGAATGTACCATCTTTCTTCTGATAGGTATTGTTCAAGAAGGTTGCGGTTGCCTGATTCTGCTTACCTGCCAAGAAACGGCGAGGAACACCAGACGAAGAACAATCAAAGAAGATACAGTTAGTCATGTTCCAGTAAGAAGTAGACTTACCTGCGATACCGTTGTAGTTACCCCATTGACCATCAGAACAAACATGATAGAACGTACAATGATCATAAGTAATGGTGTTGTCATCCCATCCTAATGAAGGTTGTGTCTGTGACCAACCAAAACCACCATACTGAACGAAATATTTTCCATCCAATTCACCTGTATTGTAGAAAGTAGAATTCTTGACCGTTAAGTCACGAATATAGCCGCTGCCCTTATTTGTCCAGAAATAGCCCGTACTTCCACCTGTCCCCATATCACTGGTCTTCGTGCTGGTGAGGTGCACCAGACAGTTATCTACCAATACCGTTGTTGGGAACCAGCAAGACACCTTGTTGTCGTAGAAGAAGAACGACTCCAGATTGTCAATGTTACAATTAAGAACAGATATAGGCTCTGTTGAGCAATAGAAATTATAGTCAGCACCCCAGGCTGTTACTACGATTGGCTCAATAGCGGGCTTCTTACTCATGGCTATGAAGGCTGCATCAGAACCTGCGCAGTCGAAGTCAATTTCGCGGAGAGTCAGGCCCAAAGAGGTCTCAAAGCCTGCGCGCTTACCATTGAACTTAATCTTAGCTCTACCTGTCTCACTAACTGGACGGAAAGTGACGATGGTGTTGCCCAACTGCAGTGTATCAGAGATATAATACTCCTTACCATCCTCCAAACGATAGGTGATATCCGTAGCAGCATAGCTCACTGGAATTGGATTATTCTTGAGGTACAAGTTAATGTCGCTACCAGCAGGAATCGTTCCCATCTCAATGGTATAGGTATTCCACTTAACCTCCGTCGTTTCAGCAGGAGCCGTGTTACCCTCAGGAATATTGTCATTCACCTTAATCGTTGCACGATAGTAGGTCTTGTTGATACGAGGAACCGTAACGTAATTAACCTTTGTCACACGATCCTTGGCTATGACATTGGTACATTCGTCAGGCGTGTCGCCTTGGAAAACATTAACCGTGTAAGTTCCTGCACCATTGATAGCATCCCACGTAATCGTCTGGGACTGCTTGTCAGAGCTGGCCTTGACTGTAACTGTAGAGGCATCTGGGGTCGTGAGCTGGAAACCAGGATACGTACCAACGAATGACTCTTTTTCAAAACCATCTTGTGCACATGAAGCCAAAAACATACCTGCCGATAGCAGTAGGCATGTCTTCATTGTTGCTAATAAATGATTCTTTTTCATAAGCATTTAATGTTAGTAATTATTAATTCTTCTCATTTAAATATTTCTTTCAGATAAGCCACGTTCGTGCCGAAGTTTCCACGCACATTGCGCACATCCTTGGCATTACGGCTGCGTTCCACGACAAGCCACCCTTTCCATTTCATCTTGTCAAGGGTCTTCTTGACCTTGCGCATGTCGATGCGGGGGTCTTTGTCCAAAGTCACACTATCAGTCAGCGAGGCATGTATCTGGGCTACACGCTTACTGCCCAACAGCTTTAGTTCTTTCGAAGGATCCAATTGCTGATCAACGGCATCTTGCAGATTATAGTAAATCTTGATGCCTTCGCAGTTGACCTCCTTTAATAAATTAATGTTCGCGCGCGCGTCAAGCTGGGTGCGAATGGCAATCACTTTGCCTGAGGCTAAGGCCATTTGACCTGCTTCGCGCAATCGACGCACCATTTCCTGATGAGCCTCTCCAGGCTGTTTCCACTCATGACCACTGCCTCCTAATGGAAGGAAAGCAATCTTTGCTCCAAAAACATCCATCGTCTTCAGGCAGTCGTCTATCAGGTCCTTGTAGTTCTCTCTGGCGAGAAAGCTTTGGGCAAAGAAACCAGACATAGCGATGGAAGGCACTTGGATGCCTAACGAATCGGCTGTACGACGGAAGAGTTGCTGGAAATGGGGCTCACGCAGTTTGTTCTCGAACAGCACCCGCTTTCCCAACGGGCCCATGTCCACCTCTACGCCGTCGGCATTAATGTCTTTGGCAAGTTGGAATTCACCCAACTTCTGGCGTTTCAGCATCATCCAGTCGCAGGCAGCCACTTGGTATTGCGGTTGTGCCAACAAGCCTACAGGCCATGCTGTCAGCATAGCCAAAACCCCTAAGAGCAGGTGTTTTCTTACCATTGATTTGTTCATCTAGTAGCTACAAACTATATAGTTTCACTTTATTTAAGACGCTTTAGCATTATAAATGTAACCATTTACCTCTTTTTTTATTGCATTTTACTCGTTTTATCTTCTTTTTGATGACAAAATTTCCTTGGAAACGTCTTTGTTTAAAGAAAAATTGGGAAAAAGTTTGCATAATTCGCAGATAATACCTATATTTGCACCGCATTGTGCATGTTTTACACTTGCAGATGCGAACCAGTGAACAAGAATATTAAAACAATAAATTCGTTTAAACTAAAACAAAAACAATTATGAAGAAAAGTATTTTTTTCTGCGCAGCTCTGTTTGCTTGCGCTTTCGCTTTCCAGTCATGTGACAAGGTAGACAATCCTGGCAGCCCCACAGAAGCTGTCATTGAAAATGGTTCTGATTTAAAAGATGCCATTGCCCAGTTTGCAAAAGAGGGTGTTGTTACGCTTCCCGCAGGTGTTGAGTTGACTTTGAATGAAGAAATTGAGTTAACCGAGCCTCTAGCCATTATTGGTGATAAGGAAAAGCCTGCCAAGATTGTAGCAAAGGCTGGTATTGTCACAACTAACAATCTCTCTATTAATAATGTGAAATTTGAAGTTGCAGATGGTTTTAAAGATGCTTTGATCAAAATGAACACTCTGCCTACAGAAGGTCTAAATGACAAAGGTGCTTTTGAGATTGAAGCAATTACATTCGATGGTGTAAGTGTTAATAACTTGCAGGCTCAGTTCTTCTGGACAAATACCCAGACTTACTACATTAAGAATTTTGTCTTCAACAATGGTACTATTAACATGAAGGGTGCAGCAAAGAAAACCATCTTTGATTGGAAACAGGGTGGTTTTGTTAGCAACTTTACTTTGACAAACTCTACACTTTCTGCTGATGAGACTACAACATGGCAGAAGGGCGGTTTCTTCAGCTCACAGAGCGCAAAGAAGCCCACAGAAGTATCTTCAGAAGAAGGTATAAAGCAGATTTTCACTATTACTAACAACACCCTTAATAGCATCTGTAAAGGTCAAACATCATTTAACCTTAGAGAGAACAATAAAGACTATCAGTTCTATATTGTAAAAGATAACAAGGTAACAGATTGTGATAAGGAGAATCAATTCATTGTTGGTTTAGCAGGAGGTACTCTTTCCAAGAAAGATAATTGGACTGCTTCTGGTAACATCGTATTTTGGGGAGGCAATAATGTTGGTGCAAAAGAGAATGAAAAGTCTGGTCTTGATGCTTGCTTAGTTCCTGATACTCCTGAGGCTGAGTAATATTCTCTAATAAATACAATAATGTACAGGCGCGCCCGCAAGGACGTGCCTGTATTTTTTGCCAACACCTCCCTCGGATGGCTTCAAACCCCAATGTATAAAGGGATTGGGCACAGGGAGGTGTTATCTGAACTCCTCCCTAACAGGTCCCTGACACCTCCCTTAGACATCAGCATTGGGAAAGAACGGATATTACCCTTAGTTTGAGTTACTTTTTCCATGAGTTTGAGTTACTCTTTCGATGAGCTCCAAAGACTTTTCACATCATGCGGAGCCTATTCTTACATGGTGCCGAGCCTATGGAGACAAGGTGAGAAGCGTATGGAGACATGGTGAAAAGCGTATGCGCACGACCTCAGAAGCCTTTCCGCATTCAAGGGCAGGGACCTGTTAGTGAGGGGTGAGGGAGGGGTTGAACATACACCTCCCTATAATCAATCCCAGTGTAGATAGGCATTTCAAGGGTATCAAGGGAGGGGTTGACCTTTTTTCAGCCAATCTTTTTTGGAGGTTCAAGCAAGAATGTTTTGAACTTCGTTCTTAGGTACTCTCGTTCGGAAATGCTCAAATAAATTTGGCGTTTCGCTTACTTATTCGTACCTTTGTCCCCATGAACAAGATATTGATTGGAATGATGATGCTGTGCAGCCTGTTATTGACAGGATGCGACAAGTTGGACGATAGTGATGATGGAATGGTAAGCGAGATCTTGCCTGGAAAGTGGGCTTTCTCATATGTTATCAAGGCCGAAGAGGACCCTGGATTGGAGTTTAACTACAAGCAGGTCATTTTCAACGAAGATGGAACATGTGCCTTGACATACGATGAAGAGATTTCCTACAAAGACGATGAAGGCAAGTGGCACACGGAAATCGTGGAAAAGGCCCTGCATGGAACCTATGTTGCCAATAGTTCCGTGATACGCATTGTCAGCGATGAGTTTGATGGCAAGGAACGGGTGTTGCTATGGGCCATCGATTCGCTTTCAACCAAACAAATCATTGTTGAATACAATTTCTCCATGAATGGTGGTAACCTGTTGGCTATCGTCACACTGGATAGGATATAACGTTCGCGGTTTACTCCTCCTCTACCTCTGCACGCTTGAAGGTGCACTGATAATAAATGACATAGTAGGCTGAGAAGTAGCCTAAGCACCCACCCGTGAAGTTGGCAATAGGATTGGTGCCAGCATTGTCCATTACCTGCATGGAGTAAAGATAGTCGTACGACAACTTATCGATGGATCGAATCTCCAGTTTGATGTTGTCACCATCCTGCAAGGCATCCGAATCACCTTTATCCATATCGCGCTCTGTAGTACACTGGAACAATTGCTGAAGATCGCCATTAGGATCCTTGTCATCATTCATCACAGCCCAACGATAACCCACCCCATTACGATAGATGTGCATGAAATAATAGCTGCGCTTATCTTTGGTGTCCTCAATATGCAGGTCGCCAAAGAGAATCTTCTCAGACAACATCTTTTTCCATACAAAGCGGAAAGACTTCATAACAGGAGCATCCTGCATCGTGGACGATGAAGTAAAATGCTTGCCATCTACCTCTATATCAATGTCATAAGTATAGCCTGGCTTAGCCTTCCATGTAGAAGTGTATGTACCATTTTTGTTATACTTCAGCGTCTCTGAGTAATCGTCTTTCTTGCTACTGAGCACCACTGTGGCGTTATCTATAATATGGCCATTTCTTGAATTATCTGTCACATTCTGAGTGGTTGATACTACCACTTTTGTTCCTTCCTGACTCATCGTAGCCTCAGCCACATAGAGAGGCTCTACCTGACGATAGTCCACAGGAATCTCCTTCTCACAGGCAGTTAACGCCAACGTTAACAGGAATGCATATAATAGTTTTTTTCTCATTGCTCTCTTAGAATTTCAAGTTGAACGAAACTGAAGGCACAATGCCAAAGAGGCTGTACTGCTTAGCCTTCGTACCACGACCATACTGGCTATCCTCGAAGCGAATCAGGTAGGGATTGTAACGATTGTACAGATTGTAGATACCAAAGCTCCACTCACGCGTCAATCTGCCACCTTTGATTTTCTTGCTCCATGTTGCACTCACGTCCAGACGATGATAGTCTGGTGCACGATAGCCATTACGCTCTGCATAATAATAGATGTAGTTGTCAATAATCTGATACTTGGCACTGGGTGCTGTAAACGCTTGACCAGAGTTGAACACCCAAGAGGCATTCAGTGTCCATGCAGGATTCAGCTGATATGTAGCCACAATATTGATATCATGGCGACGATCGTTGTTGGCATCATACCACTGGCCCATACTGATGCCATCAATGCGGGTCTGCGACCAAGACAGCGTATAGCTGAGCCATCCTTTCAATCTTCCCGTATTCTTACGAGCACAGAACTCTGCGCCATAGCCTCTGCCCTCGCCTGCCAATACCAAGCGCTCTATTTCAATAGCTGAGGCAAAGCTGATGCCATCACGATAGTCGAGCACATTATCCACATGACGATAATAGCCCTCCAGCGAGAAGTCATAATCTTGCAAAGGCGTCATATAGAACACACCCAAACTCACCTGATCAGCAACCTCAGGCTTTACCAGATTGGTGCTGATGGTATAACGGTCGAAAGGTGTGGTAGTGCTCTGACTGCGAAGTGCATGGATGTTCTGCGAAGTACGACTATATCCAGCCTTGACACTCCATTGTTCTGATGGCTGGAACACCATGCTCAGACGAGGCTCAATAGTTATGTGCGTCTTCACAGGGAGATTCTTTGTTCGTTTATAAAGCCATGTGATGTTACCTTTCTCGTCAATATCATAATAGTAAGGACCTCCCAAGGCTGAGAAAGCGGTGAAACGGACACCTGCAGAGAAGGACAATCTGTCTATCGGACTGTATTGCCAATTCACCCAGGCACTGTTATCCCACGCCTTTCGCTGCTCCTTTTCATGGTTATACATACGTGTCCACTCTGCTGATTTCACATCCGTCAGCATTGTCTGGAGACCAGCGTTCAACTCATGTTTGCCAAAGACCAAACGGAAATTCTGGCGCAATCCTGCATGACGGATATGACCTAAATAGGCAATGTTGAGCCCTAAGATGTTGATGCCATTGTCTGTGTCATAAGAAGAAGCGAACAAGGTAGTCTGCGAAGTAGATTGTCCCCTGAACTGATGAAGCCAAGACAGGCTACCTGCAAGGTTGGTCCACTGCATATCCACCATATCTGTCAATGCAGTCTTGTCGTGACTTGCAAAGAAAGAAAGGAATAGGCGATTACGCTCATTTATCTTATAGTCCAATTTCAGATTGGTGTCAAAGAAATAAAGCGAGTTGTCGCGATATTTGTCTGTCAACTTCAGGAACAGGTCCACATACGAACGTCGTACATTAAACAGCAATCCCAGCTTGTCTTTCACTATAGGACCTTCTATCGAACCTTTGGCTGAAAGCAATCCTATACTGATGTTACCACCCCATCGGTCTGAGCGACCTGTACGACTGGTAATGTCTAAGACAGATGAAGAGGCACCACCATATTGGGCAGGCACCAAACCTTTGTAAAGAGTAGCTGTTGCCAACGCATTATCGTTGAAGGTTGAGAAGAGACCTGCTAAATGACCAATATTATAAACAGGAGCCTCATCATAAAGGATATTATTCTGGGCAGCTGTTCCACCACGCACCTGGAAACTACTGGAGGCATCACTCTCAGCCTTCACTCCAGGCAACAATTGTAACGAACGCATCACATCCACCTCGCCAAACAAAGCAGGTGCCGAGGTGAGTTCCTTCATCTGTATCTGTTCTGCTCCTATCTGCACTGAACCAATTCTGCGCTGTGCATTGTTGGCATTGACAATGACTTCCTCTAACTGTTGTCCCTTTACCGTAGTGGTATCTTGGGCCTCAACAGTCAGTGGTAATAGTGCTATCAGCAGTATGCTAAGTCTATTCATGACTGCAAAGGTAGTGCAAATCGAGAGAAATGCAAAATAAATTGAGATTTATTTTCATTTCCGAGATGAAGCCTACCTAAGACCGAAGGTCAAAGGTACGAATAAGTAAGCGAAACGCCAAATTTATTTGAGCATTTCCGAACGAGAGTACCTAAGAACGAAGTTCAAAGGTACGATTAAGCGAGTAAAAAAAACAAATTTATGTGCAAAAAAACGTTTATTGAATAGACATTTAAGCTTTCGAAACGTCTTAATAACAGCAAATATTAAAAACAAACAAGATATGAAGAAGATTTTGATGATGGCTGTTGCAGGCTTTTTTTGTCTATCAGCCAGCGCACAGTATCCACAGCTGACCGATGAGGCTAAGCAACTGATCGAACAACAGAAGAAGCAATGGAAGGCTCATAGCGATTCCGCATGGGCAGTGGCTTTCCCTATTGTCATTGAAGAAGCTAAAGCAGGACGCCCCTATGTTCCCTGGGCTGCTCGTCCCTACGACTTGCGTCAGGCTAAGATTCCAGCATTCCCTGGAGCTGAGGGTGGTGGTATGTATACCTTTGGCGGACGTGGTGGCAAGGTGCTCACCGTTACCAATCTGAACGATGATGGTCCTGGCTCATTCCGCTGGGCCTGCGAACAGGGTGGTGCCCGCATCATTGTGTTCAACGTCAGTGGTATCATTCGCCTGAAGTCGCCCATCTATGTACGTGCTCCTTACATCACCATTGCTGGACAGACTGCTCCTGGCGATGGTGTCATCATTGCAGGCGAGTCATTCCAGGTTGATACACACGACGTGATAGTTCGCCACATGCGTTTCCGTCGTGGTGAGACGTTAGTCACCAATCGTGAGGACTCATTTGGTGGCAACCCTGTGGGCAACATCATGATTGACCACTGCTCTTGCGAGTGGGGACTGGATGAGAACATCTCGTTCTATCGTCACATGTTCGATATGCACGATGGTAAGCCCATGCGCAAGGAACCTACCGTCAATGTAACCATCCAGAACACCATTTCTGCCAAGGCTCTTGACACTTGGAACCATGCCTTTGGCTCAACTATCGGTGGTGAGAATACTACCTTCATGCGCAACCTCTGGGCTGACAATACAGGTCGTAACCCTTCTATCGGATGGGGTGGCGTATTCAACTACATCAACAACGTTGTTTACAACTGGGTACATCGCACGGCTGATGGTGGCGAGTTTACTACCATGTCGAACTTCATCAACAACTACTATAAGCCAGGACCTCTGACTCCCAAAGATACGCCCGTTGGTCATCGCATTGTAAAGGCCGAAAGCCGTTCACAGGGATTGTTCTCCTTCAAGCAGTTTGGTCGCGTTTATGCAGTAGGCAATATTATGGAAGGTTATCCTGAGATTACAAAGGACAACTGGAACGGTGGCGTTCAGACTGCTGATAAGGATGGCGAGATGGATGCTACTGAGTTGGCTTTGATGCATAGCAATGAACCATTTGAGATGCCTTTCCTGAAGATTATGGGTGCTGAACAAGCTTTCGACTGGGTACTCTCCAATGCAGGTGCTACCATTCCTTGTCGTGACATCGTTGACCAGCGCATCTGTGAAGAGGTTCGTACGGGTCAGGCCTACTTTGTAAAAGACTATGAGAAGGAGCTTAATAAGATAGAAAAGAAGACGAAGGTAGCCCAGAATCCTTATGGTGATATGTGGGGTTTGCACGAAAAGTCAAAGAACGACGATGGCCTCTTTAAGTATCGTCGTCTAGCCAAGGATTCCTACAAGCAGGGTGTCATTACCGATCCTCGTCAGATGGGTGGCTATCCAGAATATAAGGCTTGGGAGCCTTACGTAGATACTGATGGTGATGGTATGCCCGATGAGTGGGAGAAGCAGTATGGTCTGAATCCCAACGACCCAACAGACGCCCAAAAGGATTGCAATGGCGATGGCTATACCAACATCGAAAAGTATATTAACGGTATCAATCCCAACACCAAGACCGACTGGCGTAACCTGAACAACAACTACGATACGCTGGCAGCCAAAGGAAAACTGATGTAAGCTATGAGAAAGGTTCTTGTATTTCTTGTATGTTTAGTTTCTCTAGGTGCTCTAGGACAAGTTGCCCTCAAAACTGAAGGTCAGGACCCAAAATATGTCGAGACCATCAAGGGGCGCGCTCAGAAGATTGTAAATGGCCTTCAGCTTACTGATGCTAAGAAGGCAGAGAACGTTCGCAACATCATTGCCAACCGCTACTTCTTGTTGAACGACATTCATTCCAAATACGGCAAGGATAAACAAGCTGAGCGCGATGCTGAACTTTACAAGCACCACTTTGAGCTGGCTTCTGCTCTTGCCTTGTACTTGACAGACGAGCAGATTGACGCTGTGAAGGATGGTATGACGTTTGGCAGATTGCCACGTGACTATCAAGCTACGCAGGATATGATACCTTCGTTGACAAATGAAGAGAAGGCACAAGTGCTTATCTGGCTCAAGGAGGCTCGCGAGTTTGCGATGGATTGTGGTGACTCTAAGCAGAAGCATTTTTGGTTCGACAAATATCGCGGACGCACCAACAACTGGCTCTCCAGTCGAGGCTACGACCTGAAAAAGGAGCGTGATGCGTGGATGAAACGAATAGAGGACGCAAAGAAAAAATAAAGAATGCGAAAACACTTATTAGCCCTATCAGTCTTACTGACAACAATAATCCCATCGGTAGCTCAAGAGTTGCCGATGGATTATTCCTATTGTGGTTACCATCGTTCGGAACAGCCCATTCCATCGGCAAAGGTTGTCACTTACGTACAACCTACAGGTGGCGATGATGCTGCTTTGTTACAGAATGCCATTGATTGGGTTAGTCAGCAAAAACCTGATAAGCAGACAGGACTGCGTGGTGCAGTGTTGCTCTCAGAAGGCACGTTCAGCCTAAGTGAACCGTTGCGTATTCGCACCAGTGGCGTCGTGCTTCGTGGCAGTGGACGTGATAAGACCATTCTGGTAAAGAAAGGATACGATCGTGGTGCCCTTATATATATAGAAGGTACGCACGATGTGGTAACCAAAGAAACCTTTGATATCAACGATACCAAGGCTGGCTCTCTCACGGTTTGTGTGCAGGGCAGTTCTTTGACTAAAGATCAAAGTATGGCTTTGCAATCTGCTACTCTGAATCCAGGCACTCGCATCAGCATCTATCGTCCCTCTACCCAAGAATGGATAGAATCTCTCAATTGCCAATCGTTTGGTGGAGGCAAGCGCATGGGGTATTGGGCTTGGCATCCTGGTGATATCGATGTGCGATGGAATCGCCAGATTATGACTGTTAAAGGCAATGAACTGACGCTTGATGCCCCCATTACCTCATCTATCGAAAGTCGCTGGGGAGGGGCTAAGGCTGTTTTCTATGAACAAAAAGGTCTTATCAACGAGTGTGGCATAGAAAATCTCTCTTTGGAATCCGACTATAACCACGCTAAACCCTTGGATGAAGACCATTGTTGCGATGGAGTCTATCTGGCTGATGCTGAGGATTGTTGGGTTCGCATGGTTAACTTCCGTCATTTTGCGGGTTCCGCGGTTGTCATCCAGAAATCAGCAGGCCAGATAACGGTAGAAGACTGTCAGTCCTTGGAACCTATCTCTGAAATCGGTGGATTCCGTCGTCGCACCTTCTTGACTTTTGGTGAAAAGACGCTTTTTCAGCGTTGTTACTCAGAGCACGGCATCAATGATTTCGCTGTGGGACACACTGCACCAGGTCCCAATGCCTTCGTACAATGTGATAGCTATGAGTCATTCGGTCCCAGTGGAGCTATTTCCTCTTGGGCTCCAGGTATTTTGTTCGATATAGTAAATATCGATGGAAATGATATTGTTTTCAAGAATTGGGAATTGGAGAAGTTTGGTGCTGGCTGGAGCACAGCAAACAGTACCATGTGGCAAAGTACCGCTGCAGGACTATTCTGCTATTCACCTGATTCTCTGAATCGCAACATCTCTCATGGCTGTTGGGGACAAATTCAAGGAAATGGCGAATATTCAGAAATGAACGAGCATGTAAGACCCTACTCGCTCTTTGCTTCGCAATTGGAGAAACGCCTCGGTCATGATGTGTCACAACAATGTCGTGTATTGGAACGCAACACGAATGCCTCATCCTCCCCAAGTATTGAAGAGGCTATCAAACTGGCAGAGGAGGCTTTGCAGCCACGCCTGACGCTCAAGCAATGGATTGATGATGCTCAGTTTGAGGCAGATATCACACCTACTAAAACTAGAATATCTAGAGAATCAAAAATATCTAGAGAACCTAGCCCTTGCACCTATGCCATCACCAACAACTGGCTCACCAAAGACGGAATGGTCCTTGTTGGTGGGAAGCACCAAACACCTTGGTGGAATGGTCGTACTACGGATGCCTCTATGACTAAAGCAAAAATTGCTTTGACGCGCTTTGTTCCTGGTCAGGAAGGTCTGGGCGGAACAGACCGCATAGATAGTGTTATTGCTGAAATGCAACGTTCGCATACACTGCTATTCAGTCAGAATTATGGTCTTTGGACCGATCGCCGTCGTGACGACCATGAACGTATCCGTCGTAAGAATGGTGACGCATGGGCTCCTTTCTATGAACAGCCTTTTGCCCGCATCGGCATTCCCAATACCCCACTCGCCTGGGATGGAATGACGAAATATAACTTGACCTCCCTGAACAAATGGTATTTCTGGCGTCTCCAACAATTTGCTAAAAAGACCGAATCCATCGGTATTTTATTGAAAAACCAGCATTATTTCCAGCATAACATTCTAGAAGCGGGTGCCCACTGGGTGGATTGTCCATGGAGAACAGCCAACAACGTCAACAATACGCCGTTCTTGGAGCCTGTCAACTTTACAGGTGACAAACGTATCTTCACTGCTACCTTATTCTATGACATTACCAATCCTACCCTACGAGCATTGCATCGCCAATATATCCGTCAATTGTTGGATGCATTTAAGGGACAACCTAACGTGATCCACTCTATTGGTGAGGAATTTACAGGTCCACTGCATTTCGTGCAGTTCTGGCTCGACGTGATTGCCGAATGGGAAGCAGAAAACGGCAAGGTGCTTGTCGACCTCGCTGTTAACAAGGATGTGCAGGATGCTATACTGAACGACCCTGTGCGCTCAAAAATTGTTGATATTATCGACATAGAACAGTGGTTCTACCACAATAAAGGCGAATATGCTCCTGAAGGTGGCGTCAATATGGCTCAACGACAGTACATGCGTAAAATCAGAACGGGAAGTGCGCGCTTTGAAGACGTCTATCGTGCCGTTATCGAATACCGCACGAAATATGGTAAGGCCGTCATCTACTCTGCCCAGAAAGCACCTGAGTTGGGATGGGCTTCCCTGATGGCTGGTGGTTCGTGTGCTGCCATCCCCGTTAAGGACGAGGCATTCCTGCGTAGCATTTCTTCGATGAAACCGTCGAAAATTGACAATGCCTATGTTCTTGAAGGCAGTGATGGTAAGCTGATTTGTATAGTGGAAAAGCAGGAAATAAACGTCACATTACCTGAAAACAACGGCTATATATTATATAAGGTGAACGAAAAGACAGGCAAGATTGTGCGATTACGACCCGTGAAAGGAAATATCACTTTGAAAGAAAAAGGGGTCTTCTGGTTCAAGAAAAAATAAGGTTTCAATGGGAAAAATCAGCAAAATACCGATTTTTCCCATTTTTTTAACTGATTTTGCGCACGTAGTATTTGTTTTTTCCATATCTTTGCAACCAGAAAACAAACTACTTAAAAACAAAACTAACCTCTGCATGGCAAATCAAAATCTCAAAGCAAGGACCCGAGAGCTCGTAACAGAGTTTTGTGCTGGTAACGATCAGGCTTTTGCGCAATTGTACGACCTCTACATTCAGATGTTGTTCAATTATGGTATAAAAATTACCCAAGACCAAGAATTGCTAAAGGATTGCATTCATGATGTATTCATGAAAGTTTATAGTAAACGTGGAGAGAAGAAAATTATTAATAATTTGGCATCATACCTGATTATCTCTTTAAAGAATCGCTTGTTCGACGAATTCCGTCGCCAGACTTTCACAAGCGAAGATGCTGTTGAGGATTATGAGTTCCGCTGTTCAACCACAGATGTAGAGCACGACTATCTTTTCTCAGAGCGCGAAGAGATTCAGAATGCACAAGTAGCCCACCTGATGAAAAACCTCACCCGCCGTCAGCGTCAGGCTATCACCTTATATTATTTAGAACAGCGTAAGTATGATGAGATCTGCCAGATTATGCAGATGAACTACCACTCTGTTCGCAACCTGATGCATCGTGGAATGCTAAAATTGCGTGAGGCAGCCATGTAATTTTCGTCACTATTTGATGACAATATGAAATGTTTTCCGTCTTAAAGATAAAAGACGGAACACTTGAAACAAACCATTTACACCAAAGTAGACGACTTTCTGCGTGATGACGATTTCATCCGCTATGTCATAGATGCCTGTTCGGAAAAGGAATCCTACTGGGCATCCTACCTTCAAGCGGCTCCGCATATCCGTTCAGCCTACTTGAAAGCATGTTACATTCTCAATCACTTAGACGATTGTGATATGCTTTCTCCTGAAGAAGTGGAATGTCTGAAACAACGTATTATGCATTCCGCACAGCATCACATCAACTAAAACATCTGACTGACACGACGGATGCCATTTACTAGCACATCGATTTCTTCTTTTGTGTTGTAAAGGGCAAAAGAAGCACGAACGGTACCACTGATTCCCAAACGGTCCATCAAGGGCTGAGCACAATGATGACCGGTACGGACGGCTATGCCCAGACGATCCAACAATGTTCCCATGTCCAAATGATGAATTTCGCCCACAAGGAAAGAAACCACAGCATCTTTATGCTCTGCTTCACCAAAAATGCGCATTCCATCGATGGTTCTCAGCTGTTCCATACAATAGCGAGTCAGTTCGGCTTCATGTGCCTTGACGGAATCAAGCCCCACACAGTTCAGGTAATCAATAGCGGTAGCTAAGCCGTGAGTGGCTATGTAGTCGGGGGTGCCAGCCTCGAACTTAAAGGGCAGGCGCTCAAAGGTTGTCTTCTCCCACGTTACCTTGTCTATCATCTCGCCACCACCCTGATAAGGAGGCAGTTTCTCGAGCCATTCCTCTTTACCATAAAGCACACCGATGCCCGTAGGTCCGTACATCTTATGTCCACTGAAAGCAAAGAAGTCGCAATCCATCGCCTGCACGTCTACTTTAAAGTGTGGGGCACTCTGTGCTCCATCCACCAATACAGGAATACCATGGGCATGAGCTGTTTTGATGATTTCTTCAACAGGATTCACTGTACCCAGCACATTACTTACATGAGCAATGCTAATAATCTTCGTCTTATCAGAAATCAGCGATTCCAACGAGTCCAGACACAGTTCCCCTTTGTCTGTAATGGGCAAATGCTTTACCACGATGCCTCGTTTCATTGCCTGAAGTTGCCATGAAACAATGTTCGAATGGTGCTCCATTTCGCTTACCAACACTTCATCGCCCTCCTTCATCTGCAACTCACAGAACGACGAAGCCACCAGATTGATGGCCTCTGTGGTACCTCGTGTGAAAACTATCTCCTCCGTCTTTTCTGCATTGATAAACTGGCGCACCTTCTCACGGGCAGCCTCATGCAAATCGGTAGCCTGCTGCGACAAGTAGTGAACCCCACGATGTACATTGGCATTCACGTTCAGATACTCCTCGCGCATGGCATCCAACACACAGAGTGGCTTTTGCGTCGTTGCTGCATTATCCAGATAAACCAGTGGCTTACCATATACTTCCCTCGAAAGAATCGGGAAGTCCTCGCGTACCTTATTTATATCGTACATTGAACTATTCACTTTTCGTTATTTGCACAACTTACAGCCCTCGCACTTACTCAACTCACCACGGAAACGCTTCTCCACCAGATAGTGCAGACGGTCGCGAAGGGGTTCCAACTCCATGTGGTCAATGACTTCATTGATAAATGCATTCTGCAACAACAATCGGGCCTCTTTCTTCGAGATGCCTCGCTGTTGCATATAGAACAAGGCCGCATCGTTCAGCTGACCTACAGTAGAACCGTGGGCACACTTCACATCATCTGCATAGATTTCCAGCATAGGCTGTGTGTACATACGAGCCTGCTTTGTCGCCGTCAGGTTCTGGTTGGTCATCTGAGATACCGTCTTCTGCGCATCCTTCTTCACCAACACTCGTCCTGCAAAGGCTCCTGTTGACTCGTCGTCCAACACGTATTTATAGAGCTCGTTCGACGTGCAGTGCGACACATGGTGCGTTATCAGCGTGTTGTTATCCACATGCTGCTTCTTATCAGCTATCACGCAACCATTGCATGAGCATTCTGCCCCCTCGCCTACCATATCGAGGTTCAACTTGTTGCGCGTCACACCATTATGCAGGGTGATGACGTTATGGTTCACTCGACTGTTAGCCTGTTGCTGAATATAAACATTGCTCACACGGGTGTTCTTGTTATGTGTCTCCTCCAGGCAATACAGGTCCAGCTTGGCATTCTCGCCCACATAAGCCTCTATCACTTGGGTAGCTAGGAAACGACGGTCGTCAGCAGCATGGTCGCAGAACAGGAATTTTACTTCCGCACCCTCTTCCACGATGATCAGCACACGGCGATTTACCATCAAGTCGACATCACTACGCAGGATGTTGATGACTTGAATGGCGCGGTCAACTACCACATTCTTAGGCACATAGACGTAAAGTCCATCCTGTGCCAACATCGTGTTCAGGTCTGTCACCGCATCTTCATCCTTGCCAGCCAGTTGGTTATAGTATTCCGTTGTTGCCAATTCCTTCAGCGACCCCAGTTTCACACCCTCAGGCAGATGTCCTTTGGCTTGCACCTTGGTGTAGAACCCGTCGTTCACCACGAAATACAAGGAAGTTGAGAGGTTCGGCACATCACAACGAAAGACATCATAGGGGTTCACAGGAATCTCCAGACGATTCAGGTTCAACCCATAGTCTGGCGCGAAGAGCGCCTGCATATCCGTATATTTATAGCGCTCCACCTTTCGTGACGGAAATCCGTTGGACTCAAACCGTTTGAAAGCAGCATCGCGCTCTGCATTCATCACCTCCGACGAATGCCCGAAAATCATCTCGCGACACTGCTCATACAGTTCTATATATTGCTTCTCTGCTTTCACTTTTCGCTCTTCACTTATCACTATTCACTTCAGCCTTTATCCAGTCATAGCCGCGCTCCTGAATCTCCTTAGCCAATTCAGGACCAGCGGTCTTCACTATCTGGCCTTTATACAGCACGTGAACCACCTCTGGACGGATCATTTCCAACAAGCGGTCGTAGTGGGTTATCACAATACACGAGGTCTCTGGGGTCTTCAACTTGTTCACACCCTCAGCCACAATGCGCATGGCGTCTACGTCGAGACCGGAGTCTGTCTCGTCCAATATTGACAACTTCGGTTCCAGCATTGCCATTTGGAATATCTCGTTGCGCTTCTTCTCACCACCGCTAAAGCCCTCGTTCACTGAGCGACCAGCCAGCTTATTATCCAATTCTACTATCTTCTGCTTCTCGCGCATCAACTTGATAAAGTCGCCGGCTTTCAGCTCAGGCAATCCATGATACTTACGTTTCTCGTTGATGGCAGCCTTCATGAAGTTGGTCATCGACACCCCTGGGATTTCCACAGGATATTGGAACGACAGAAACAAGCCTTCGTGAGCCCTGTCCTCTGGTTTCATTTCCAACAGATTCTTACCATTAAACCAAGCCTCGCCCTCAGTTACCTCATACAGTGGATTGCCTACCAATACGGCACTCAGCGTCGACTTTCCAGAACCATTAGGTCCCATAATGGCATGCGTCTCACCATCCTTGATGGTCAGATTGATGCCCCTTAATATCTCTTTATCGCCAATCTTGGCATGTAGGTTTCTTACTTCTAACATACACCTCTTTTATTATTGCCTGCAAAATTACACAATTTACTTGAGACAAGCAAAAAAAGACTAGGTTTTATTCCCAGTCCTCTTCTTCGTCACAAGTTTTTACGTTCCCACACGTGACTCAAAAGGTTTCCTATTTCACCCTATTACACGAGGCAATTCATATTCCAAGTCTTGGAATATATATTTCAGGACTTGGAATATATATTCCAGGGCCTGAAATATTATTTCTCTAAGGAGGAAAAGAAAATTTCCCTTAATAGAAACTATAGGAATGCGTAGCGACAGATGAATAGTACGGTCAACAGAATGGTGGCCCAATTTATGTTGTTACGCTCGTCCTTGTCTTTGAGGGTACCTGATAACAAGTGAATCAACACATAAGATATCACACCCATCAGGATTCCATCGGAGATGCTATAGGTAAGTGGCATGAGAACGATACAGATAAAGCAAGGAATAGCCGTTACATAATTGGAGAAATCGACCTTACGGATGTCGTGCATCATCATCACACCCACTAGGATGAGCGCTGCAGCTGTAGCCTGTGCAGGAATAGCCAGGAACAAAGGGGCGAAGAGCAATGCCACAGCAAAGCAGATGGCTGTGGTAAAGCTAGTCAGTCCTGAGCGTCCACCCACATTCACACCAGAGGCACTCTCCACATAAGTGGTTACCGTAGAGGTTCCAAGCATAGCACCAACGGTAGTACCAATGGCATCAGCCATAAAGGCCTGGTTCAGATTCTTCACATTGCCATTGTCGTCCACCATACCTGCACGATTGGATACTCCGATAAGCGTACCGATGGTATCGAACATATCGATAAACAGGAAGGTAAGTACAACTACCGCCATATCGACTGTGAGTATGTTATGCCACTCAAACTGCCAGAAGATGGGACTGATAGAGGGTGGTGTTGACAAGATGCCTGTATAGTTGGTAACGCCCAAAGGGATGCCCACAATGGTAGTGAACAAGATGCCGATGAGCAACGATCCTGTTACGTTCTTCACCAACAATGCAGCCGTAATCAATATGCCCATAATGCTCAGCAGCACGGCAGGGTCGTGCAGATTGCCCAATGTGATGAACGTTGATTCCGACGAGGTGACGATACCAGCTCCCTTCAGACCCACAAAGGCGATAAAGAGTCCGATGCCAGGACTGATGGCGCGACGCAATACCAAAGGTATGGCATTAACAATATATTGACGCAAGCCAGTAATGGTTAGCAGGATGAATATCAGACCTTCTATCATCACAGCGGTCAGCGCAAACTGCCATGTATAGCCCATGGTGAGCACGACGGTGAATGCAAAGAAAGCATTCAGACCCATTCCTGGAGCCAGAGCAAAAGGTAACTTGGCGTAGATTGCCATTACCAACGTAGCCACTACAGCTGAAATACACGTAGTGGTAAACACAGCACCTGCATCCATACCAGTAGCTGAGAGGATGCTTGGGTTGACGGCCAAAATGTAAGCCATCGTCAAAAAGGTGGTAATGCCACCAATCACCTCCTTGCGTAAAGTCATGGTGGAGGCCTCAAATCCAAAAAGTTTCTTTAACATAGTATTTCTTTTAACCTACAGTTCCTTCTAATGATACACTTAGCAACTTCTGGGCCTCAACGGCAAATTCCATGGGCAGCTTTTGGATAACTTCCTTTGCATAGCCATTGACAATGAGACCTACGGCCTGCTCTGTAGGAATGCCTCGCTGGTTGCAGTAGAAGAGCTGGTCTTCTGAAATCTTAGAGGTGGTGGCCTCGTGCTCGAAGATAGCTGTATCGTTGTGAACATCCATATAGGGGAAGGTATGGGCGCCACACTGGGAACCAAGCAACAGCGAGTCGCACGAAGAGTAGTTACGGGCATTGTCTGCATTCGAAGTGGCACGAACCAGTCCGCGATACGAGTTCTGCGAATGACCTGCCGAGATACCCTTTGAGATGATAGTCGACTTGGTGTTCTTACCCATGTGAATCATCTTCGTACCCGTGTCGGCCTCCTGATAGTTGTTGGTGACAGCAACGCTATAGAACTCGGCCTGCGAGTTGTCACCTCTTAAGATACAAGAGGGGTATTTCCATGTGATAGCCGAACCCGTTTCCACCTGTGTCCACGACAGCTTCGAGTCAACACCACGCAAGTCGCCACGCTTGGTAACGAGGTTGAGCACACCACCCTTTCCGTTCTCATCGCCAGGATACCAGTTCTGTACCGTTGAGTACTTCACCTCTGCACGATCCATCACGATAATCTCGACAATGGCAGCGTGCAACTGGTTCTCGTCGCGCATCGGAGCTGTACATCCTTCCAAATAAGAAACGTAGGAATCGTCGTCAGCAACTATCAGCGTACGCTCAAACTGACCCGTATTCCTGGCATTGATGCGGAAATAGGAACTGAGTTCCATGGGACAACGCACGCCCTTGGGTATATAGACAAATGAACCATCGCTAAATACAGCCGAATTAAGGGCTGCAAAGAAGTTGTCGCGATAAGGCACCACGGTACCCAGATACTGGCGCACCAAGTCGCCATGCTCCTTGATAGCCTCGCCGATGGAGCAGAAGATAACACCCTTCTCAGCCAACTTCTCCTTGAAAGTGGTCTTTACACTGACGCTATCCATAATGGCATCGACAGCGGTATTGCCTGAGAGTGCCAAGCGCTCCTCCAGAGGGATGCCTAATTTATCGAAGGTCTTTTCGAGCTCCGGATCTATCTTACCGTTACCCTCGGGCTTCTTCGCCATAGGGTCGGCATAATATGAAATAGCCTGATAATCGATGGGGGGCACATGCACATGACCCCATTTCGGTTCCTGTTGTTCCTTCCAATAGCGGAAAGCCTTCAAGCGGAACTCGAGCATCCACTCGGGTTCCCCTTTCTTAGCTGAGATGAGCCGAACGACATCCTCGTTCAGCCCTTTCTCTATGATTTCTGTATGTACGTCCGTCGTGAAACCAAACTCATATTTCTGTTCGGCAACCTGACGGACAAACTGATTCTTTTCTTCCATGAATCGTCTTATGTGTTCATTTTTCCGTCACACTGTAGTTGAAACAGTCGACGTCGATATAGCCTCCCAGACGCTTGGTGGCATAATTGAAAATAGCGAACTTAGAACCCATGAAGAATCGCTGCCAATCGAAGCGCAACTTATAATCGCCACCCAACTGTGTCCACTGCTCTCCATCGGTACTGTAATAGAACTGTGCCATATCACGACCCACATTGAAGTCGGCATCAATGCGCAACCAAAGGACAGGCGTTGTAAGAGGTACGCTGGCTATGACTTTGTCGTCAACCTGATCAACAGCCTTCTCGCGCTCTGACAACTTCACCGACTGCTCGTTCAGCGTGAGCACCAACTTACGTCCGTTCTTCTTCACCATCAATATGCCTGCATCGCTATTAAAGGCAGAGAATCCGGCACAGTCGCCATCCTTCATCTTCGACAAATCCAACTTAACGGAACCATTGCACGTAGGACCTTCCATACGCTGGGTCAGGGTGTTGGGAGCGAGATAAAGGTTAGGAACCACACGACTGGTCTTCAGTCGGAGCCATCCTGGACGCTCAGTCAATGACCAAGCAGCATCCACAGGATTGTGGTTCCACTGCCAATGCAGACCTAACTTCTCTGCAGAGAAATCGTCGCTGCAAACGATATGGGTCTCGGGCTGATCACTTACCAAGGCACGAACACGAGTGGGCACCAAGCCTTCCTCGTCGCCCAGCATAGGCCATCCGTCAATCCAACGGCAGGGCATCAGCGTGAGTACACGTCCCACACCACCACGGTCTTGGAAGATAATGCCATACCAATCGCCATACTCACTGTCCACGATGGTACCTTGTCCCACATGGGGGAAACCACCGAAGGGACTCTGCAAGATGACTTTCTTCTCATACGGGCCACGGATGTCGTCGGCACGATAGCACACCTCACGACGATAACGTCCTGGGACGCCCCATACCTGCGAAATCATCAACAGATAGTAGTGACCTTTGTATTTCAGCATGCGACTTCCCTCCAAGATGCCTGTCTCGTCGGCCTCGCGCTTGAACAGCTGATGATGAGAACCCTCAATGACATCAGATAGGTCGCTTTTCAGTTCCATCATCTCACCTGTACCATAGATGACATACACGCGGTTGTCATCATCGAAGAACAGTGAGCAGTCGTGGAAATGACGCATGCGCGACAAGAGTGTCCACGGACCCTCAGCCTTCTCAGCAGTATAGATATAGGTGTCGCCCATCGCTCCGGTCTCGTTGGGAGCCATCAAAGCATAAAAGCGTCCATTATGATACTTCAGCGACGTAGCCCATTGTCCACGTCCGTATGCCGTACCCTCTTTCAGGTCGTATTTGGGTGAGTCGGTCAGCTTATCGAAGATATAACTGACCGTCTCCCAGTTTTTCAGATCTTTAGAACGCATAATCGGAGCACCTGGCATGAGGTGCATGGTGGTGCTCACTAAATAATAGGTATCGCCTACGCGTAAGACATCAGGATCGGGCACGTCAGCCCACATCATTGGGTTCTTCACGAAGGTTCCGCCCAAACTGCTAGTCTGCTTTTCAGCAGCTTGTGCAGTTGCCAGACAACACACGAATGATAATACCACTATTATAAACTTACGCATTCTTTCTGAAATTTTAAAGTTCTATATTACAGTTTCTGTTCAACCTCGATCTCGGTGAAGGTCTCAATGATATCGCCCACCTGGATGTCGTTGAAGTTAACCAGTGAGATACCGCACTCCAGACCTGTAGCGACTTCCTTGGCATCGTCCTTATAACGCTTCAGGGCGTCAATAGGAGCAGTGTGAATCACGATACCATCGCGGATAACGCGGGCCTTGTCCTTGTTGTGTACCTTACCGTCGGTAACCAGACCACCGGCAACAGTACCCACCTTGGAAATCTTGAACACCTGCTTCACCTCAATCTCACCAGAGATAACCTCCTTCTTCACCTTGTCGAGCATACCCTGCATGGTCTGCTTAACATCGTCGATAGCATCGTAGATGATAGAATAGGTATTGATTTCAACACCCTCACGCTCAGCAGCACGACGGGCATCGGCAGAAGGACGAACCTGGAAGCCGATGATGATAGCCTCTGATGCAGAAGCCAGCATGACATCGTTCTCTGAAATCTGACCTACAGCCTTAGAGATGACGTTAACCTGCACCTTCTCGGTAGACAGCTTGATGAACGAATCAGAGAGCGCCTCGATAGATCCGTCAGTATCACCCTTCACGATGATGTTCAACTCGTGGAACTCACCCAGAGCGATACGATGTGACAACTCGTCAAGACCAAGCTTGGTGGTGGTACGCAGGCTCTGTTCACGCTGCAACTGGATACGCTTGTTGGCAATTTCACGGGCTTCCTGCTCTGACTCCATCACGTGGAAAGAGTCACCAGCGGTAGGTGCACCGTTCAATCCAAGGATGATAGCAGGCTCAGCAGGACCGGCCTTCTCAATACGCTGGTTACGCTCATTGAACATAGCCTTTACCTTACCCCAAGCAGTACCGGCAATCACTACATCGCCAACTTTCAGGGTACCATTTGATACAAGCACGGTAGAGACATATCCACGACCCTTGTCAAGTGACGACTCGATGATAGAACCTGTAGCCTTACGATTAGGATTAGCCTTCAAGTCGAGCATCTCAGCCTCGAGCAGCACCTTCTCCAGCAGTTCATAGACACCAATACCCTTCTTGGCCGAAATCTCCTGACACTGGTACTTACCGCCCCAGTCTTCGACCAAGAGGTTCATATTAGCCAAGTCCTCACGAATCTTATCGGGGTTGGCACCGGGCTTATCAATCTTGTTGATGGCGAACACCATTGGGACGTTAGCTGCCTGGGCATGGGCAATAGCCTCCTTGGTGGTAGGCATCACAGAGTCGTCGGCAGCAACGATGATGATGGCGATATCCGTTACCTGAGCACCACGGGCACGCATAGCGGTGAAGGCTTCGTGACCAGGGGTATCCAGGAACGTGATGCTATGACCATCCTTCAGCTTCACATTGTAAGCACCGATGTGCTGGGTAATACCACCAGCCTCACCAGCAATCACGTTGGTGTTGCGAATATAGTCGAGCAAAGAAGTCTTACCATGATCGACGTGACCCATGACCGTTACGATTGGAGCGCGACTGATCAAATCGTTCTCATCGTCCTCCTCCTCTGTGATGGCGTTCTGTACCTCAGCAGAAACATATTCGGTGGTAAAGCCAAACTCGTCAGCCACGATGTTGATGGTCTCTGCATCCAGACGCTGGTTGATAGAAACCATGATACCAATGCTCATACAAGTACCGATAACCTGATTGACACCCACATTCATCATGGTAGCTAACTCCGAAACAGTCACAAACTCGGTCAGCTTCAGAACCTTGCTCTCTGCTGCCTCAGCGGCCATCTCTTCGTTCATGCGCTCTGCTACAGCGTCACGCTTCTCCTTACGATACTTGGCACCCTTCTTGTTGAAGTTGGTCTTCGATGTCAGACGAGCCAGCGTCTCTTTTACTTGACGTGCTACTGCCTCATCGTCCACCTCCAAGGGCTTCACAGGACGGTTCTTCTTGTTCTTCTTGCCACCAGCCTGCTGTTGCTGCTGTTGCTGCTGTTGCTGACCACCATTGTTGTTCTTGTTCTTCTTACCACCCTGCTGGTTAGCCTGCTTGGCAGCAGCCTCGATATCCACCTTGTCGGTACGGATACGCTCACGCTTACGGCGCTCGCCGGCAGCCTTCTCCTCACGCTCCTTGCGGCGCTCCTCCTTCGACTTCTTCTTAGGACGAGTGCTCTGGTTGAGCGTAGAAAGGTCGATCTTACCCAACACATTCAACTGAGGGGCATTCTGAGCCACCTTAGCATCGCCGGGAGTCTTGGCAAGCTCTAATGTTTCTTCCTCCTCTTCAGGCTCCTCGTTGTCCACAACAGGTTCTACCACTTCGGGCTCTTTCTCCTCGACAACAGGTTCGGGCTTCACCTCAACCTTTGGCTCGAGTTTCTGTTCAACAACAGGTTCCTCCATAGGAGTTTCCTTTGGAGCAGGAGCGGGCTTCGCCTTGCCAACCTCTTCGAGATTGATCTTGCCCAGCGTCTTCAACTGAGGACGATTCTCCATCATTTTCTCCGTCTTAGTCAAAGCTTTCTCGGGCTTCTCAGGCTTCTCCACCTTCTTTTCCTTAACCTTCTTGGTAAACATCATGTCGGCCTGTGTCTTCACAGCCTTGTCACCATTGAACTCACTGACCAAAGCCTGATATTGCTCGTCGGAAATCTTGGTGTTAGGAGTCATCTCGTCCTTTACCTCACCAAACTCCTTCTTGTTTTTCAGGAAATCAACGGCCGTCTGGAGTCCGATGTTCAGTTCTGATAATACTTTATTTAATCTTACACCCATATTTTTTCTTTGTACTTTGATGTTTGAACTTTGAATTTTATGATTACTATTTCAAAGTCATTCGAATTCTGCTCGCAGAACTTCGAGTACATGGTCGACAGTCTCTTCCTCCAAGTCAGCCTTCTCAATGAGCATCTCGCGTGGAGCATTGAGCACCTGCTTAGCAGTGTCCAAACCAATAGCCTTAATAGAGTCGATGATCCACTGGTCAATCTCGTCAGCAAACTCGTCGAGGTAGATATCCTCGTCAGCATCAGCTTCGTTAACCACACGGAATACATCGATAGTATATTCTGTCAGCATAGAGGCCAGTTTGATATTCAGACCACCCTTACCGATGGCCAGTGAAACCTCCTCGGGTTGGAGATAAACCTCTGCCTTATGCTCCTCTGGGTTCAGCGTGATACTGGTCACCTTAGCGGGTGAGAGGGCACGCTGGATAAAGAGTGAGGTGTTGTTAGAGTAGTTGATAACGTCGATGTTCTCATTGCACAACTCACGAACAATACCATGAACACGACTACCCTTAACACCTACACATGCTCCTACTGGATCGATACGATCGTCGTAGCTCTCAACAGCCACCTTGGCACGCTCACCTGGCATACGAGCAATGCGACGGATGGTAATCAGACCATCGTTAATCTCAGGAACCTCAGCCTCCAACATACGCTCCAAGAACAGGGGGCTAGTACGTGACAGGATGATACGGGGATTGTTATTCTCGTTCTGCACCTCCTTCACGATGGCACGAACGGTCTCACCCTTACGGTAGTTGTCTGAAGGAATCTGCTCAGCCTTTGGCAAGTGCAGTTCATTACCCTCATCGTCAATGAGCAGAACCTCGCGCTTCCACATCTGGTAAACCTCAGCGCTGACAATCTGACCTACCTTATCCTTATACTTATTATATAAAGAGTCGTGCTCCAGCTCCAGGATCTTTGAAGCCAGGGTCTGGCGCAGGTTCAGGATGGCACGGCGACCAAACTTCTGGAAGTCAACCTCCTCGGAAACCTCCTCGCCTACCTCGTAGTCAGGCTCAATCTTCTGAGCCTCTGTCAGACTGATTTCCTTGTTCTCGTCCTGCACATCACCATCGGCAACCACAATACGGTTGCGGTGAATCTCGAAGTCACCCTTGTCGGGGTTTACAATCACATCGTAGTTCTCATCAGAACCGAACATCTTGGCAATGACGTTGCGGAAGCTCTCCTCCAGCACGCTTACCAAAGTGGTACGGTCAATGTTCTTTGTCTCTTTAAATTCCTGAAAGGTCTCTATCATAGAGGGGCCTTTCGCATTCTTTGTTGCCATAACTATTATTTACTATTTTACTATTTACAATTTACTATTGATTGGGTTATTTAAAGTTCAACAGGTATTTGCAATACTTGATCTCGCTGATGGCAAAGGTCTTGTCAACCTCTACCAACTGAGGGCGCTTCTTGCCTTCCACCTGCTGCTTCTCCTTCACGGTAACAACAAACTGAGCACCATCTTCGCTCACCTCTTTCAAGAGGCCCTGCACTTTCTGGCCATTCTGTTGTAATACCTCTACCTCCTTACCAACATGGTTGCGATACTGCTGCACCACTTTAAACGGCTGACCGATACCTGCAGAGCCTACTTCCAGCTCATAGTCGCCCAGTTCCTCACCCAGTTTCTCCTGGAGGAAACGGCTCAGGTCAGCACAATCCTCAATCCATACTCCATCAGCATGGTCAATCTCAATTACAATACGATCATCGGGAGTCATCTCGACGTCTACCAAATAGTAGTCGCCTTTCTCCAACCATTCTTCAACTGCTGTCTTAATGACGTTCTTGTCTATCATAAAATGTTTGTTAATTAAAACAAGAATGAGAGGCTTCGTAAAGCCCCTCATTCCTCTGAACGCTGCAAAATTACACATTTTCCGTGAATCCTGCAAATATTTTAGCGGTTTTTCGCAATTATTCCTTATTTATTCCACTGATATACTGTTTAATAGCCGCTACGAGGCTGTCATTTTCATCAGGTAACTGTGTTGTGACACGAAACAGTCGGTTAGATAATCCATCGAAATTCTGGCAGTCGCGAATCAACATACCGTGCTCATGAACTAGGTAGTTTTTCAACTCTGTCGAAGTGCCTTTACTGATTTCGCATAACATGTAATTGGTCTTAGTCTCGAAGACTCGCAGATCCTTGATTTTGCGTAATGCACTGCGGAAGCGATGTGTCTCAGCCAGATGAGCATCCAAATCGGTAATGGCAGGTTTGCCATGTTCTATGAGGAACTTTCCTGCTTCAATGGCTAAAGCACTGAGAGACCAAGGACGCTGGAGGTTGCGCAACAGTTGGATGACATTAGGATGACCCGTGATATAGCCTAACCTTAATCCCAAGGCACCATAAGTCTTTCCTATCGAATGAAGTATCAAGAGGTTTTGCAACGACTGCACCTCCTGGGGTACCAACAGTTCTTCCTTGGTATAAGCCTCCAAGGACTGGTCCACTACAAAGTTATAGCGAGGAGAACGACGAACGACATAATCCACAAAGCCCTTCATCAGCACATTACCTGAAGGTGTGTTGGGATTGCATATCCAGTAGACACGGTCCTTGGGCATGGTCCGCAGTTCGTCACTCGTCTCGTTGGAAACGATATGCTTGTTAAGACGACAGGCTCGGGCATATTCAGAATAAGTGGGCTGGGGAATGATAGAAGCACTGTGATGAAACAGTCGGGCTATCAAGTGAATGGCCTCTGTGGCACCATTTGTCACCATTACGGCATGAGGAGAAATGCCCAACTTCTTGGCTATCAGCTTTTCCAACTGCTTGGGCTGGGGTTCCGGATAGTTGGTGATGACCTGGAATCGCTCCATCAGGTGTTCCTTCAGCGCAGAATGGTCAGCATGCAACCATGCGGCGGAGCTGAAATTCATCTTCACCAAGTCACCATAGCGGTATATGTCATCTCCGTGGTTACCCGTCATTTCGTAATATGTATCGTTAAAGACTCTTTGTCAAAGGTAATGCCGTCATGTTCAATAAAACGGCTGAGTGCACCTTCGTCTGCCAGTTGGCGAGGCGTTCCGACACTCAGATGTCCTGGTTCCATCAGCCATATTTTATCAGCTAGTTGCAACGATAGTTCCACATCATGGGTGGAGAGGAAGATGGTTTTCTGCTCCTCCAGAGCCAGTCTGCGCAACAACTGCATCGTTTCCACCTTACTGGGGAAGTCGAGGAAAGCTGTTGGCTCGTCTAAATATATAATAGGTGTTTGCTGTGCCAGTGCCTTGGCAATCATTACCTTCTGTCGCTCACCATCGCTCAGCGTATGAACCATTCGACCTTGCAGGTTCTCAATACCCACCAACCGAATGGCTTCACCCACTATCTTTTTGTCCTCATCGTCCAAGGTTCCCCAGAAACCCGTATAAGGAGAACGACCCATTCCCACCAATTCCTCGATGGTCATGTTCTGTACATCGGGCTTTTCCGTCAGTACGATACCGATGAGACGACTCAACTGCTTGTCAGTTAAAGAGGTGATGGGTGATGGGGGTTGGGTGCTGGATATGACTATTTCACCTTCCAAGGCGGGTTGGAAGGCTGAAAGGGTGCGCAATAAGGTCGATTTACCAATACCATTACGCCCCAACAGACAAGTCAACTCACCATTGTTGATGGTGGCATTCAGTCCGCTGGCAACTACCTTTTCATTGCCCTTCGTGAGATATCCGATACTTAGGTTATGTAGTACAACGCTTTCCATAGACGGTGGCAAAGTTACGAAATTATGTGGAATAACGTTGCATTAATTCCTGAAAAATATCATTTTGGCGCAAAACATCTGCCCTACCCGTCATCAACAGCTGTTTACGAGCGCGAGTCATCGCCACATTCAACTTACGATCTATCGTATGTCCATCCTCCTCAAAACAATTGGAAGTGAGGAAGTCAAGGTCGGCTTCGTTCTGCACACCCAGTGAATAGATGATAACGTCGCGTTGCGAACCCTGATAACGCTCTACCGTGTCAATGCTGATATCTGACAATTGAGTCAATCCCATCTGCGCCATCGCCCTTCGTATCTGGGCAATCTGATAGCGATAAGTCACAATGACGCCTATGGAACGATCGGCATCAAAGTGCTCAGCACCTATTTGTCTATAGATGCGTCGCAACAGGTCGGCCACCAACGTAGCCTCATCCGATGAAGGCAGGAACAGCACTCTGTGGCGTTTCAGTTGACGGTCCAATTCGTCTTCTGAAGGTTCGTTATAGTCCAGCGCTTGTTCTAACTGATGAGGACAGGGCACAGGCTGTAGTTGTTCTAGACGATAGAACATCTCATTGGGAAACTGTGCTATATCAGGGTGCATTCGACCTTGATGATTCAAAAGACCTGTGAACTCTTTACGCCCAGCTTCTTGTTCCTGACGCAACAACCGTTCGAACAGCGATTGGCGACAAGTGTGCAGACGAGGTTCGTCGTCAAGCTGTTGCACCACAGCGGGCAACTGCTTGTGATCGCCTATCAGGATGAAACGGCCGATATGTTCAGAAGATAACAATCCAATGATGGGAGGCTCCAGAATCTGCGAAGCCTCATCGACAATACATAACGAGAAGTGTTTTAAACCCAAGAGGAAGGGGCGAGCCTGCAATGTCAACAGGGTACTGACAACAATGCGAACCTCTTTTAATCGCTGACGAATATCACTCAACTTAGGATGTTCCGCAAAAGCATTGCTGAGTAATCTGTGAACATAACGTGGGTCGCAAGAAGCCTCATTGCCTAACAGCAAATAGTCTTGCCCACTATCTTCCAGCATGCCACAGATCTCGTCGACAGCACGATGAGTATAAGCGGTAAGAAGGAGTGATGAGTGAGAAGTGATAAGTGATGTCGAACCATTAACCTTGACCCCTGACCCCTGAACCATTGCGAGTTCCTCTTCGACCAGAAAGCGAAGGGCCATTGAGGTCTTGCCAGTTCCTGGAGGACCTTGCAACAGGAAATAGTCGCGAGCCTGTTTGGCGCGCAGCAGAATGTCGTCATAAGCAGGATGATAGGAACGGGAAAGCGTTAAGGAGGTGTCTCTACGAGGTGGACGATGGCCCATCAGCAAGTCGCGCTTATCTTGCGACGCTCTACAGAAAGCCATCAGACTACGCATTGCCGATGTAGCTGAGGCATCTGTCGAGGCTGGCTCTATGGCATATTCCTCCTTGCTCAAGGTGACGGGCTGTGGCTCCTTGCTGTTACTCAGCCATACGGTCACCTCCTCGTCATCTATCTGCTCTATCATACCTTTCTTTAATATATGGTGGCAGAAACCATCATCGTCGTCTTTGCGATATAGATACACCATATCGCCACGACGCAGGTCATCGTCAGTATCTTTCTTTTCCTGTGGAGTCAGCTGTTCGCGATAGACAAACGTCATCATGCGCTCCACATAGTCTTGTTCCTGAGCAGACAAGTTGTGCAAAGGTTGTAGTACACGGTCGACCTCCGGTCCGACATAGCGATGGAAGAAATCAGCCTTTTCAGGTCGTTCCAACAACACTTCGGCATGCAGCATGGGTAAGACCTTTGCAAAACCTTCGCGGGCAATCTTGATTTCCAGCGCCACGATGAGATTGCGCAAATGGATGGCTTCACAGAACAACCGCCTATAGTCTGGAACGTTCACCAAACCTTCATTGACCGGATATTTGGAATAGAGCAGTCGGACATCTACATGCTCGGCCTGCCGTTGGAAGTTGTGGCGCAACACACCATAGTAGAGCAACACCTGCACATAGTGGGCTTCCTTGAAATTACCCCACTTCTTGCCCGACTTCTGCTCTACCAGCAATCGCATATCCTCAGTCATCAGGTCCACTCGTCCACGCAGTCCCAAGTCCTCGCAGACGAATGAAGGTTCCAACAAAGCCTTGTCGCGATCATAGTAAGTAAACAACTCCTTCACAGCCTCGCGGATATGCTGTACTTGTTGCAAGGCATCGCTCTTAAATTGAGTCGGACGGAAGTCCTTACAAGTACAGAACTGCAAGGCCTGCTCGCTGAACGATGTGCGCAACATATCGCTAAAGTCAGCATCAAGGTTATGGATGATTTCGTCCAAAGCCGTACCAGCAAAGTTACCCAACAGAATGGGTTGGGTATTGGCTGTAGGCTTCAAGCGATTGATGATGTATGCCAAAGGATGATGGCCATAGTCCTGAAAGCAAGCTGCCAATGAAGAGATATCCACCAGCACATCAGGCTCCACCACCTGAAGCCCATCGTCCAGCACCTTCACCGTCAGCCCCTCAAACAGCCCCTTTTCCATTTCTTCCATGCTGCAAAATTACGAAAAGTCGAGAGAAGAACAAAAAAATACGTTTGTTTTTTCTTCCGAGCCGGAGGATTCTTTAGCACCTTGCACCTTTAGGTCAAATAACCTCGCGATTCATCACAAAGGAAGAGGACATCCCGCAACGCGAGATGCCCTCTAATTACCGATTATCTGTCAAAACGAGTATTTATCGGTAAGCAGGATTTTGATAAGCATCCTTCTCTTCTGGAGACATCTCCATACCATCAAGCTGTCCCTGTGGGATAGGACGGATATAGTAACCAGCGGGAATGTCACGATGAACCTCCTTCAGATCCTTATCGGTAAATTCATTACCAGCAATGTGGTAAACACTTGCACGCTCTGCCCACTTCTGGGTACGAACGAGGTCAAACCAACGGTATCCCTCACCCCAGAACTCACGGCTACGCTCGTCGAGGATAAAGTCAATCGTGATAGTAGTAGGTGTAGCAGCTATCATCTCTGCACTCTTGTCAACAGATACAGCTACGTTGTCATTCTGATTGAAAGTCTGCTTACCAGCACGTTCACGGAGCACTTTGACAAAATTATAAGCATCAGCGTTCTTACCGAGCTTCACAGCAGCCTCAGCAGCAATCAGATAGAACTCAGAGAACTTGGCAACGCTCCAAGGACGAGGGCTACCACCATTTACCATATTATTATAGCTGTTGTCAGTGTCAGTGCGTGCAATGCTTATCTTCCAATTGATGGGATAGCACTTGCGACTGATGTTCTTAACACTGCGTACGAAGTCAGCACGTCCAGGCAGTTTACCAAAGTCGAAACGGGTAACTTCCTGTTCCACCAACTTATCACCATCCTTAATCATTGCCTTTGTCGGAGTCCAGTCGATTTCGCCTGCAGTAGCCTCATCAACAAAGCTGAAGTAAACCTCACCGGAATTAACCTTCATGCCATTGGCACCATATACCCACGCACCAGCATTTGCACCTGGTTTAGCTGTGTTTGTGTGATAGCGCAGGGTGAAAGTTGCATCATAACGGGAGTCAATTGCCTTGACATCATCCTCCCATACACCCCCCTTAAGGAATGCATCAGCAACAGGAGCCATACGAGTCCAAGGACGTCCGAGTCCCTGAATTGTTTCACGCTGAATTGGGTTAACTTTTCTGTCGCCAGATGTACCAACAGCGGTAATCTCAGTATAATTCCAAGTTTCCATCCAATAAGCAAAGTTCTCAGGAGAGCCGCCGCTACCCCAACCGTAGCCAGCACCACCGTTACCGAACTTTTCGTTCTCGCTATGGTCTGCATAAAGCATAATTTCCTTGTTACGATCGTTCTTGGCAACATTGACATCATAGAAAGTAGGCATCAATCCATAAGGGCCAGGATTATCGATAGCTGTCTTAGCCATATCAAAGGCCTTCTGGAAATAGCTCTGAGCCTGACCAGCATCGCGAGTGCACTCAGGATAGGTGGGGATGTTGTTAGGATTCTCCAACCACCATGCATAAGTCAAGTAAGCCTTAGAGAGATACAAGCGAGCCACGTTCTTGGTAGCAGTACCTGTCAAACGGGGATTCTCTGGCAGGTCAGCAATAGCTTTCTCCAAATCAGCGAAGATAACTTCATAAACTTCAGGCACAGTGTTACGAACAGAAGTACGATTAGTTGTGGTGTTGAACTTCAGTTTTCCGTTACCTAAATCCAGGGGCACACCACCATAGGTCTGCACCAGAATGAAATAATCAAAGGCACGGAAGAAATAAGCTTCTGCCAACAGAGCATCAGACAAGTTGGCAGCAGTACCATTCTCAATAATGCCATTACAGGTGTTGATGTTGGAGAAAAGTTCATTCCAAGCACCACCAGCCACTGTACTATTAGAAGTAACAGAACCTGCACCAGAGAGGTCGGCATCCTTGAAGTTACCATCCGCGGACTGCGCATAAGTATATTCGTCAGTACCAGTCTCCAAAGTATTCAAATAGTAACCATTGCCATAGAAATAGCGAAGGTGAGCGTAAAGTGCTGTCAGACCACCCTCAATACCCGTCGGCGTATTGAAGAACGAAGGGTCGTATGTGCTACGTGGTTGTTCGTCAAGCACATTGCCACAAGAGATCATGGTTGTGGAAATACCACAGCATACAAGACCTGCAGCAAGAACATATTTAATGCTTTTAGTATTCATAACTCTTAATTATTAATTATTAGTACTTAGAATGTAACGTTGAGACCGAAGATAAAGTTACGGGTTGATGGTGTGTTATAACCTACGATAGGCATCTTGTGCTTGCCTGTGTATCCATCAACGGCTACAGCAGTATTTTCATTAGCCCATGAGTTGGTCTCTGGGTCGAGTCCACTCTCGTTGTGGAACGGAGAGAAGAGCACGAACGGATTCTGGATACTTGCATAGAGGCGCAGACGGCTGATGCCGAGGTCCTTTACAGCCTTCAGGTTCTCAAAGTTGTAACCAAGAGTAATGGTACGAATCTTCAGATAACCTGCGTTAAAATAACCAAGTGTAGAACCATACTTGGGGTTATCACCACTTTGGATACCACCTGGTTTTGGATACTTGGCACCCGTATTCTCTGGTGTCCAGTAATCCACATCAATATTATTACGACGGCCGGTCAGCATGTTTAGGTAACCGTTTGAAGAGTGGAGAGCAGAAATCAACTTACCACCAATCTGGAAAGCACCAATCACAGTCAGGTCAAAGCCCTTATAGCCAACAGTTGTATTGAAACCACCACAGAGGTCGGGCTCCATGCTCTGGATCTGACGGTCTTCTTCCTTAATCTGGCGGGTAGGCATACCGTTAGCATCATAGTCACCGGTATATTTCACCTTGATCATACCCAGGTTTCCACCGGGCTCCAGAATCTGAAGGTTGGTCTTACCATCAGGACCAGTAACAATGTCGCTTTCATTCCACAGACCCTCATACTCATAATCGTATATAACGTCGATAGGATAGCCTACGAACCAGCGGTTAGCTACATCGCGATCAGCACCAGAAGCAAGTTCAGTCAGTTTGTTGCGGTTCTGATAGAGGTTAATGCCAGCCTCCCAATTCCAACCATTCTTATTATCAATAATAATACCGTTCAAAGAGAACTCCCAACCCTTATTCTGGGTCTTACCGATGTTACCAGTATAGCTGCTTACACCAGATGTAGCAGGCATGGTGACATCAAGCAGAATGTCACTGGTTTTCTGGATATAATATTCAAATGTTCCAGATAGGCGGCCATTGAACAATGAGAAGTCAAGACCGAAGTTCCAGGTCTTAGAATACTCCCAACCTAATTCGTCATTAGGCAGTGCGTTTACATAATAACCAGCTTTTTTGCCTGAATCTGATAAACCGAAGTTGTAGTTACGAGTAGCCAGTCCACCAAGTGTAGAGTAAGGATTGATAGACTGGTTAGAAGTCTCACCATAACCTATACGAAGTTTCAAGTTGTCGAGCCAGCTCTTAGTGCTCTCCATGAAGTTCTCACGGGCAATGTTCCAACCAGCGCTGACAGCAGGATATGTATGCCACTGATGACCAGGAGCCAAACGTGAAGATGCATCAGCACGGAAAGCTACTGAGAGCATATACTTATTATCATAAGAATACATCACACGGCCCATCCAAGACATCAGACCACTCTGCCAATAACTAAAGTTATTAAGGTTGATTTCACCAACAGCAGAAGCAAGGTTGTAGTACTGCATATAGTTAGCAGGAATGTCGAGTGCGCTACCACCTGATGACTCATAGCGAGTCTGCTCAGCTGAGTACATAGCAACAACATTCAAATCATGCTTCTCAGCGAAGGTGTGATTGTAGGTCACCAGATTCTCAACAGTCCAGTTGCGAGTTTGATTATTTGTCACCCAACCGCTGTTGACTTGAGTCGGGTTCGTACTGTTGATACCAGTTCCAGTGAAACCACCACCTTTAGAAGTACGATAGTTCAGGCCGACGTTGATACGGTAGCTCAATCCCTCAACCCATGGGCACTTCACCTCAGCGAAGAAAGTGTTGTAGGTACCAATACCTCTGTTTTCGCTCAACCACTGATCCTTATCACGCTCAACTACATCCTTTGTGATGACAATTTGGTCGTCTGCAGGCAACTTGTTGTAGCGTTTCAGATTTCCATTTTCATCGTATGGAGTAGAAAGTGGAGAAGAAGCCAGAACAGCGTAGATATTGTTGATACCCTGTGTCTTACGGTAGCTAGTATTGGTACTCAAACCGAAACGGAAATACTCACCAACCTTTTGATCGAAGTTACCACGAGCAGAGATACGGTCATAACCCTCAGTAGGGATGACAGACTCGTCATGATAATAACCTACACCAAAACTGTAGCTACCACCATTGGTACCACCAGCGACAGAAATATCATGGCTATGACCAACACCAGTCTGATAATATTGATCCTGCCAATCGAAGTTGGTATCATCACTCTCATCAAGAGAATTCTTATACTTACCTGCATACTGGCGCATCTTTGAGAAAGTAGGACCATCCATCATAGGATACTTCTTGAAAATCTTCTTGAAGCTCACGTAACCATTATAAGTTACTTTAGCTGGAGTACCCATAGCGCCCTTCACGGTGGTGATGATGATTACACCGTTGGCACCACGAGAACCGTAAATGGCTGTTGCGGAAGCATCCTTCAGAATATCCATTGACTTGATGTCTGCGGGGTTGATATCAGACAGCTGACCCATGAAGGGGATACCGTCCAACACGATCAACGGGTCGTTAGAAGCACTCAGTGAGCGCTGACCACGGATACGAACCTGCATTTCGGCACCTGGCTTAGAAGAGGTCTGTGTCATGAGCACACCGGCTACACGACCCTGAAGAGCCTGGGCAGCGTTGGATGCTGCAACCTGATTCAGTTTCTCACCACCGATGTTTGCCACAGAACCAGTCACTGATTCACGGCGTTGTGTACCGTAACCGATAACCACAATCTCGTTTACCATGTGGCCATCTTCCTTCAGGGTTACATTAATTGCACCACTCCCAGCTTTCACTTCCTGTGTTTCATAGCCCACATAAGAAATGACCAGAGTTGCCCCTGGCTTCACATTCAGAGAGAAGTTACCATCAATGTCAGTAACTGTACCATTGGTAGTACCTTTCTCCATAACGGTAGCACCAATCAATGGTCCCTGAGAGTCTGAAACTCGACCAGTTGTCTGTTTCGCTTGCTCAACGGCAGCCACATCCGTAACTGCCATTGCCTGCTGTGCTGTCATAGCGCCAAAAAGGCATAATCCCATGCACAGGGCGGTTTTCTTTGCATTAAAACTCATAGTTCTTGTTTTAGTTAAAAAATAAATTGATTAATTAATGTATAGTCTCTACTTTGATTCATTTTTTAGATTTTACGCTGCAAAATTATATAATATTAAGGAAACAGACTTTTCTATTTGTTACTAAAAATTGCCCTATTGTATCATATAATATGTTAAATAACATACAGCAACTTCAAAGTTCACTAAAAAACCATCAAGTTACCCAACGGACCAAAGGCGAGATATGTTATTGGCTTGTGAATATACGTTTTTCCTCAAATAATTCTAATTATTACAGGATTTTATGTATATTTGCAGCCAAAAAAGAAACAATATGAAGAAGATTATTATTATGACGCTGGCCGTTATGGTCTTTGGAACGGTTAGCTTTGCTAAGGGTAATGGAGCGGAGGATAAGAATAAATCTGCAGAAAAAGTGGAAGCTGTAGATTTAGGACTGAGTGTGAAATGGGCTAACATGAACGTCGGCGCCAAAAAGTCTTCGGGCTATGGCACGTACTTCGCATGGGGTGAGACCCAGCCCAAGGAATACTATTCATGGAACACTTACGCCTGGAGCAAAGGCGACTCTCAGTTCCTGACCAAGTATTCCACCATCGACAAGAGGTTTCAGTTGGCTCCTGTAGATGATGCCGCTAACGCCAATTGGGGAGGCAAATGGCGCATGCCCACCGCAGAGGAATGCGAAGAACTGATGAATCCTAACAACTGTAAATGGGAGTGGATTACGAAGGATGGTGTCAACGGCTATAAGGTTACGGGCAAGAGAACGGGCAACTCCATCTTCCTGCCTATCACTGGTTTCCGCTTCTATGCAGATACTCAGTTCCGTGGTATCAAGGGCATCTATTGGACATCTTCGCTCTATACAGGCAATGTCAACAAAGCCTGGTGTCTGCAATTCGACTTCTCTGATGTTAACGTAGATTACGGCAATCTTTCCAGCAATCGCTTTAGCGGTCGCTGTATTCGTGCCGTCCAGTAATCACCATGAAATTACTTTTGCTCCTCGTGCTTGTCGCGAATATCGTGACGAAAGCCTCAGCCCAAGCATCTCTTCCTGTGATGGAAACAGGTGGTCAGCCCATGCCAGACGCATGGATTGACAAGGATACTGGTCACAAGGTCATGAAGCTGACGCGACGTGACGGTATGAATGCCAGCTTCTATTTCCATAACAATCCGTTTATCGGCAACGAGATGGTGTTCTGTGGAGGCGATAAGCCTTTTTCTGGCAATGATATGCTGCATAACTCTGCGGCACAGATTCGCAGACAGATGTATGCTGTCAATCTGAACACCCTGCAGATTCGTCAGCTTACGAATGAACCATTTAATGTCAGGACGGAGATTGTATGTCCGAAGACCCATGAATTGTTCTATCAACGGGGCGACACCGTATATGCTCTGAATACCGACAAGATGGAGCGTCGCATCATTACCGTGATGCCTGAAGCCTTGCGAGGTAATATTATCACCGTGAACGCTGATGGAACAATGCTGGCAGGCAAGCTCGACGACCCCAAAGAAAGGGAAATACTGCGCGAACATCCGAAGAAGCATGAGTTCTTCAACCTCATTTTCCAGGCAAAGTTAAAGAAGACTATTTTCACGCTCGACACCAAAACGGGCGTGGTAGATACCATCTACAGCGAGCGTGCTTGGCTGAACCACCTGCAGTTCTCGCCCACAGACCCAACGTTACTGATGTTCTGTCACGAAGGTCCGTGGCATGAGGTCGACCGTATCTGGACCATAGACGTGGTGAAGCGCGACAAGCCCAGGCTGATACACAAACGTACTATGTATCGTGAGATAGCTGGTCACGAATGGTGGGGAGCCGATGGTAAGCACATCTATTTCGACCTGCAGAAGCCACGAGGTGAAACCTTCTTTGTAGGTAAGGTAAATGTCTATACTGGAATGGAAGAAGATTTCGAGTTGCAACGCAACGAATGGTCAGTCCATTTCGTTTCATCGTGGGACGAGCAAACCTTGGCAGGCGATGGAGGCTCCAAGACTTCCGTTGCTCACTCGCCAGAGGGTCAGTGGATTTATTTCTTCGAATATGATGGCAATCGGCTGAAGAGCACGAAGCTGGTGAATATGAAAAACCATAACTACAACCTTGAGCCAAACATCCATTACTCGCCGGACCAGAAGTGGATCATTTTCCGTGCCAACTTCGAAGGCAGCGAAAATGTGTATGCAGTGGAACTATCCCCCTATACACCATACACCTCTCAAATGCCGATGTACAGGGCGTTTGAGCGTGGTGTATAGTTGGCTAACTATACACCAACTATACACCATCACCCCCCCACCTACTAGGCCGAATATCGAGGAACGGCCTTGTAGTACTTCGTATGCGCATGGGTGGTGAACTCATACTCCAGAGCCTTCATCGTCATTCCCAGATGGATAATATTGCTTGGAGTGGCCATCAGCGAGGGATAGCTGTCTTTCATCACCTCCAGCAGCTGTGCACTACTCATGCCCTTCACAACCTCATTATCCTTTGGTTTGCGGAAGCAGGCTGCTACCATCTCTGCAATATCCTTCTTCTCCACAAACTCCTGGTTCAACTCCTGAATGCGAGCTACCTCCTCATTGTTAAACCAATAGGGAGCCTTCAGTTCACGAAGCTCATACAACACCTGGGCATACAACTGCTCGTAGTTGATGTCGCCTTTGTTGTTGATATTCACACCCTGTGGAATCTTCACACAAATGTATCGACGACTACCCGTAACATCCGTCAAGGGATGCGGATTGTTCGTACTTGACACGAACGAAGCATAGCGAGGACGGTCATCCTGCGAACTGCCATAGATGCGACGACCGTTTACCTTGTTCTTCGACAGGGTCTGCTTTAGAGCTGCCTGCTGCGAAGGACGGATAGCCTCCAACTCATCCAGGTTTACCAGCAGGTTATTGGTCAAGGCCATCTCCTTATCAAACTTGTTCGAAAGGTTCAGATGGTCCAGATAATACTGCTCCAGATGCTTGGGCAACAAGCGGCGCAGGAAAGTGGTCTTTCCACAACCCTGACCTCCAATGAGCGTAGGCACCACCTCATTGCCATGAAGCGTGTCCATCTGCAACCAATGGGCCACCACAGCACGAAGCCAGGTAGCCAGGAAGGCAGCCTGCTCTGTGCTGATGCCTGGAATGCGAGAGAAGAGGTCGGCCACATAGTTGTGTCCATCCCATTTGGGCAACGACTCCAGATAGTCAACAATCGGATTGAACGGCTTCACCTCTTCCGACTCCACATACAACTTGATCAGGTCCTTGGGATTGCCCTTCTCCAAGATACCCTCACGCAACACTCGCAACACCATACTGTTCTGGGCCTCCAGCGTCAAGGGTCGCCATTCGCTACACACGCCCTCAGCATTCTTGGTTGCATACTCCACCTTACCATTCAGCACATTGCGACGGAAAAGGTAATTCTCCTGAAGGTACTGCTCGATGACAAGCACACCTTCCGTTGAGGCACAAAGTGCCTCGCCATTGATAATGGTTTTCTCCATGAAATTTTAATGTTTTAAATGATTATAAGTTTATAGATCATTAAGGGAGCCGACCGCTCGTGCGTAGCTACTATTCTACCCTTGAATATCTAGGTGCAAAGATACAAAATTTTTTCGCGTTTTGCAAGTCTTTCCCCCATTTTATTTCCAAAATATTTAGCAAGTTAACACTTCTGCCTATACCTTATTATATATAGGGGTATAGGATGGTGTATAGTTGGTGTATAGTTGACGAACTATACACCATTGCCAAACGCCCTGTACATCGGTATTTGAGGGCTGCATGGTGTATAGGGGGATAGTTTTCGCGCAAAATCTCTTTTTCTTCATGTTTGAGCAAAATATTCAAAGTGAATGAGCAACTAATTCGTATCGGATTTGTTGCTTTTGCGTCGAACATATACATAATGTTCATCAAACTTATACGCTTTTTACATCATACATATAGGCTTTTTACATCAAACATATACGCTTCTTGCATCAAACATATAGGCTACTCACATGGTGCCGAGCCTATACTCTGCATGTGAGTAGCCTTTCCGCACCATGTCCCGAGCCACTCGGGACGATGCGAGAAGCCTGTCGGCTAGGAAAGCCTAAAGGTCGTCTTTGGTGATAACGGTAATCTTAGAGTAGATGGTCGGAATGCCGGCGACGGTCTGGGTGCCGGTAATCGGCGTATTGTTTATCAGGCTGTTGACAATCAGCGCGGTGTTGTTGGCCATGGCCTTCTTCTGGTCTGCTACATCCCAGCTGTCACCCTTCACGTCGTCGAATGTCGTCTTGCCACTCTTGACGACCAGCTTGCCGTCGTCGATGTTCTCATTCTATCATCTTTTTGACGAAAAAAATCGATATGCGCAAATTTTGCGCCTTACTTTTGCCTCCGCAGCAGATTTTTTTCCCGTAAGTTGTTTGGCGTTATGGAAAAATGTTTTTATCTTTGCCTGTACAAAACAACATAGCAGGAACCGCATCATACCGTGCTTGGCACCGTGTGACCTTAAAGAGGCAGGAAAATGAAAGTTATAGTTTCGAACGAGATAGAACAGGTTTGTCCTGAGTTTGTAGGTGCTTGCGTAGAGGCACAGGTAGTCAATTCGCCTTATTGCGAAGAGCTGTGGGAAGAGATAAAAGCAATGGGGGAGCAGTTTTGCAAGGAACTGACTACGGAATCGCTGAAGGAAATGACCAGCATTGCGGCTACACGACGCATCTATAAGGCGTGCGGCAAGGATCCGTCGAGGTATCGTCCTGCATCGGAAGCACTGATTCGTCGAATATTGCAAGGGAAAGAGCTGTATCAACGCGACACATTGGTTGATTTGGTGAATCTGGCCTCCATAGCCTTTGGCTACAGCATCGGTGGTTTCGATGCTGACAAATTCGTGGGCGACACGCTGACCTTAGGAATTGGACGAGAGGGAGAGCCTTACGAGGGGATAGGACGTGGAATGATCAATATTCACGGGCTGCCTGTGTATCGCGACGCTCAAGGGGGAGTGGGAACACCCACCAGCGACCATGAGCGAACAAAGATGACAATAGACACCACCCATCTGTTGGTGCTCATCAATGGCTACGACGGAAACGAGCAACGGGTCCGCGAGAATGCGGAATACATCCAGACCCTGCTTCGCAAATACTGCCAGAGCGATGGTGGCACCTATTATATATATAGGTAGAGGCTTAGTCTATCTTTGACTCCATGGGGTTGCGCAATCCTTTGAAGCCTGTAAGGTAAGCCTTGGCAGAGCCAAAGGAGAGGAACATGTCGAGGCGGACGGGCAAGTGGTTCTTGTCGTCAGTGACATAGAAACGAATAAGTTCGTGGTTCTCGCCATCCTCACGCTGGATAAAGGAGAAGACCAAGCAACGGTACTTATCGTTGGAGTTCTTCATCTTCAGCGTAGTGGTGCCTCCGAACTTCAACCACGAGTTAGCTACACTCAAACCATCGGCAATGGGGAGAGGAATCTTGTCGCCCTCCTTCAACTTGGAAGCATCGAAGTTGCGAGCACGCAGATAGATGCTCATCATGTCGTAGAGACAGTCCTTATACTCTGATTCCTTCCACAAGTGCTCACCACTGCTGGTAATCTCATGCTGTTTGATATGACAATTGTCCTTGGGATAGGTGTACCATATCTCGTCCACATAGTATCGGCTACCCTCACGGGCTCCTTTGCGGAAATAGAGGGGAGCCAGGTCCATATCGGTATAACAGAGCAAGGTGTCGCGCATCACAAACATATTGTCGAGCTTGTCGTTGCCACGGGTAATCAGACTGCTACGATAGGCCGGCTGACCCTGATAACGCGACTTTACGGTAGACATAGATGCGGTACCCACCTTGACCCAAACGAACTTCCAGTTGAAATACAAGTCGTAGCCCAGAAATTCGCCCGACTTGAAAGCAGTATTCTCAATGCCACACTGCGCATAAAGAGGTGAGAGGTGAGAGGTAAGAGGTAAGAAATTTACCAATACTATTATTAATAAGAACTTCTTCATATTTTATCGTATCCTTTATTTCACTGTTTGATTCTTAATATATTCAATTCCTAACTGACGAGCACGCTCAGCATTACGGTTCTGCTTGCGCTTCTTCTCCTTGTCAGGCTGTTGCTTGATAATCTTAGAAGGCTTCTGCTGGTTGCGCTTACGCTCCGTCAGATTCCACTGTAAGGTCATATCAAACTTCTCCTTAGCTTCTATCTCACGAGGATAGTAGTACACATCCTCTGGTTGCAGGTCGGCATCATAGTCGCCTGTATCCCATACCCCATTCTCGTTGCGGTCGACAAAGGCACGCATATAGTAAGTGCCTGGGCTGACATAATAGAACAGGGCAGCACCATCGCTTTCCATCTGAGACTCCTGCACCACCTTGTCGCTACCATCGAGCAACTGGGCTATAATATGCTTCTCGTCCAATCCGCTCAACTGCATCTGCAGGGTGGCATATTCGTCGAGCGACTTCACCTTAATACCATCCTTATGAGGCTTGGAGGCGAGTCCATAGATATCTATAAAGGCGGCTGAGTCGATTTCCAGACTATACTCCGTATCTGGATGCCAATCGACCACCATTTCATAGCGCCGTAACATCGAGTCGCAACGATGGAACTCATAGGGCGCACGATACCACATCGAGTCTATCTGGGAATAGAGATGAATAGCTGCTGTATCTAGATGGGCCAAAGGCGTTGGCGATTCAAAGAACACACTACGATTGGGGTCCATCGATTGTGACACCTCATACTTTATTTCAAGTGGTTTGGCAGGGAAAATGCTGTCGTAGGGTTCTTCCCTCTTCTTTTTCTTCTCCTGTTCCTTCTGCCATTCCTCTATCTCCTTCTGCTTGGCCTTCAATCGCTTTTCATAAGGCGTCTTAGCTACCAATTCTATCGTATCTATCTGAGTAACCAGTTGACCCAGGGTATCCGTCATCAGATACTCCATCGACAATTCCAGCGTGTCCTTATTGACCAACATCGTGTCGCGCAACCAGTAAGTCAGGGTGTCCTGTTTAGGAGTTGTCTCTAAGATAAAGGCAGAATCGGCATCGAAATTCAATCCACGCAGGATGGGCAGTTGCGGATTACCATAACTGAAATAAACACCGATACGGTCTGGTTCCTTACGCTCCGTCTTCAGCAGATAACGGTCACTCTGTATCTCCTGGAAGGCCAGCATCACAATATCATCGGGATAGAAATGGGTGTAAGGCACTTGCAGGATATTATCAATGTGCAAAGTGTCGCGCCAAATAGTATCTTGACGAGTGTCTGGCTTGGCATAGGGCGAGTAGGTCTGATGCGTGAAAGCTATCATCTCACTCTTCTGGGTAAACATATAGTTACCATCCATATCCTGCAAAGCATAGACACGATACTCACCAGGGGCTACACCACGAATGCAGAAATGACCGCTACCATCCGTGCGGGCAATGCGGAGCAAAGGTTTTGTGCGGAAAGCTGAGTCGGCCAAATCGGCATAAAGACCCACGCTGATGCCCTTTACAGGCTCGAGATTAGAAGCATCTATCACATAACCTGACACCTCGAAGGTATCAATCTGCTCGCCCGTCGAGAAGGTATAGGTATAATTACCCAAAGGGTTGTCTTCGTTGTTATCTGTAATAGCATCACTGAAGTCAACCGTATAAGTGGTGTTGGGTATCAGCGTGTCCTGCAACTCTATCACGATCTTCTTTCCCGTTGCCTTGATTTCCGGCATCTCCAGTTGTGGAGGCGAAACAATGACATTCTGCGTGGGGTCAGCCAGCTTGATGAACTCATCGAAATAGATGGTCATCTTCTTCGCAGTCACATTGGTAGCCTGCTCTGCCGGTGTACTATAAAGCACACGAGGCGGATCGTCGTCATACCATCCACCATCAGGTTGGCCCATACGAGCACAGCTCGAAATGAGAAATGAGAAATGAGGAATGAGAAATGCAATACACAGCATTTTCATTAATGTTCTCATTGTCATAAACCTCTTTCTTAGGCTTTTCATTTTCTCATTTATCATTTTCACTTCTAATTTCTCATTACTCATTTCTCATTTAGTTTGAGAAGTTGGTCAATATGTTCACGGGTGTTACTGAGTCGAGGCACCTTATGCTGTCCACCTAACTTGCCACGCTGCTTGAGCCAGTCGTTGAAGAGACCCTTACGAGCCTCTATGAGTTCCAGGGGTTGCAACGTGATGTCCTTATATCGCTTGGCCTCATAGTCGCTATTTACCTGCTGCAATCTCTGATCCAGTAAACGGGCAAACTGTGCCAAGTCGTTCGGCGACTTGGAGAACTCAATAACCCATTGGTGGCGACACTTGGCATTGGCATCCATAAAGACTGGAGCAGCTGTGTATTCCAAGACCTCAGCACCCGTCTGTTCACAGGCATAGGCCAATCCCTGTTCGGCATTGTCAACGATCAGTTCTTCGCCAAAAGCATTGATAAAGCTCTTGGTACGTCCAGAGATGACGAACTTATAAGGATTGGTAGAGGTGAAGCGGATGGTATCGCCTATCATATAGCGCCACAAGCCACACGAAGTGGAAATCAGCATGGCGTAGTTCTTGTCTTTCTCAACACCCCATAGTGGCACTATCTTGTTCTCTGTGCCTTCTCCGTTGAGCTCTTGGAACTCATAGAACACCCCATAGTCCAACATCAGCAACATGGCCTTGTCGGCAGGATCGTCCTGTAAGCCGAAGAAGCCTTCAGAAGCATTATAGGTCTCCATATAATGCATGTTGGGCGAGGTAATCAGCTGTTCATACTGCTTACGATAAGGCGTAAAGGCCACACCACCATGGAAGAAGACCTCTAAGTTCGGCCAAACCTCCTCCAAGTGTGTCTTGCCTGTGATTTCCATCATGCAGTTCAAGACGGAGAGCATCCACGAAGGTACACCACTGATGTTGGTGACGTTTTTGTTCATCGCCTCGCGGGCTATGCGCTCTCGCTTGATTTCAAAATCGGCAAGGAGGGCCGTTTCCTTCTTAGGTACACGGACCAGATTTGCCAACGGATTGATGTTCTCAATCAAGATGGCTGAGAGGTCGCCCACCAAGGAACCAGGCAGGTTATAGTTGGGAGCATGACTGCCACCCAGAATCAGCGCACGCCCATCGAACAGTCTCGAATTGGGATTATTGCGAAGATAAAGCGCTACGGAGTCGTAACCACCTGCATAATGAATCTTCTGCAGTCCTTCATCGCTGACAGGGATGAATTTCGACTTATCATTGGTGGTACCACTCGACTTGGCATACCACTTTACACGACCAGGCCAAAGGATATTGCGCTCACCATGACGCATACGGTCTATCTGACCCTTCAACTCCTCATAGGTATTGACAGGATTGTATTTCACAAAATCCTCATAACCCTTAGTGGTGGCAAAACCGTGTTCTCGCCCATATTCGGTATCCTTTGCAGTATGGATCAAATGTTCCAGCACTGCGCGTTGCAATGCCTCTCCCCCACTCTGATGCTTCTCCAAAGCCTTCTGACGGGGCTCAAAAACCTTTCTTATAATCTGAGTAAAACTCATGTTGTTGCGAAATTTTGCTTGCAAAATTACACAAAACCATCGTAACGGATGAAGAAATTACATTTTTTTATATAATAAGTCTATCAGAAGGTTTGCATCATTACCCTTCTGTCCTCCTATCACTTGCCAGAAAGGTGCAGACGAAGTCCAAATTCGATAGAAGGCGCCAAGGGGTGTTCTTTATAATAATGTTCGAAAGAAGTGCCGTCGTGAAAATAATAGCCCAACGAGGGTTGCAGGAAAATACCCAACAGGGGCGTAATGGCATACTCAGCACCTGCAGAGGCATTGACAGACCACTGCCAGGGTTTCTCGTTCAGACACTTCTGAAGCATGGCAGAGCCAGAGAGGTAGAAACTGAAACCACTCGTTTTCCAGAACTGCCACGAGAGACCTACTGGTACACCCAGATAGTGCAACTTCTGTTCTCTATAGACGTTGGGATAGAGGGGTTTGCTGAACTCTGAATAAAGATAGGTATAGTTGACACCTGTCAGCAATGCCAAGCAGGCATTCAGCTGATAATGCACACTAAGTCCCAAGGTGACAGGCAGACGATGTTTAGCCTCAACATCGTATGTCGTAGAGGAGGGAATTGGCTGAGTAGTGCTACTCACACCAGAATCATAATAGTCAGCATCATATACATAACTTTGCCCCATACTGCTTTGACTAGTAGAAGCCAACAATCCACCCGAGGCGTTCAGTCCGACAGACCATTGGTTGCGAGACTTAGGGGCTGAGAGTTGTTTGGTTGGATGATGGGCTGTATAATGATGTTCTTCTGAATGCTGTTGACGATGGGTCACTACAGAAGTCTGCTGGAGTGTTTCTGCTTCAACCTGTTGAGATGATGAGTCCTCTGCAACTTGCTGGGCTGATGATTCTTCTGCAACCTGTTGAGATGATAATTCCTCTGCAACTTGCGGAGTTGTATCTTCGGCTATCTTCGGGGAAACCTGGGTGTGATTACGTTGAGGACTGTCTGCAAGCACCAACGGCTGCTCATCACTACTTTCCTTTTTCATCATAGGAGTCTCTTGCTCTTGAGGCATTTGAGCAACCAGAGGGAACGATTCGTCCTGAGGAAACTGATAAAGGGCAAAGAATCCTACGAGGGCTAAGAGCATAGCAGCAACTATCCAATGCCAAAGCCTGATAGTAACAGTTTTAGAGACTGGATTCTCCTGAAGACCCATCTCGCTGCTGATGCCCTCCCACAGTCCGGCAGGCGGAGCCATTTTGTGACCCTCCAGCTTTTGCTTCATATCGGTTGTCCAGTTTTCTTTCATTGCTTGTCCTTAGTTAAATCCTTGATTCTCTTTGCCAATAGCTTCTTTGCATAATAGAGTTGAGAGGCTGAGGTACTTTCCTTGATGCCTAACAGGCTGGCTATCTGCCGATGGGAGTAGTTCTCAAACACATAGAGGTTGAGCACCGTTCTGTAGCCGTCGGGCAGTTCGCTGATAAGCTGGTGTAGCTCGTCGGGTGAAATCCGCTCTGTATCAGGGCTTGCGCTTTCCTCATCTGCCTCGTCAGCTGTCTGGTCCTGTTCTACAAACAGCAGCTTCTTTCTGTTTCTCAAAAACGCAAGTGCCTCGTTGGCTACTACCTGTTTCATCCACGCCTTGAAGGCACTCTCATTTCTGTATTCGAAGGTTGGTATCGACGTGAATATCTTCACGAAACTGTTCTGTAGCACATCCTTAGCATCGTCCTCAGAAGGCACATACCGGTAGCAGACCGATGAGAGCTCTTCAACGTATAGCTGATAGAGCTGGCTCATCGCCCTTTGGTCTTTCTGCCTTATGCGCTCAACGAGTTGACTGACCATTTCCTTTTTTTGGCGTTCTACTTTAATAATCCAAAAATACGCAAATCTTGTATGGTTTCACTTATTTTTTATATTCTTTAACGCATTATCATACAAGATTATGATTACCTTTGCATTCTAAAGGCAGAAACAAAATAGAAACGAATATGAAAAAAAGTCTTTTATCTGCATTTATCTTAATGGCAACAAGCAGCTTCATGCTGTCGTGCTCCTCATCGTCAGCTACTGAAGAGGAGGATTTGGGAGAATCCAAGAAAATTGTCTACATGCTGTCAGAACCACAACCCATCCAGATGACGGCAGAACAGAAAGTGTTTGCCAATGACAACAACCAGTTCACGCTGAACTTCCTGAAGACGGTGAACGAGGTGGACCAGAGTGGCAAGAGCTTTATCTACTCACCACTCAGCATCACCTATGTATTAGGGATGGTGAACGACGCTGCCACAGGATATACTGAGAAAGAACTGGAGCAGACCTTAGGCTTCCACAAGGGAGGCATCAAGGCGGTGAACGACTATTGCAAGAAGTTGATAGAGGGTCTGCCAAAAGTAGATAATAAGGTGACGCTGGATATTGCCAATGCCATCTTCCTGAATAAGTACTATGCCCTGAAACAGCAGTTCCAGCAGGATATGCAGAACTATTACAATGCAAAGGCTGAAGCACTCGACTTCTCATCGCCACAAACGCTTGAGCACATCAACGGATGGTGTAACGACAAGACAAAGGGCATGATTCCAAAGATTCTGGATGAGGTAAATCCTTATATGGTATCGTATCTGCTGAATGCCATCTACTTCAAGGCTGACTGGGCTTCGAAGTTCGACCCAAAGAATACGAAGGAAGAAACCTTTACCACAGAGAAAGGTAGCACCACACTCCCCATGATGCACCAAAACGTGCTGATTAGCTATCTGAAAACCAACACCTACTCTGCTGTTATCCTACCCTATGGCTCCGGTCTTTGGAATATGACGGTAATGTTGCCGGAAGAGGGGGCAACTACTGACGACCTCATTAAAGAAGTGGCACAAAGCAGCGTACTGAATAACCCAGGTTGGTGTGAAACAGGAGGCAACTTTTTCCGAGGCTATGAGGTAGATCTGAAGCTGCCACGCTTCGAAACGGCATCAGATACGGACGAACTAGACGTTAAGAATGGACTTGTAGGACTGATGCAGAAGATGGGCATCAAGCTGGCCTTCGACTCAGACTTTGCAGAAATACCCAACATGTGTGAAGATAGAAACCTCTATATCTCGATGATGCGTCAAAAGGCAAAGATTAAGGTTAACGAGGAGGGTTCGGAAGCCGCTGCGGTCACTGTGGCTGGCATGGATTTAACAACTGCTGTAGGCCCACAAGAATACCCTAAGGCTACTTTCCACGCCAATCGTCCCTTCGTCTATGTTATCAGCGAAGCATCCTCCGGCGTTATCCTCTTTGTAGGAAAGTTTACCGGCATCTGAATAGTTCCTGCATTTAGTATTAAGGGTAACAGGGGGAAAAGACCCGAGGGAACAAGGAAAGAATAACGTAGTAGCAGGAAAAAACATAGGATGCAACCTGATTCGGCCGCCCGCCCACATTAATAAGGGCGGGCGCCCTTATATCTTGGAGCACCCGCCCTTATATATTCGAGCGGCTGGCAAAACCCGATTTTTTATCCTTCCAGACCTTTTTTCCAGCTATCAGGCTTCTGCAAAGGCAGCAGCCTCGGCCTCGGCTATGATTTCCTCGCGGGTTTTTGCACGAGGTGTGGCTGTGATATCATCAAGAGAGAAGTCGTCGTCCTGTTCTGTTTTTTCCTCCTTGGTTGGTTGAGAATTTTTCGCAACATACTGAACAGCATGGACTTCGGGCTCCTGCTCGATGATGAAGTTCTGCTGTTCCTGCTCTGGATCTGGGACACACATCACGGGTTCTTCTTCCATCTTGGTACGATCCGCCTTGGCAGCAAAGACCGCATCGATGAACTGAGGCTCACGACGCAGACGCTGTAGAGTATCCTTAGAAGCATTCTGCTGACTCTCCTTCTTGGAATAGCCCGTACCCACACAACCTTCCAGTCCTTCGATGAACACCTGGGTGGTGAAAACAGGACTCTTGTTCTCGTCACGCTCTTGTTTGATCTCGCGGAACTCCATCTTGACGCGGTTCTTCTGGCTCCACTCCAACAGCTTCGACTTGAAGTTAACCTCCTTATAGGCCACCTTATCTATATTAATCAGATGAGCCAGAATGCGCTTTTCCATGAATCGCATACAGGCATCATAGCCTCGATCCAGATAGATGGCGCCTACCAATGCCTCAAAGGCATTGCCATTCATATAGCTGTTGTGGGAGGTATTATGACCTGCCGACTTGATGAGTTCGCCAATGCCCATCTCCTTAGCCAGTTTGCCTAAGGTATCACGACTAACGAGTTTTGAACGGGTATTGGTCAGAAAACCCTCGCGCTTGCCCTCAAAATGACGGAACACGATATCACCCACTACAGCATCCAAGATAGCATCGCCAAGGAACTCCAGTCGCTCATTGTTGACAGGACGTCCTTTCTCGTTGCGCTTGGAAGCACTTTTATGGAGTAGTGCTTGCTTGTAGAGGTTGATATTGTGGGGATAGAAACCCAAAATATCATAGAGAGCTGAAAAAAGCTCCTTCTCCTTACGGAAAGGGAGCTTTATTCTATCAATGATGTCGTTAACCCACATACTTCTTGAAGACTACGCAGGCATTGTGACCACCAAATCCGAAGGTATTGCTGAGACCAGCACGAACCTCACGCTTCTGAGCCTTGTTGAAGGTGAAGTTGAGGTTGTAGTCAATCTCCTCGTCCTTATCATCGTCCTCGTGGTTGATGGTGGGAGGAACGATATCATTCTGAACAGCCAGAACGGTAGCCATAGCCTCAACAGCACCAGCAGCACCCAGCAGGTGACCAGTCATTGACTTCGTTGACGAGATGTTCAGCTTGAAGGCTGCATCGCCAAACACGTCCTTGATGGCCTTGGCCTCAGAGATGTCACCAACATGGGTAGAAGTACCATGAACGTTGATGTAGTCGATGTCCTCAGGCTGCATACCAGCATCCTCCAGTGCATTCTGCATCACCAGCTTAGCACCAAGACCCTCAGGATGAGAGGCAGTGATGTGGTGAGCATCAGCGCTCATACCAGCACCAACCATCTCTGCATAAATCTTGGCACCACGGGCCTTGGCGTGCTCCAACTCCTCAAGAATCAGACAGCCGGCACCCTCGCCCATGACGAAACCATCACGGCTGGCGCTGAACGGACGGCTGGCCTTCTCTGGCTCGTCGTTACGGGTAGAAAGAGCTTTCATGGCATTGAAACCACCCACACCCGTCTCGCAGATAGCAGCCTCAGCACCACCGGCAACGATGGCGTTGGCCTTGCCCAAGCGAATCAGGTTGAAAGCGTCGGCCAGTGCATTCGAAGAAGAAGCACAAGCAGAAGCGGTGATATAGTTGGGGCCGTGGAAGCCATACATAATCGAAATTTGACCAGCAGCGATGTCTGCAATCATCTTGGGGATGAAGAAGGGGTTGAACTTAGGACCATCTTCACGATGAGCGCCATAATAGCTCACCTCTTCCTCGAAGGTCTTAATACCACCGATACCAACTCCATAAACTACACCAATACGATTCTTATCCTCTGCTTCCAGATCCATGCCACTATCCTCAACAGCCTGCTTGGCTGCGATAATGGCCAACTGGGTATAGCGGTCCATTTTACGAGCCTCCTTGCGGTCAATGTAATCATTGACATCAAGACCCTTTACCTCACAGGCAAACTGAGTCTTGAACTTAGAAGCATCGAAAAGGGTAATAGGTGCAGCACCGCTTTTACCCGCCAACATGGCTTCCCAAGTATCCTTAGGAGTGTTGCCAAGTGGTGTAACGGCACCCATACCTGTTACTACTACTCTTTTTAATTCCATAAAAATCAAATTAGAAATAAAAAATAAAAATTAGAAATTATGATTACTTCAGCAAAATAAATCACCGAATGAGTAATCACAATTTCTAATTCCTAATTCCTAATTACTCATTAGTTATTTTGCGTTCTCCTCGATGTAAGCGATTGCGTCACCAACAGTACCGATCTTCTCAGCCTTGTCGTCGGGGATAGAAATACCGAACTCCTTCTCGAACTCCATGATGAGCTCTACGGTATCCAGTGAATCAGCACCAAGATCGTTAGTGAAACTTGCTTCGGGCTTAACCTCTGCCTCATCAACACCAAGTTTGTCTACAATAATTGCCTTTACTTTGCTTTCAATTTCTGACATAATTTTCTTCTTTAAAATGTTAATAAATGATTTCTTATTCTGAAAACTTCACTAAAATGTGTCGCTTAGCGGGTGCAAAGTAACACATTTTTATTGAGTTATGCAAATTTTAAACGTAAAAAAGCACTCTTTTGTGCACAAACGACCATTAACTGTGCAACTTTTCGCGCCTTAAAGGGTAGTTATTGCGCAAACTTTCAAATTTTGAGGCGTCATTTTTTAATTGTCGACTGTCTTCCATCGGATTGTAATAATCCAAAGGACTACCCGTATCTTGAAAATCTATCGGGAGCTCAGGAGACACAATTTTTCCTGGATGAGGTAAGCGAAAATGACGACAAAGTGCATCAATAACCATATTGTCTGCATTTACCTTCCCATCAGCAGAATAACCTGCAATATGAGGTGTACCGATAAAGACGCGCTGAAGCAATGTTTCATTTAACTTGGGTTCATTTTCCCAAACATCAATAACAGCATCCTTCACCCTACCCTCTTGTAAGGCAGAAAGCAGTGCAACATTATCGACCACCTCGCCTCGACTTGTATTTATTATATAAGGTACGCGAGGCAAACGATGGAAGAAATCTTCATCAGCCATATGGAAGGTTGCATATGGCCCCTCATGGGTCAATGGAACATGGAAAGTAATCACGTCACATTCGCGCTCGATGATGTCCAGAGGGACATAAGTGATGGATGATGAGTGATGGGGATTAGCTTTTTCCAATGGCGGGTCGCACACCAAAACATGCATGCCTAAACGTTCTGCCACAGCCTTTACCTTTGAGCCAACATGTCCGCAACCCACAATTCCAATAGTTGATTCCTGCAGGTTAAGACCTAGATACTGCTGCAACTGCAACAAAGAACACTCCACATACTGTGCCACAGAACCAGAATTACAACCAGGACAGTTGGTCCATGCTATTCCTGCTTGTTTCAGATAATCGGTATCAATATGGTCAAAACCTATCGTGGCAGTAGCAACAAACTGAACCTTACTGCCAGAAAGCAATTGTTCATTACAATGGGTACGGGTTCTTACTATCAGCGCATCAGCATCCTTCACGTCACTTGCGGTAATTTCAGCACCTCGCAAATACACCACATCACTGGTCAACAGGGCCAGTTTTTCGCGAATATAAGGTATCTTATCGTCAACTACTATCTTCATATCTGGGTACAAAGTTACAAAATATATTTAAATTATAGCCTTTCATTCGTCAGTTATCACAACTTTTTTGTATCTTTGCAAAATAAACTAATACGTAAACGATATGTCATTTACAGAAAAAGCAAATAAGGTATTCATTCAGGCCATTCGCGACTACCACCTGAAAGATGATGTGGATACCCCTCTTAACAATCCTTATGAGCGTGAAACGATTGAGTTCAGCCTCTATACCAAATGTTGGATTGATACCGTTCAGTGGCACTTGGAGGATATCATTCGCGACCCACATATTGAGCCCACAAAAGCATTAGCATTAAAACGTCGCATAGATAGTTCCAATCAGGATCGTACAGACTTGGTAGAAGAGATTGACAGCTATTTCCGTACCCTGTATGCAGAAGTACATGTTTTGCCTGAAGCCACTCTGAACACAGAAAGTCCTGCATGGGCCATTGACCGACTGAGCATTCTGGCGCTGAAGATATGGCACATGAAGGAACAGACAGAGCGTAAAGATGCTGATGCTGAACATATTGCAAAATGCAAAGCTAAACTGGAGGTACTGTTGGAGCAACAAGTAGACCTGTCAAAGGCTATCGACCAATTGCTGGATGACATCAAGGCTGGTCGTAAGTATATGAAGGTGTACAGACAGATGAAGATGTACAACGATCCCAGCACAAATCCTATTTTCTACAAGAAATCATAGGTTATCCTGTGACACTGTTTTAAAAGATGAAGAAGGAGCACATACTCGTTATTCGCTTTTCAGCTATGGGCGACGTAGCGATGGTAGTGCCTGTGGTTTACTCACTGGCACAGCAATATCCTCATGTTCGCATTACCGTATTGAGTCGTACCTTTGCACGTCCGTTGTTTGAAGACTTGGCGCCCAATGTCAATTTCATGGCAGCAGACTTGAAGCACGAATATCATGGTATCAAGGGTCTCAATGCCCTTTATCGTCGACTGGCAGCTAAACAGTTTACTGCTGTTGCTGACCTGCACAATGTGCTGCGATCAGAATACCTGCGACTTCGCTTTAACATTGGGCATTACAGAGTTGAACACATCAATAAGCACAGGAAAGGACGTCGACGCATCACTTCAAAACGCTCGAAGCATCTTGAGCAGCAGCCCACTTCTTTCGAGAACTATGTAGAAGTATTCAAAAAGCTGGGCTATCCTGTCGACATCCAATTCAAGAGCATCTTCCCTGAGGGCGAAGGAGGCAATCTGAATATGTTGGCAAAAGGTTTGAACGTAAAGAACTCCTTTGAGCAGTGGATAGGTATCGCCCCGTTTGCAGCCCATCAAGGAAAGGTCTACCCTCCCCAACTGATGCATCAGGTCATAGAACAATTGTTGCAGAAATATCCCAAGGCTCGCATTTTCCTTTTCGGACGTGGCCAGCAGGAAGAACAATACTTCACAGAATGGACCAAAGAGCATAAGGCTTGTGTCTATGTCTGCAAGAATGTTGAGTCGCTGCACCAAGAACTTATCCTGATGAGTCATCTGGACGTTATGATTTCCATGGATTCTTCGAACATGCACTTGGCTTCACTTACGGGTACTCCTGTTGTCAGTGTTTGGGGAGCCACTCATCCCTATGCTGGTTTCCTGGGATGGGGACAAGATAAGGCAAATATCGTACAAGTTGATCTCGACTGTCGCCCTTGCAGCATCTATGGACAAAAGCCCTGCAGACGAGGCGATTATGCATGTATGAACAATATTTCACCAAAGACCATCGTTGAAAAGGTGGAACACATTCTTTCTATTAAATAACTAACAACTAATTTAAACAACAATGAAAAAGTACATTTGCGACACCTGTGGTTATGTTTATGACCCAGAAGCAGGCGATCCTGATAACGGTATCGCTCCAGGCACAGCCTTTGAAGACATCCCTGAGGATTGGGTATGCCCCCTCTGTGGCGTAGGAAAAGATGAATTCTCACCAGAGGAGTAATCCTATTGAAATCAACAAATTAAGGTCGGAACGTATGTTTCCGGCCTTCTTTTATATAATTATTCTTAATTCTTAATTTCTTTGTACCTTTCTCCTTGGAGAACTTAGGCTGCATCTCGGAAAAACTCAAAAACGTTTGGTTTTTCGCTCGATTTGCACTAACTTTGCACCCAGAATATAAACGTTTATAAGAAAAGATGTCATTAAAATGTGGTATTGTGGGACTGCCCAACGTGGGTAAGTCTACTTTGTTTAATTGCTTGTCGAGCGCAAAGGCCCAGGCAGCAAACTTCCCTTTTTGTACGATTGAGCCCAATGTGGGTGTGATTACCGTTCCTGATGAGCGACTTACCAAATTGGCTGAGTTGGTACATCCTGGACGCATTGTTCCTGCTACTTGCGAAATCGTTGATATTGCTGGTTTGGTAAAAGGTGCCTCAAAGGGTGAAGGCTTAGGTAATAAATTCTTGGGTAATATTCGTGAAACGGATGCCATCATTCATGTATTACGTTGTTTCGAGGATGAGAATATCACCCATGTGGATGGAACCATCGATCCTATTCGCGACAAGGAAATCATTGATACAGAACTTCAGCTGAAAGACCTCGAAACCATTGAGAGTCGTTTGGCTAAGACGGAGAAGGCTGCTGCTGCAGGCAATAAAGATGCAAAAATTGAAGTTGCTGTGCTGAAGGCTTACAAAGAGGTTCTGGAGCAAGGTAAGAATGCTCGTATTGTGGAATTCGAGAGCAAAGACGAGCAGGACTGTGCTCGTAACCTGTTCCTGTTGACTGCAAAGCCTGTTTTGTATGTTTGCAATGTGGGTGAGGCTGATGCCAAGAGTGGCAACGACTTCACGAAGAAAGTTGAAGCACTGGCTAAAGAGGAAGGAGCTGAAGCCATGATTATCGCTGCCAAGACAGAAGAAGATATCGCTGAACTGGAATCCTACGAAGACAAGCAAATGTTCTTGGAGGAACTGGGTTTGGAAGAGAGTGGTGTCAATCGCCTGATTAAAAAGGCCTATGCCCTGCTGAATTTGGAAACTTTCATTACTGCTGGCGAGATGGAGGTTAAGGCCTGGACATACAAGAAGGGTTGGAAGGCTCCCCAGTGTGCTGGTGTTATCCATACCGACTTCGAAAAAGGTTTCATTCGTGCTGAGGTTATTAAGTACGACGACTATATCCAATATGGCAGTGAGGCTGCTGTTCGCGAGGCTGGTAAGATGGGCATTGAAGGTAAGGAATATGTGGTGCAGGATGGTGATATCATGCACTTTAGATTCAATGTTTAATTTCTTTCGAAACATCGAAATATCGAAAAAATGGAACTACTCTATATAACATGGAATCCCAATGAGGGTTTTGGACCCTTTCGCTGGTATGGACTATGCTGGCTGATAGGTTTTGCTGTGGCATTTTTAATTGTCAAGCGCCTATATAAGGAACAGAAAATCAAGGACGAACTCTTCGACCCTCTCTTTTTCTACTGTTTCATAGGTATTCTGGTGGGTGCTCGTCTGGGGCATTGCATCTTCTACCAGCCAGATTATTTCCTGACTTCAGTCAAAGGATTCATCGAAATGTTCCTGCCCATCCGTTTCTTGGCTGAAGGAGGATGGAAGTATATTGGTTATCAAGGCTTGGCATCCCATGGAGGAACGCTGGGTCTGATTATTGCCTTGTGGCTCTATGTCAAGAAGACAAAGCTTAGCATTTGGCGTGTATTAGACAACATTGCCATTGCTACAGGTTCTATGGCTTGCTTCATTCGTTTGGGCAATCTCATGAACTCAGAGATAATTGGTAAGACAACGGATGTGCCCTGGGCCTTTATTTTCGAACGGGTGGATATGATGCCTCGCCATCCTGGTCAGCTTTACGAGGCTATCGCCTATGCTATCCTGTTTGGATTGATGTGGTGGATGCACAAAAGAATGCCAGAGAAGATTGGTACTGGCTGGTACTTTGGTTTCTGCCTGACCTATATCTTCACCTTCCGTTTCTTCATTGAATATACCAAGGAGATACAAGAAGCTTTCGAGGCCTCACTTCCCTTGGATATGGGACAGATACTCTCCATTCCCTTTATCGTTGTTGGACTTATCTGCATGTTCAGGAAACAAAAGACCTGACATGCAGTTTAACTCTACTATCAATAACTATGAACTATAAATACTTGTTGACTCTCTTACTGCTCTTGCTACCCTTCGGAACTTTTGCAAAAGAACCAAAGGATACAGCATTTGCTAATCTCTATCGTCGTTATCTTGAGCTTTACACAGATTCTAACGAAGCTGCGTTCTATCAGGCCACAGAGCAGATGAAAGCTCATTATCTGAAAAAACAGAATATGGACTCTTACTATAAGGTCTTTCTGAACGAGATTCTGTATGATACAGAACAAGGTAAGACCTATAGAGCCATCAAGAAGTGTAGCGACATGCTGCAAGAGATGAAGGAAAAGAATGAGAATCACTATGACATCGTCTATTCAGCATTGGGTAATATCTACGACCTACGTGGAAACTACCGCATGGCCAAGAAATACTATCACGATGCCCTGAAAGCTTGTGAGCCTTCTGATACAGGTTCACTGATAAGCATCTATTCACGTATAGCTCAACTTCAGGCACATCGTGAGCCCCAAAAGGCTTGGGAGGTAAATGAGTATTTTGGAAAAATGGCTACCAAGTGGCCTAATTATTATAAGGTATATGTAGTGCTGAAGGGAGAAATCTCGTTCTATCTCAAAGACAAGAAGCACTATGAAGAGGCATACCAGCAATATCTGAAATGTCGCGAAGAGCATCCCATGCTTGATGCCTATGGCAGAGACTTGATGAACATGCTGCATGCCACCTTTACAGGCGATTACCAAACAGCCTTAGAGATTCTCAGTCACGACTCGCCAGACTTCGACCCCTTAGATCGCTGTGATATGCGTATCCAGATTTATGACATGATGGGTGAAAAGGAGAAAGCATTAAGGGAAGCGGACTATCGTCGCGACCTACGTGACTCGTTGAATAGCGATATGCTTTTCAATAACATCAACGAGATTAATGGCGAGATGGGACTGCAAAGGATGAAAGAAGAAGCCTTGGAAAAAGAGGAAAAAGCTACTAAGCGCCAGAATCTGCTTCTTAGCATAGCCCTCATCATGGTAGTTGCTGCCTTAGGTCTGGTTATATCGCGTAACCTGATGCGTCGACGCTACCAGAAAACACTGCTCAAGCAGAACAAGGAATTAGAGGTTGCCCTCTCACGTGCTGAGGAGTCTGATCGCATGAAAGATTCCTTCATCAAACACGTCAGTCATGAGATTCGCACTCCTTTGAATATCATTACAGGCTATGCACAGATTATCAATAATCCAGACTACGACCTGACAGAAGAAGAGCGTAGCAGAATGCTCAGCGATATCAGCAAGAACACTCAGATGATTAGCTATATCGTTAACGAACTGTTAGAAGTTGCAGAAGATGAGAGCAAGCAACACTATTCAAAGGATGACATTATTGCTGTCAACGAATTCTGTCGTCACCTGATAGGTCAAGCAGAAATTAAAAACAAAGGACGTCTTAGTCTGGAATTCATCTCAGAACTGGACGACGACTATACTGTTCACAGCAATCGCAGAGCCATAGAGAAAGTATTAGAGCAACTGCTTGACAACGCCATGAAGTTCACAGATACTGGCTATGTAGAACTGAAAGTTCACGATAGTCCTGATCATGGTGTTGTGCGTTTCATCGTGCAAGATTCAGGCATTGGCATTTCAGAGGAGAACCAACATCGCATATTTGATCGTTTCTTCAAGGAAGACGTTTTCAAGCAAGGCTTCGGATTGGGTCTGACTATGAGTCTGAAGATGGCCATTCTGTTGGGAGGAAGCTTATCTTTAGACAAGGAGTACAAGGCTGGTGCACGCTTTATCTTGACAATTCCTGTTAAGTCTTAATTTGGCTTACTTCCCACTCACTATCTTCTTGATGTCATTAAGCTTATTCAGCGCCTCCAAAGGTGTCAGATTGTTGACGTCAAGACCCAATATCTCATCGCGAACCTGACAAAGCACAGGGTCATCCAATTGGAAGAAGGAGAGTTGCAAACCCTCACGACTCTGAGCTATCTCTGTGGTGGGCTTTCCTACTGAGCCTACAGAGGCATTATCAGCTTCCAATTGTTTCAGGATGACATTGGCACGCTTCACAATGCTCTTTGGCATACCAGATATCTCTGCCACATGGATACCAAACGAGTGTTCTGAGCCACCTTTCTCCAGCTTACGCAGGAAGATAACCTTTCCTTCCACCTCTTTTACAGAGACATTATAGTTCTTGATGCGCTTGAAGTTCTTCTCCATCTCGTTCAACTCGTGGTAGTGAGTGGCAAAGAGCGTACGAGCCTGCGCCTTGGGATGTTCGTGCAGATATTCCACGATGGCCCACGCTATCGAGATACCATCATAAGTGCTCGTTCCTCGACCTAACTCATCGAAAAGAACCAGCGAGCGAGGCGTCACATTATTTAATATATTAGAAGCCTCTGTCATTTCCACCATAAAGGTTGATTCGCCCAAGGAAATATTATCTGAGGCCCCTACCCTTGTGAATATCTTATCCACCAAGCCTATTTTCGCGCTCTCTGCTGGCACGAAAGAGCCTATCTGAGCCAATAGCACTATCAAGGCTGTTTGGCGCAACAGCGCCGATTTACCAGCCATGTTAGGACCTGTAATGATGATGATTTGCTGATGATCTGAGTCAAGCAGGATATCATTAGGAACATAATGTTCGCCCAAGGGCAACTGCGTCTCGATAACAGGGTGGCGACCTTGTTTGATGTCAATGACATTAGAAGCGTCGATAACAGGGCGAACGTAGTGATTCTCCTCTGCTGTCTTGGCTGCACTCAGCAAGCAATCCAAATGGGCTACGACGTTGGCATTGATCTGTATCTGAGGGATAAACTCTTGCAGACCCAGCACCAAATCATTGAAAAGTTGGGCTTCGAGTGAGAGTATCTTATCCTCAGCACCCAGAATCTTCTCTTCGTATTCCTTCAGCTCTTGGGTAATATAGCGCTCTGCCTGTGCCAACGTCTGCTTGCGAACCCACTCCTGAGGCACCTTATCTTTATAGGTATTGCGAACTTCCAGATAATAGCCAAACACATTATTATAGCCTATCTTCAGACTCTGAATGCCTGTTTGCTGGGCTTCGCGCTCTTGTATCTGCAACAGATAATCCTTGCCACTATAGGCTATATGGCGCAATTCGTCCAGTTCGTCATTCACTCCCCTGCGAATCACTCCACCTTTCGCAACCAATTGAGGTGGATCGTTCTCTATCTCTCGTTCTATCCGTTCACGAATAGACTCGCAAAGGTTAAGTTGCTCCCCTACCCTTTTCAGCGATTCATTTTGAGAATACAGGCAAGCCGTCTTGATGGGTTGTATAGCCTGCAAGGCCATCTTCAGTTGTACTACCTCACGAGGTGACACTCTGCCCACAGCTACTTTCGAGATGATGCGCTCCAAGTCGCCTATACGATGCAATTGTTCGTCGACACACTGACGAAACTCTGGTTCGCGATAGTAATACTCCACGATATCCAGACGCTCATTGATAGGCTTCTCGTCCTTCAAGGGGAACACCAGCCAACGTCTGAGCATTCGACCTCCCATAGGTGTCACTGTGCGATCTATCACATTCAGCAAAGACTTGCCATCATCCTGCATAGGATACAGCAACTCCAGCGAGCGCACTGTAAACTTATCCAGACGTACATACTTATCTTCCTCAATGCGAGAAATGGAGGTGATATGAGCTATCTGTGTATGCAACGTCTGCTCCAGATATTGCAGAATGGCACCAGCAGCTATCACGCCATTCTTCATGTGGTCAACACCAAAACCCTTCAGCGACTTCACATTGAAGTGCTTATACAGCTTCTGATGAGCTGTCTGCTCTGTGAACACCCAGTCGTCGAGTTCAAAGGTACACAAGCGATTGCCAAAGTAACGCTCAAAATCGTGCTTTCTGCCTCTGTCGTAGAGCACCTCCTTGGGTTGGAAGTTACCTATCAACTTCTCTACATAATCGTAAGTGCCCTCGCCTACCAGGAATTCTCCTGTTGAGATATCCAGAAAACTAACACCACAGGCTGCTTTGCCAAAATGTACAGAGGCCAGAAAGTTGTTCTCCTTATAGTTCAGCACTGTATCGCTCATGGCAACACCAGGCGTTACCAACTCTGTGATACCACGCTTCACCAACTTCTTCGTCAACTTGGGGTCTTCCAACTGGTCGCAGATGGCCACTCGTTTACCTGCCCTGATCAGCTTTGGCAGATAAGTATCCAAAGCATGATGGGGAAAGCCTGCCATCTCGTCGCCCTTCGCCCCTGCCCCATTGTTACGATGGGTCAGCGTGATGCCCAAGATACGTGAAGCAATGATGGCATCCTCGCAATACGTCTCGTAGAAGTCGCCACAACGAAACAGCAACAAGGCCTCAGGGTATTTTGCCTTGAAGTCGAAAAACTGTTTCATCATAGGTGTCAGTTCCTTACCTTCTTTCTTTGCCATCACTTTCTTTAAAACTGATTGCAAAGATACAAAATAATTATGAATTATGAATGAGGTATGAGGAATTTTTTCTTAACTTTGCAGTCATTATGCAACAAAAAGACAATAGCCACAGAAGGGCGCCAATCCCTGTTAGGCACCTTGGTAGGAAAAGCAGAGGCGACAGAAGGTCCTGACAAACTCCATGTAGTGCTATCACCCTTTCTTGTCCCTCTTCTAAAGTCCAGTACGCTGAGGTTGAGCCTCAGCCCAAACACTCACCTATAGGCACCCTTTGGGAACCAGGCTACAACGACCGCCTCCTTCTTCATAAGAACCAATTGGCCCATATGCTGGCTTATCTCGACGACAACCCTCGTCGCCTTTTGCTGAAGGGCGCCTTCTGTTACTCTCCCCTTTCCAATGGCAAAACGAAAAGATTACCAATATGCGTCAGCGTTGCCTTTATCTGAATGAGCTTGCTAAACGCATTTGCGAAGAGGCAAATAAGAAGGGGTAGCACATTTCAGAACTACCCCTTTATCTTATTTGTATTATGAATGATGATGTTTACTTTTGAATCATCTTCTTGCCATTCATGATGACTACGCCCTTGTAGCTCTTGTCAACCTTCTGACCTGCGAGGTTATAAATAGCACCATCAGCAACGCGAACAGTCTTCACTGTGTTGATACCTGTAGAACCACCGCTCGTGATGACAAATTTTGTAATAAAGAGATTTGTACCGGTTTTTGAACGTGACATTTTAAAGGATGTGCTTCCAGCTGCCTCAGCAGGAATAGTATAAGTTTGAGTTACTGGGGCTGTGTTTGTTGAAATACCAAGATCGATATATGTTTTACTATCATCAAAGAGTTCTGTACCATTTGAGAATTTGAAATATGGAGTAGAAATTTTAGACTCATCACCCTTGTTAGTATAGGCGGTGACCGAAATCGTCTCTCCTCCGGCCAAAGCCTTTTCTAACGTAACCTTTATACGCTCTGACTTACCCTTTGTATAAGTCTCGTCTTCGATGTTTGCCTTATTGCCATTAAGACACAATGTATAATAATCTACACCACCAGCTGTGTTTTTATAGTTTACACGGTTTTCACCTTCGTCACCCATTTCAAATGTAGCAGTACCACCTGTCTCAGCTGCTGTTCCTTCAGGAGATTCCCAAGAGTATACAGTTCCTTCTGTCTGACCATACTCATATTTAACTAGTTGGTTGTTCTTGTCAAACTCATAAACCTCTCCATATTTCTTAAGAATACCCTTGATGATAACAGAAGCACCAACCTTAACATCGTCAACAGAGGCAAAATCTGCACCCTCTAGGCCCTTACCACTATATACTTCCAATTGGGTAGTTGTTGTTCCATCGTCAGAAATCCAGTAAGTAATAGATTTATAAGTATCATTATAAGAATCAACTTGAGAAACCTTACCCTTTACGAAAACTGTCTCAGAAAGAGCCTCGCCTTTGTCAATAATAGCAATAGCTTCTGCTACTGTATAGGCAGTTTCTTCTGTGTTCTCGATATGAACTTCTGCATATTGACCTGCAGCATAAAGAGCCACCTTGCTTATTTCTGTAGGACCATTAGCGGACGCTTTATCATCACTATCAATAGTCAGAACAAATTTTTCACCAGCATTATGAGTTACTTTAATATCTACATCGCCAGCAACGAATTTATCCGTAATATCTATTGCATCAGCATCACCTACTTTAAGAGTTGCCTTTGATACATTTGAAGTCTTATTAACAGATATCACATAATCTGTAATAGCTACATTAACAGCAGGAGAAGTAATAGAAGCCGTTTGTGCTGTCGTCTTACGTCCACATCTAACAAAAGCCCATTGATTCTTATTGGAATTGAAACCATTAAGAATCCATTCATCTGTTCCAACAGTAGCTGTCCATTCCTTAGTATAACTACTAACATCTTCACCACCTGTAGCAGGGAAAGTTAGAACCTTAGTAGGTTCACCAGCCCAAACAGAACCAAATACCATAGCCATCAAGGCTACAAATGAATAGCGTAAAATTTTGTTCATAAGCATTTAATATTTAAGTTAATAATATGTTTCGAATCGCAAAGGTACAAACATTTTTTGAAAAGCAAAATAAATTCTTTATTTTTTTACTTGTTATAGAACTTTTTGCCATTCATAATGACAATACCCTTGTAGCTCTTATCTACCACTTGGCCTGCGAGGTTGTACATCACATCTTCTTTATTTGCGGGCTCTGCCTTGATAGTCATAATGGCTGTTGGTACTTGGTAGTCGTTGTATCTGAAAGCAACGTCCTTCAAAGTGCCCCAAATGTATTCCTCCAAGCCTGGATAATCGATAAAGGGATTACGATTGCCCTGAATGCCATAAACAGCGATGTTGCGAGGAGTCTCCTTATCAGCACTCACGGGGTCATTCTTCGACCACTTCATCAGCATTTCCAGCTGCCAAGGTGAAAGACCTGGATAAGTATTACCATCGAGAGTAGCCAAAACACCTTCTTTGGTGTCTCCAGAACCACCAACACCATAATCTGTATACCACTTAGCTATTTTCTCCTCATAGCAGGTTACCATATAGAAATAGGTGCGTGCAAAGTCGCCTTTATAAATGTCATTGGGTTCAAATACCTTACCTGTATAGCCTGGATAAGTACATGTACCTAATTTGCTGAAGTCATTCTTTGACTTATAACTATTACCTGTAGTCTCACCAAAAGGATAGTTGCTACGTCTTCCATTAACATAACCATCTGTTGGATAAAGATGGAACAAGTCAGTATACATAGGAGGTATTTCTGTTTTAGATGCACCAAACCAACTCTTTGGGAAAGAGTGCTCACGATTATATTTACCACCATTCTGTTCTCCTTCACCAGAGTAATTACCTGCTTGATCTGTACCAAAGGTATAATTGCTTATACCAGAATACATATCCCATACTTTCCCATCAGCACGTTTGTCTGTAGTCTTGAAATCTGTCCACAAGTCACCATATGTTCGCTCTGTACGATTATAGATTATCCCACACAACGCTGTTTTCAGCTCTGCGCCTTTCTTGCCATCAGCAGCTGCATAATAAGTGCCAGATTCGTTGGGGCCTTGGGCATAGACGCTGGTGGCTGTGAGGGTTAATAATGTGAATGTTAGAAATGATGTGTATACGTGTTTCATAAGCAAACATGTTTTAAGTTAGTTATTTGCTTGCAAAGATAAGAAAAATATCTAATATGTTGTATCATGGGCTATCAATAATTTTAAAGATTTTATAATGGATGGGGTGTTTTGTAAATAAATAGTGTCTAAATTTAACACTTCCATAAGGTGCATTCTAGAAGAAAGGAAGTAAGGGAAAGAGTGGTTTCTGACCCTTCATTGGGTTTGAGCAAAGCAAACAATGGGAAAGAACGAAGCAAACATAGGCTTTCGACGATGAAGATATAGGCTTCTCACCATGAAGATATAGGCTATGTACAGTGTCGATATAGGCTTCCGACGATGTAAACATAGGCTTCTCGGCATGTGAGAAGCCTATATATTGAATGCCAAAAATAAGAAGGCGTTGATTTTCAATAAATTATGAAATTGCGCCATTTTTGCGATTTTCAGGGCGAAATCCTTTTTGGTGGATTTGGAGCGAAATATGAGCGTTGTTTTGTTCGTTTGTTTCATCAACATCGATTTTTCCTCCCTATCATCTTTCCTAATGTTTTTCCGCCATTCCTTTGCATTTCGTCGCTTTTTTATTACCTTTGCGACCTGCGTCGCGAAGTTACTACGTCTCTGAAATGAAAAGAAAAACATGTTTTCCTTTTGCATTTCACTCAACTTTTCGTAACTTTGCAAAGAATTTGCAATAATGGACAGAAACAACAAAAATCAAAAACGATATGGAATACAACTTTAGAGACATTGAACAGAAATGGCAGAAGCGATGGGTGGAAATGCACACCTATCGTGTGAAGGAGGACGAGACGAAGAAGAAATTCTACGTACTGAACATGTTCCCCTACCCCAGCGGTGCTGGTCTGCACGTAGGTCATCCATTAGGCTATATTGCCTCAGACATCTATGCCCGCTACAAGCGTCAGCAGGGCTATAACGTGCTGAACCCCATGGGTTACGATGCTTACGGACTGCCTGCTGAGCAGTATGCTATCCAGACGGGTCAGCATCCTGAGAAGACGACGTTTGAAAATATCAATCGCTATCGCTCGCAGTTGGACAAGATTGGCTTCTCGTTCGACTGGGAACGTGAAGTTCGCACCTGCGACCCCATTTACTATAAGTGGACGCAGTGGGCTTTCCAGCGCATGTTCAAATCATACTTTAGCCTCTCATCCAAGAAGGCTCAGCCTACCATCAAGTTGATTGAGCACTTCGAACTGATGGGTACTGAGAACTGCAACGCCCTGGGTACTGAGGAGTTGCACTTTACTGCCTCTGATTGGGCCAACTTCTCAGAGAAGAAGAAGCAGGAGGTGCTGATGAACTATCGTATTGCCTATCTGGCAGATACGATGGTGAACTGGTGTCCAAAACTGGGTACTGTGTTGGCCAACGATGAAGTCGTGGATGGCGTCTCTGTTCGTGGAGGTTATCCTGTGGTACAGAAGAAGATGCGCCAATGGTGTCTGCGCGTTTCGGCTTATGCTCAGAGATTGCTGGATGGCTTAGAGGAAATTGATTGGACAGAGTCGCTGAAGGAAACCCAGCGCAACTGGATTGGACGTTCTGAAGGTACTGAGGTTGAATTCAAGGTGGCTGACTCTGACAAGCACTTCACCATCTTCACCACTCGTGCTGATACGATGTTTGGCGTTACCTTCATGGTTTTGGCTCCTGAATCAGACCTCGTAGCTGAGCTGACGACTCCTGAGCAGAAAGCTGAAGTAGAGAAATATCTCGACTACGTGAAGAAGCGCACAGAGCGCGATCGTCAGATGGATCATAAGGTAACTGGCGTATTCTCAGGTAGTTACGCCATCAATCCATTTACAGACGAGAAGATACCCATCTGGATTGCAGAATACGTGTTGGCTGGTTATGGTACTGGTGCCATTATGGCTGTGCCTGCTCACGATTCTCGTGACTACGCTTTCGCCAAGCACTTCAACCTGCCCATCATTCCTCTGATTGAGGGTGCTGATGTTTCTGAGGAGAGCTACGACGCCAAGGAGGGTATTGTCTGCAACTCAGCTAGTGCTAAGTTCAGCCTCAACGGACTGACTGTGAAGGAGGCCATTGCAGCTACCAAGAAATATGTTACAGAGCAAGGATTGGGTAGGGTAAAGGTGAACTATCGCCTTCGCGACGCCATCTTCTCTCGTCAGCGCTACTGGGGCGAGCCGTTCCCTGTTTACTACAAGGACGATATGCCTTATATGATTCCCAAGGAGTGCTTGCCTCTGGAATTGCCTGAAATCGATGAGTACAAGCCCACTGAAACGGGTGAACCCCCATTGGGTCGTGCGAAGATTTGGGCTTGGGACACCAAGACAGACAAGGTGGTTGATAAGTCGCTTATCGACAATAAATCTGTCTTCCCCTTGGAACTGAACACAATGCCTGGCTTTGCTGGTTCAAGTGCTTACTATCTGCGCTATATGGATCCCAAGAACGAGAAGGCCCTTGTAAGTCGTGATGCTGATGAGTATTGGCGCAATGTCGACCTCTATGTTGGTGGTACTGAGCACGCTACTGGTCACTTGATTTATTCGCGTTTCTGGAACAAGTTCCTATATGATTCTGGTTATTCTTGCGAGGACGAGCCCTTCAAGAAGTTGGTGAACCAGGGAATGATTCAGGGTCGCTCCAACTTCGTCTATCGTATTGAGGACGAGGGTGCTGACAAGGGTAAGTTTGTCAGCTTTGGACTGAAGGATAAGTACACCACCACGCCTATCCACGTGGATGTAAACATCGTCAGTGCTGATGTTCTGGACATTGAGGCCTTCAAGGCTTGGCGCCCAGAGTATGAGAATGCTGAGTTCATCCTGGAGAATGGCAAATACGTCTGTGGATGGGCTATTGAGAAGATGTCGAAGTCGATGTTCAACGTGGTTAATCCAGACATGATTGTCGAGAAGTATGGTGCTGACACCCTGCGTCTCTACGAGATGTTCCTGGGTCCTGTGGAGCAAAGCAAGCCTTGGGATACCAATGGTATTGATGGTTGTCACCGCTTCCTGAAGAAGTTCTGGGCACTGTTCTATGGTAACACTCGCGAGAATCCAGAAGGCAAGTTGCTTATCGACTACAACCAGCCTACCAAGGAGTCGCTGAAGAGCGTTCACAAGCTCATCAAGAAGGTAACACAGGATATTGAGGTGTTCTCATACAATACCTCTATCTCAGCCTTTATGATTTGCGTCAACGAGTTGGCTCAGCAGAAGTGTAAGAATCGCGATGTTCTTCGCATTCTGGTTACGCTTATCGCTCCGTTTGCTCCTCATATTGCTGAAGAGTTGTGGGAAGCTTTGGGCGAGCCGGGTAGTGTTTGCGACGCTAAATGGCCCACATGGAACGAGGAATACTTGGTTGAGAACAGCGTGAAGCTGGGTGTTGCCTTCAATGGTAAGACACGCTTCGATATGGAGTTCCCTGCTGATGCTGACAATGACACCATCCAGAAGGCTGTTCTTGCTGACGAGCGTGCTCCTAAGTACATTGATGGAAAGCCTATCGTGAAGGTCATCATCGTGCCAAAGCGTATGGTGAACATCGTACTGGGTAAATAAATGATAAACTAGCCTATTGTTAATCGCTATGACAATACAGCACAAAATGATATGGAACGAAGCCAAAGACTATTTCTTTATAGCCTTTGGCCTCTTCCTATACACCATCGCCTTCACCGTTTTCCTGATGCCTTATCAGATAGTGGCTGGTGGTGTAACGGGTCTTTCAGCTATCATCTACTACGCCACAGGATTCCACTTGGAGAATACCTACATCATCATCAATGGCATCTTGTTGATTGTAGCCCTTAAGATATTAGGTGTGAAGTTCCTGATGAAGACTATCTTTGCCATATTTTCGCTCTACTTCATGCTGAAGTTTGCTCAAGACATTATTCCCAAGCAGGAGAATGGATTGCCTTTCAAGCTAATGGGCGAGGGACAGGACTTCATGTCGATGATTATTGGTTGTGTACTGACGGGTGTTGCCTTGGCTACTGTCTTCCAGAACAATGGTTCTACAGGAGGTACGGATATCATTGCAGCCTCTATCAACAAGTATCATCCTAACGTATCGTTGGGCAACGTGCTGATTGCTGCTGACTTCTGCATCATTGGCTCGTGTATGTTCTTCCCTCAGTTTGGTACTTATCTGGAACGAGCCCACAAGGTAATGTTTGGTTTCTGCGTGATGGCTATGGAAAACTACACGCTGGACTATGTGATGAATGCTCGTCGTCAGTCTGTGCAGTTCATGATATTCACAAAGAAATGGCAGGAGATAGCCAATGCCATTGGTATGCAGATGCATCATGGTGTGACCATTCTTGATGGACACGGATGGTATACAGGTCATCAGATGAAGGTGCTCTGTATCTTGGCTAAGAAGAACGAAAGCATCAACATTTTCCGTCTCATTAAAATGATTGATCCTCAGGCCTTTGTATCGCAGTCGAGCGTTATTGGTGTCTATGGCGAAGGATTCGACGAGATGAGGGTGAAGATAAAAGAAGAGAAGAAGATAGAGGAAGCTAAAGGGGAAATAGAAGAGAAATGAAGATAGTATTCGCAACAAATAACCAACACAAGCTGGACGAGATTCGAAGCATCCTGGGCGATAAGTTTGAAATCGTATCGCTAGCTGACATTGGGTGCCACGAGGATATCCCTGAGACAGGTGCTACGCTGGAGGAAAATGCGCTGATGAAGGCGCAATATGTCTATGACCACTATCATGTAAGTTGCTTTGCTGATGATACGGGCTTAGAGGTAGAAGCGCTAAATGGTGCTCCTGGGGTTTATAGTGCCCGTTATGCCAGTATGTCGAGTGATGCCAATACAACTCCTGCAAGCCATGATTCTGAAGCCAATATGGCTCGTTTATTGCGTGAGTTAGAAAATAATAACAATCGCAAGGCACGATTTCGCACTGTTATTGCGTTAATAGAGAAGAAAGATGTCTGTCCCTGTGGTTGTACCAGCATCAAGTTGGTTCATAAGTTCGAAGGTATCGTCAATGGCGAAATCATCCGTGAGAAAAGGGGAGGGGAGGGCTTTGGCTACGATCCCATCTTCCAACCTGAAGGCTACACAGAGACCTTTGCAGAACTGGGTCTTGACATCAAAAACAAGATCAGTCATCGTGCAAGAGCCACTGCTAAACTTTGCGCGTTTTTGCAAAACGCTAGTGAAAAGTGAATAGTGAATAATGAATAGAAGAAAACAGAAAATAAATAATAAAAGATGGATAGTATGCATCATACTATTCACTATTCTCTGTTCACTATTCACTAGCCCTATCAGGGCGCAAATTGGTACTTGGCGCAACTATCTGGCTTACTCTGACGTACAACAGATACAGGAAGCAGGCAATGATCTCTTCGTATTAGCCTCTAACGACCTCTATCAATATAATAAGGAAGACCAGAGCATCTACACCTACGATAAGACCAACGGACTCTCTGATACTTATATCACCCATATCCGTTGGAACAAGCAGGCCAAGCGCCTCATTGCTGTCTATCAGAACTCCAATATCGATCTGATAGAAACCGATGGTAATGTCATTAATATCAGCGACCTCTACAACAAAAGTATCATAGGCGACAAGACTGTCAACAGCATATGTATCGATGGCGTCTATGCCTACCTCATTTGTGGCTTTGGCATTGTCAAAGTAGATATGAAACTGGCTGTCATTAAAGATACCTATACTCCAGGCCATCCTGATTATCCTACCTCCCTTCCTGACGAAGATAACAGTGATTACGAAAAGTATATAGAATTAGTAAAGACCCTCAATCCTGGAGGACCGAAATACAACTATTTTGATTATTTGAATTATAAAAACGGGACGCTTTATACTTGTGCTGGTAAACATTTGGATTACATATTATCCCAAAGACCAGGCATTATACAAATATGGAATGGAAAGGATTGGAGTTTGTGTCAAGAACAACTGGACGATATTACAGGATACCAATATAGGGATGTGACTTGTGTTGATGTTGACCCAAAAGACAATAACAGGATTTTTGCTTCGTCGTCGCACTCTGGACTATATGAGTTCTATAATGGACAACTCAAGAACTATTATAATGCTGACAATAGCATATTATATCCTGTAGCTGGAGACAAGAATATGCTGTTAACTGATGGTGTTATCTTTGATAAAGAAGGTAATCTTTGGGTTATAAGCGGATGGTCAAAGACAATGCTACTAAAAATAACACCAGATAACAAATGGACCAATTACTACGATAAACACAAAATACTGCAAGACAATAGGTCAAATCTAGGAAACCTTCTCAAGCCTATTATCGATAGTAGAAACATGCTTTGGTTTGTCAATAGCTATTGGGAATTTCCTGCGCTTGTTTGCTATGATATTGACAATGATGTTGTAAAACTATTCTCTCGCTTTAAAAACCAAGATGGAGTAAACTATAGCGTTAAACATGTCTATGGCGTAAAAGAAGACTTAGAGGGAAATATATGGGTTACAACTGAAATAGGACCTTTTGTCTTAGAAGCATCTGAAATAGAAAAAGATGACTATACCTTTACACAAATAAAAGTACCACGCAACGATGGTACTGACTATGCTGACTATTTGCTTGCTAATATACCTATCTTTGATATTTGCATTGACAATGCAAACAGAAAATGGTTTTTCACAGCATCTAATGGCGTTTACTTGATTAGCAAAGACAATATGGAACAAATTCATCATTTCACTATTGATAATAGTTGCTTATTGTCAAATACTGTGTATTCTGGTGCCATTAACCAAGATACAGGAGAAGTATTCTTCTCCACAGACTTAGGATTATGTTCATTTACGAGTGATGCTACTAAGCCAAGTACAGAGATGACTGAAGATAATGTATGGGCGTATCCTAATCCTGTAAATCCAGATTATACAGGTCCTATTACGATTACTGGACTAACATATAATGCTGATGTAAAGATAGTCTCTGCCAATGGATTATTGATCAATGAAGGACATAGCAATGGAGGTACATTTACTTGGGATGGTTGTGACAAGAATGGTGAACGTGTAGGTTCTGGTATCTATATGGTTGTAACAGCTACAAGTGATGGTAAGAAAGGTACAGTTTGTAAAATAGCCATTATCAGATAATGACTGATAAACGCAAAATATGGATAGACTTAGTACGTGGTTTCTGTATGCTAGCTATATTGGTTCATCATACAGAGATGTATTATGTAGGTGAAGCCATTATAGACTATCGATTCTTTGTAGATAATGCACTCTGTACTTTCTTCTTCATATCTGGCTACCTTTTTTATAAAGAAACTCCTTTTAATCTGAAATACAAACTTCTGTCTATATTAAAAACCATTATCATACCTTATTTTATCTTCATGTCTGTCATTGCCCTTCCAAAGGCATTAGCTCATGGAAAATTTGTCTCTGTCAGTGATAGTATATTGAGTATAGTATTAGGTCAGCAATCATGGTTTATTACAGCTTTAGCTACAGCAGAGATCATCTTCTCCATATTACTATATCTTAGCAAACAATACAAATGGGTATTACCAATAGGAGTTTTAATATCATTTATAGGCATTATCTTATTGACAGGTAACGAACAAATGCTTGCTCATAATTATTGGAATATCATGGATGGTCTTTTAGCCATTTCATTTCTATATATAGGTTATCTATATCACCAAAAAGAGAATGTTATCAATCGTTTTCCATTATACCTCTATATCATACCGTTCATTCTATTTTTCATTTCTAAATGGGTGATTGTAGAATATAAGGTTTATTGTTATCTAGGACCTGTTGACATTGACAACTATCCTGTGTTTATTGTTGATAATGTATTAGCTATTTTGCTTATTACTAGACTTTGTAAACTACTTCCTGACATGAAACCTATCTCATGGATGGGAAGTCATGTTATCGTATATTACTTCCTCTGTGGAGGGGTACCATTAACCTTGTCAGTTTTAGCTAATAAGATAGGTTTTTCTTACTATGGCAACTACCTACAGGTTATTGTCGTTTTAATAGCTGTCTATCTGATGATAACACTATTAACTTGGTTTATTTATAAATATATTCCTTGGGCAACAGGACGATTTAATAGATAATTTTCTGATGATTTTTGATATATATTCCATGCTTAACAGGAGTATTTACTATTTTACCATCAAGATTATATAAAACATTATTTGTTGATACTGGTGGAAAATGTATACTATTATTTTTCGTCACTATATAATGGTTATAAAATTCCTCCGTCATAAAAGGAATATGATGGTTTATAAACTTTTTTAAATCATTTACATATTCATCGTAAGTATCATGGTACAAATGACGTTCAAAAGAAAAAATAGGCTCAGTTATTGACCATTGCTTGAAATTTTCTTGCTGAGATTGGTATATAACATTTCTAAGACTATCTATCTTTTCTAATAAATACTGTTGAATACCAGCATCCAACAACTCTTTCCAGCGTTGGTAAACAGATTGTGCAAACCAAGGATCTTCCCATATATGATGCATTGTTTCTTCTATTGGATGATTTCTGTTAGCAAAAGCTAGAAGACATTTTTCAAGGTCTTTTTCTGAACTATTGTTATAACCTAAATCTTCATCCCATAAAGGTCCAAAACATAATAAAGCATTATTTGTATCTTTATACGTATAAATACTTGAAAAAGCATCTATATTACCTGTCAGTTCTGTAGCTATATACCAGTCAATAAACGACTTCTCATGAATCATAGAACGATAACCTGTTATAGTGCTTTTATAATCTTCTGACCATATACTATGACTTAACTGATTACACCATTCAGTAATAGATAGTAATGAAATATCTGTTAAATACTCATCCTTTGGATTCTTAATATTTACATAGATATTTCTATCTGTTACTATATAAGGTTCATCTTTATGTATATCATCTGTTAATTCTAATAACCAACCATTATTTTCGTCTATATCAACACGTTTATTCCTTACCTCAACTTGATCAGATATCTGATAGGTTCCACGATAATTTCCATTTAAATATAAATCAACAAACTGAGCAGCTGGACAAAATGAAAAACCAAAAAAATTACCTAAATCATAAGTCAATGCATTACGAATCATTGTCTTGTCACAATGATTTGCTAAAAGTGTCCAACTTTTAGCTTTAGCATGATTATTACCTAATAATGCCTGTTTTGTAGCAAACTTCAATTTATAAGGTTTCTTTTCTGCATAAAATGTTGAATTGCCACGGACTCTCACTTGGGTGTTTTCATATTGCCTAATATCTTTTCCATCTACATATACTATTTTTGCATCAATATAGTTTTCCTTACTTATAATATCATCTCCATTATATACTTCTATATATAGTGTAGGTAAATCAGTCAACTGATGATAGGACTGACCTCTTAGTCCACTAAAAAACAAAAGATAAATAAAAATAAACAATAATCTCATATTATTAAATACTTTTGTTCAGTAGCTGACACAACTGACGATGACGGATAAGCAATACTTGTAATATAAGTCCACACATCCATAATAATATAGCAAAAAGAATGATGAATCCACAGACTATCAATGTGGGGAATCGAGGAACAAGACCTGTTTGTAAATATTCTATGAATACAGGCAATAAGATTAGCAGAGATGCTAATATAAGGATACTACTTATCCATGAAAAGAATACCAAAGGCTTATAATCACGAAAAAGACGAAAGATAGTTGCTATTATCTTTATTCCATCCTTAAAAGTACTTAACTTTGAAGTGCTTCCAATAGGACGATCTCTATATTCAACAGGTATCTGCTTAATGCGTAACTGGTTATCGAGTACATTAATAGTCAGTTCTGTTTCTATTTCAAATCCTTCAGACAGCAAAGGAACAGACATAACCAGATGTCTGCTTAAAGCACGATAACCCGTCATGATATCCTTAATATCTGAATGGAATATTTGATTGATTGCATAGCGTACAAAACGATTGCCATAATCATGGAAAGGACGTTTGTTCTCTTGAAAATACGTAGATGATAAACGATCACCTATCACCATGTCATAATGTTCATTAAGTACTATATCACACATTTCTTTGGCATTGTCAGAAGGATATGTATCATCACCATCTACCAACAGATAACAGTCAGCCTCAATGTCAGCAAGCATACGTCGTACTACATTTCCCTTGCCTTGGCGTTGTTCATATCGAACAATGGCACCAGCCTGACGAGCAATATCTGCTGTATTATCAGTCGAATTATTATCATAGACATATATATCTGCTTCAGGTAACTGCTTTTTAAAATCACCTACAACCTTTGCTATTGTTTTGCTTTCATTATAGCAAGGAATTAAAACGGCTATTTTATGATTCATAATTTTTCTCCTTTCTTGTAGTATAATAAATGAATAACAACATACTAAACAAGGGCAGTAATAAAGCTCGCCAAGTAAAGAATATATGCTGTATGGAATGATTACGCAATACCATAAACCATATAGGTACTATCAATGCAATAAGAAGTAACCAACTATACCTATAGATTATTGTTTTACCTTTTTGTAATCGATAATAAATTAAAGAAATAAATACCATTATAGATAACAATATAAGTGTCATCCACCATCGTATTTTGGAAAGTAATAAGAATACCAAATCATTTATACCTATTTCTACTCCATGAAATACTATAGAATCAGATAAACGTAAACTAATACTTGATGTTACTGTATTCATTATCTCATTTCCAATCAATAGATAGGCTATAACCCATTTCGATGACCATAATAAAGCATAACCTCCCAACCATGATAATGATAAGAGAACAACATATTTACATGTATTATCTACTTTATTCTTTAGTAAAAAAAAGGTAAGTGGTATACCTAGTGTTATCTGTGGAACTGTAAGAAAATCAAAATAACTGGTTATAGCACCCATTACAAAGAATACCAAATATACATTATCTGTATTTTTAAGTTTAATGATATAAATTGAATATAATAACATTAAATAAAAACATACTGATAATTGAATAGATAATGGAACGATAGGAGCACTTACCAATAATAATGATGCTAAAAATATAATAGATACTATTACTCCAAAATGACTATAGATTAACCATGATAGACTTAATAATAACGCAGTTAATAATATGTAATTAATGATGCGTATAGTAGAATAGTCTGCTACGATTAACAAGGGTCTTAATAAAACCTGAATACCTTGCCAATAACGTCCATAATGAATACGTTCTGGTAAGGACTCTCTTCCTTTCTCTGTTAACTGAATAGTGTTTAAAGCCATATTTTTATATCCTTCATCAACACTATTACAACTATAATAATTATTTAATGCTGATTCTACTGGATGATGTTCATCAGCTGTGGCAGCCATGTTCAACATCATACAGTCTGTCATATTATCTATTTGAAGAAGGTATATATTTCCTATTTGCCTGAATATGCCTTCATCCTCTATCTTTTGAGCTGATTGATGAATATTGCATACTAATAGCTTTGTTGGTATCAGATGAGCCAATATTACTAATGAAGTAAAAGATACCAATAAAACTATATAGCAAATAAGGAATTTCCTCCACATAGAATACTTAACTCAGTTCCAGCATTCTCTCAATAGGTTTCACTGCATCTTTGGCTATTTCTGGATCTACTTCAACAGAAGGCCATTCATGCTTCAAGCAGTTATATATCTTGAGTAGGGTATTCATCTTCATATATTGGCACTCATTACAGCTGCATTCCAGCCCGCTCTCGCTGATTTCAGGAGGCACAGGGATAAATTCCTTATCTGGACAAGAACGCTGCATCTCGTGCAAAATACCAGCCTCTGTAGCCACGATATATTGCTTTTCATCATGTTGTTGGGCATAATTGAGCATCGTAGCAGTACTTCCCTTCACATCAGCCAAAGCCAAAACAGGACCTTTACATTCCAAATGAGCCATCACTACAGCATTGGGATATTGCTTCTTCAGTTCTGCTATTTTCGATACTGAGAAACGTTCATGAACATGGCAACCACCATTCCAAAGCAACATCTTACGACCTGTTACTTCATTGATATAATTACCCAGGTTATAGTCAGGACCAAAAATTAGCTTTGCATCTTTTGGCAATTGATCGACTACCTTCTTGGCATTACCACTGGTAACAACAACATCTGTCAATGCCTTTACAGCAGCTGTGGTATTCACATAAGAGATGACCTGATAACCAGGATGTTCCTCCTTATATTTCTTCAAATCTTCAGCTTTACATGAATCAGCCAAAGAACAACCAGCATTCAAATCAGGACAGAGTACTGTCTTATCTGGCGACAACAGTTTGCATGTTTCAGCCATGAAATGAACACCACACATTACCATCATCTTTGCATCTGTCTCTGCAGCTTTGCGAGCCAAAGCCAGTGAATCACCTACAAAGTCAGCTATGTCTTGAATATCACCAATGGTATAATAGTGAGCCAGAATGATGGCATCTTTCTCTTTACACAACTTTCTGATTTCTGCTTTCAAATCAGTACCTTCAGCTACAGGTTCATCTATAAAACCTTGTTCTTTCCACTCCTTTTTCAACATCATAATATTATTTTATTTTTCTTTTTTCTTTCTTTAAAAAAGAGAATGTGTAGGATGATAGTGCGTTGATAAGTGCAAAACTTTCTTATGGTTTTCTTGCCAGAAAGTTTATTCACCCGTGAATTAGCGTTTCTCACACCTAGTGTTGATACTTACTCACTGATTATGAATACAATAAGTAGTTTATCCACAATTCTCTAATTTGGTGCAAAATTAATAAGTTTATATCTTTTTCTTGCAAAAAATGGTGGAAAAGTGAAGCATAAGCCTGTTATTTATTGATTTTATTCACCTATAAAGGATGGAGAAAAAGAAAACCCGCGAATAATAAACGCATTATTCACAGGTTTTCCACATAGTTATCAACAGCTTTTATTTCACTTGCTATTCTGTTTAATAGCATCAGCTACTATCTCTGCTATCTTCTTTGCACCTTTCATATTTGGATGTATACCATCGTCGAGCATAGTCTCTGGATCAGTACCAAAAAGCGTGTGAAGGTCAATAACTTGCAAACCATATTGTTTAGCAACCTCTTGTTGAATAGGAATGATATTGTTTACAATCACACTATCACTAATCTTCCATGATGGTTTGAAAGCCTTGATAGGAGTACAAAGCATGATAGTAGGAGTGACAATAGTTGTTTCTTTTACCTTTTTCTTTCCTTTCTTCTTAATAGGCTTGCTTAAGTCAGGATGTAGTGTAGTAATCATTTGCTGCAAGTCTTGTTTGAAGTCAGCACCATATTGCCAATTCTCAGGCTTTGAGTCATTGGTACCTAACTTGATTATCACAATGTCTGGCTTGAAGGCTAGTGCATCTTTCCATGCCATTTCGTTCATGTATGGATAATCGCCTTTGTTCATCATAGTACGTGCACTGACTCCAAAGTTCTTTACCCAATAATTATCACCTAACATTTGTTGTAATTGTGCTGGATATCCATTAGCTGGTGCAAAATCTATTCCATAACCATCAGTGATACTATTACCTATACAAGCTACTCTGATAGCATCTGCCTTAGGTGCAGGACGATTCTTGAGCCAATTACCCAGATCATTCAATAGCTGGTCATGATACTTAAACCAAGGTCCAAAACCAAAGCCATGATTGCCTGTAGGATAAACAAAGAGTGAACACTCATTGCCAGCATTATGCATAGCCTTGTAGTAAGTTAATCCATTAGTTACTGGATTTACCAATCCATCGTCGCTTGCTGTAATGATGATAGCTGGAGGTGTAAGATGACGACGAACAGCATTATTCGTAGAATATTTCTTGATCAGTTTAGGATCCTTATGACCTTCCTCTCCCAGAAAATTAATACATGACCATTTATGTGACTTTGGAACATCCATTGAAATGACTGGATAGAACAAGATAGTGAAGTCAGGACGCACATCAAAGTCGGAGAGGGTAGAGATGACAGATGCCAAATGACCACCTGCAGAGAATCCCATAATACCCAAATCGTGTGGATTGATATTCCATACTTTAGCTGAATCGCGAACAATACGGATACCTTTTTCTACATCTCCAATAGGAATGCTACGATCACCATTGGGTAATCGATAGTTGACAACGAAGTAGGAAATACCTTGCTGATTCATCCAACCATGGGCTTGCGTACCTTCGTGGGTGTTTGACAACATGGAATAACCACCTCCAGGAATACCCACAATGGCTCTTCCAGTAGGATTTTCAGCCAAGAAACATACCATATTGGCTTTACCATCATCCGTTAAGTTGATGGTAAACTGTCTGGCTGTCTGTGCTTGGAAAATTGTTGCAAAGAGCAAAAATGCATACATTACAAACTTTCTCTTCATAGTTAAGCGTTTTTATGTTAATAATAAGCTATACTGTTGTTTGCAAAAGTAGCAAGAATTTCTCAACTTTAAAAGCTTTTTGGAGAAAAAGTAGTAATTTTGCACGAAAATAAAGAAAAAGATTCATGAGAAAGGTACGTACCATAGAGATGAAACGCCTGACAGTAGAGGAATACCAAAAGGCTGAAAAGTTGCCACTGATAGTGGTGTTGGACGATGTGCGCTCGATGTATAACATTGGTAGTGTATTCCGTACTGCTGATTCTTTCCGTGTGGAATCAGTCTGGCTTTGTGGTATTTGCCAAACTCCTCCATCTACTGAGATTCATAAGACTGCCTTGGGTGCTGAGGAGAGTGTGGATTGGAAATACTTCCCAACAGCTTTGGAAGCTGTAGAAGAATTGAAGAAACAAGGCTATACAGTGTTTTCTGTAGAGCAGGTGGAACATAGTACAAAACTACAGACATTCGTGCCTCAGAAGGGCCAGAAATACGCTGTAGTGATGGGTAATGAAGTAAAAGGCGTCCACCAAGAAGTGGTAGACGCCTCAGATGGTTGTTTAGAGATACCTCAATTGGGTACTAAACACTCTATGAATGTTTCTGTAACTACAGGAATTATTATCTATAAGTTCGCAGAAGCTTTAATGCTTATGGACACTAAGTAAGAAGCCTATCGGCACTACCTGTGGAGCCTATGCATACCAAGTAAGAAGCCTTTCGGCATCACCTGCGGAGCCTTTGCGCACACTGCAAGAACATAGTTCTAATGTGCCTCAAGCCAGTTTTCGCCAAAACCGGAGTCGGCAACAAGGGGAACAGCCATGTGGAATGCGTTCTGCATCTCTTCAATGACGATGTGCTCAACTTTTTCCTTCTCTTCTGGATAAACGGAGAAGTTCAATTCGTCGTGTACTTGCAGAATCATCTTTGAACGAATGCCTTCAGCTTTGAAGCGTTGGAAGATGTGAATCATGGCTACTTTGATGATATCAGCAGCAGTGCCCTGAATAGGTGCATTGATGGCATTACGTTCAGCAAAACCACGAACGACACTGTTGGCAGAGTTGATGTCTGGCAAGTAGCGACGACGTCCAAATAGGGTAGTGACATATCCTTGTTTTCTGGCTATTTCCTTTGATTTCTCCATGTAGTCGTGAACCTCTGGGAAGGTTTGGAAGTAACCATCAATCAGCATCTTAGCTTCATCACGAGGAATGTCCAAACGTTCAGCCAAACCAAAGACCGTAATGCCATAGATGATACCAAAGTTGGCACGTTTCGACTTGGTTCGTTCATCGCGAGTAACCTCTTCAATAGATTTCTTGTATATGTTGGCAGCAGTAGCGGCGTGCAGGTCTTTTCCCTCGCGGAATACTTCAATCATATTGGGGTCTTGCGAGAGATGAGCCATCACTCGAAGCTCAATCTGACTATAGTCTGCAGAGAAGAATAGACAACCAGGCTCAGGAATGAAGGCCTTGCGAATCTCCTTGCCATCCTCGCCACGAATGGGAATGTTCTGCAGATTAGGATCGCTACTGGAAAGTCGTCCTGTAGCTGTGATGGTCTGATTGAATGAGGTATGAATATGACCAGTACGAGGATTAATCAGCTTGGGAAGGGCGTCGATATAGGTGCCGATGAGTTTCTTCAACCCTCTGTGTTCCAGAATGTCAGCCACTATTTCGTGCTTGTTCTTCAGTTGTTGCAATACTTCCTCACTAGTGACATATTGACCCGTCTTGGTCTTCTTAGCCTTTTCGATAATCTTCAGTTTATCGAACAAGATTTCACCTACTTGCTTGGGTGATGCAATGTTGAATTGTTCGCCTGCAAGTTCGTAGATTCGCTGTTCTATCTCATTCATGCGAGCAGTAAATTGCTTGCTGGTTTCAGCCAACGAATCTGTATCCAGACACACACCATTCATCTCCATTTCAGCTAAAACGGGCATGAGAGGCATCTCTATATTATAAAAGAGGTCTTCGCATTCGAGGCGTTTCAGCTCAGGTTCCAACTTGTTCTTCAGTTGCAAAGTGATGTCCGCATCCTCGCAGGCATATTCATAAACGAGGGTGGGAGAGAGGTCGCGCATGGATTTCTGGTTCTTTCCCTTGGGTCCTATCAGTTCATCAATGTGGATAGTCTGATAGTGCAGATACACTTCAGCCATATAGTCCATGTTATGACGCAACTCAGGTTGGATGAGATAATGGGCAATCATGGTGTCCCACATCGGACCATCGAGACGGACATCATAATTGCGCAATACTTCCAAATCGTATTTCAAGTTCTGACCCACCTTGAGGATTTTGGGGTCTTCATAGAGCGGTTTAAAGATATTAACAATCTGTAACGCTTCTTCACGATTAGCAGGAATGGGCACATAAAATGCCTCATGTTCCTTCACTGCAAAGCTCAATCCTACCAATTCTGCGTCGATTGCAGTGGTTGAAGTGGTCTCTGTGTCTAGAACGAGAAATCCGTTTGTCCTAAAATAATCATAAAGTTTATGCAAATCTTCCTCATTATCAACGAGTTTGTAATTGTGAGGCACTGTTTTTAGCGTCTCAAAACTCGAGAATTCTGGCTCGCTCAACCCCTCGGGCGCAAATTCTGCAAAGAGATCGAGTTGTTGATTAGCAGGTTTTGGCTTTACTTCACTTTTTTTAAGAATCTTACTCGCGAGGCTCTTCAACTCCAATTCTTCGAAGAGTTGGGCAAGTTCTGCTTCGTTGGGTTGCGACATCTTCAATTCATCCATCTTGAGTTCGATGGGAACATCCGTTTTGATAGTCGCCAAGAATTTCGAGAGTTTGATGTCGTCGATGTGTTCCTCTACTTTTTTCTGCAAGGCACCCTTAATCTCTGAAGAACGAGCGATGAGTTCTTCGACAGAACCAAACTCATTAATCAGCTTAACAGCAGTTTTCTCGCCCACACCAGGACAACCAGGAAAGTTATCAGCAGAATCGCCCATCAATGCCAAGAGGTCAATGACAGCTTTTGTCGATGGAATGGCATATTTTGCCTTTACTTCCTCAGGACCCATCACTTCATAACCACCTCCATGACGTGGGCGATAGATTTTCACATTGTCTCGCACCAATTGACCATAGTCCTTATCAGGTGTCAGCATATAGGTGTCGATACCTTGCTGGCCAGCTTTGGTGGCTAAAGTACCAATGACATCATCTGCTTCATACCCTTCAGCCTCCAGAATGGGAATGTTCCAAGCCTTCAGAATCTGTTTGATGATAGGCACACTCTGTTTGATATCCTCAGGAGTAGCCTCACGTTGTGCCTTGTAAGCAGGGTAGGCCTCACTACGAAACGTAGGTCCATGCGGATCGAAAGCCACACCCAGATGGGTGGGTTGCTCTTTGGTGAGTACTTCCTGCAAGGTATTTAGAAAACCCATAATTGCCGATGTATTCAGCCCTTTTGAGTTGATACGAGGGTTTTTGATGAACGCATAATACGAACGATAAATCAATGCGTAAGCGTCTAAAAGAAATAGTTTCTCCATACAACAATGTTAATTTTCTGCGTAAAATTACTAAATAATTGGGTAATTACGCATATTTTCACTAATTTTGTCACAAAATTCTGCGATAATGGATTATTTGTCACTTATTAAACAGCCCATTGAGAAGGATTTGAATGACTTTATTGAGTTGTTCAATAGTAGTTTGACCCACGAGCAAACGCTGCTTTCTGAAGTGTTGGCACACATCAGAAAACGTGGAGGAAAGCGCATGCGCCCCATACTGATGCTGTTGATGGCAAAGAACTATGGCCTGGTTAGTAGTGTTACACAATACTCAGCAGTAGGTTTGGAGTTGTTGCATACAGCTTCGCTGGTTCATGATGATGTGGTGGATGAGAGTGGCGAGCGCAGAGGTCAGGCCTCAGTGAATGCTTCTTATAATAATAAGGTGGCTGTGTTGGTTGGCGACTATATCCTGTCTACTGCCTTGCTGAACGTAGCCCACACAGGAAATCAGCGCATCATTGAATATCTCGCAGAACTGGGTAGAATATTGGCTGCTGGTGAGATTCTCCAGCTTTCGAATATCAACAATCAGGAAATCAGAGAGGATGTCTATTATGATGTTATCAAGCAGAAGACAGCAGCCCTGTTTGAGGCTTGTGCAGCTATAGGTGCTATCTCAGCCAATGCCCCTGATGAAGAGGTGCAGAAAGCGCGTCAGTTTGGTCAGAATCTGGGTATTATGTTCCAGATACGCGATGATATCTTCGATTATTTCGACTCCAAGGAGATAGGCAAGCCTACTGGTAATGATATGACTGAAGGTAAGTTGACATTGCCTGTCATTTATGCCTTAAACAATACCGACTTCGATTCCATGTTGACTTTGGCTAAGAAGGTGAAGGCCGGTACGGTAAACAAGGATGAAATAGCCGTTCTTGTTGAGTTTACCAAACAGCAGGGAGGTATAGAATATGCTGAACAAAAGATGCAGGACTTCAGCAAGCTCTGTATGTCGTATATTGATGAATGCATAACAAACAAGCCTGTCAAGGAAGCCCTGACAGCCTATGTCGATTACGTAGTTCAGCGTAATTACTAAAAAAGAAAAGCGACCTCGAAAGGTCGCCTTTTTTGTTTAGAAGCTATCGACTTCTAGTTGCTTTTGCTCATTAGAAGAATTTCACTTCCTTGCCAGCCAGATCGCTCAGGATGAGATTTGGCAGACGACTGGTGCCCAGACGGAAGTAGTAGTTGGTGAGCCATTTCTCGCCCAATACTTCCTCAACAATGCTGTAATAGGTAAGGGCATCCTTCACGCTGTTGATACCACCTGCAGGCTTCAAACCTACCATGATACCTGTCTGGTCGTAGTACTCCTTGATAGCCTGACACATGACATAAACAGCCTCTGGAGTAGCACCAACCTTCTCTTTACCAGTAGAGGTCTTGATGTAATCAGCACCAGCATACATCGACAGGATAGAAGCCTTCTTGACGTTCGACAGATTCAGCAGGTCGCCAGTCTCCAGGATAACCTTCATAGGAACATCGCCACAAGCAGCCTTCTGCTCCCAAATCTCGTCGCAAACGGTCTCGTAATCGCCAGAAAGGAACTCACCAACGTGCATCACGATATCTACATTCTCTGCACCATCCTGAACAGCCAACTTGGTCTCAGCAACTTTGATCTCGATGAGAGCCTGAGAAGAGGGGAATGCACCACTTACTACAGTAGGAATAACGCCTTCTACTTCCAGAGAATCAGCCACCAGCTGAGCAAAACGAGGATAGGTAACAACGGTAGCTACGTGGGGCAGGTTAGGATATTCTTCAGAGAACTTGTTAACCTTCTCAACCAGCTTCAGTACACTCTCTGCAGAGTCCTGAGTGGTCAGGGTAGTCATACATACAGAACCCAAGAGGAATTTCTTCACTTCCTCTGTGTCATTCTTGGGAACACGCTGTTCTACGATCTTCTTTACAGCTGCTGCAACAGCTGCTTCGTCAACATTGCAGTTGTACTTGGCTAACGCCTGTTCGTACTTACTTTTTAATTCCATAATACCAGTTTTTTAGTTAAAAATAAGATTATAATTTTTCGTTATTAATATGTCTTTCCCTATCTCTAAGGGTTTTCTTTTCTATCGATTTCTTCAGTTCTTCAGTTAGGTCGACACCCGTCTGATTTGCCAGACAGAGCAATACCCAAAGCACATCAGCCATCTCTTCGCCCATGTTGTCTTTCTCGCCAGCCTTGAAGCTCTGATCGCCATATTTGCGAGCCATCACACGAGCCAGTTCACCCACTTCCTCTGTTAACACAGCCATGTTGGTAAGCTCAGAGAAATATCGCACTCCATACGTCTTAATCCACTGGTCTACAGCATCTTGCGCCTCACGTATCGTCATAGTCTGAACAGCATTTGAAGAATAAGAATGATGATGGCAATCAGCAATATCATGATGTTCTGCTTGTTCTCACGAGCATATTCAGCCCAATGGAACGCTTTATAGAGAAAGGTGATGAGCCATAGGCATAGTCCAACCAAGCAGGGCCACATGCCAAAATTGGCTCCCCAAATCCATGAGAAGACGATGCCTATGATGACCAGCACCAAGCCTGATACTTCTATTTCTCTAAGATATTTCTTCATTGTTTTTACTCCTTGTTTTTAGTATCCATACAGATGGTTACTGGTCCATCGTTCAAGAGTTCTACCTTCATATCCGCTCCAAACTCGCCTGTGCCAACTGGTTTCCCAATAGCTTCTGAAAGTTGGGCGCAGAAAGCCTCGTAGAGTGGGATGGAATGCTCATGACTTCCAGCCTTGAACCACGAGGGTCTATTGCCTTTCTTGTAGCTTGCATAGAGCGTGAATTGGCTCACTACCAATGCTTCGCCACCAACCTCCAGGATGCTGCGATTCATCACGTCGTTCTCATCGCCAAACACCCTCAGGTTTGCAATCTTCTTCACCAGCCATTCCACGTCTTCACTGTTGTCTTCGTTACAGATGCCTAAGAGGATTAAAAACCCTTGTTGTATCTGGCTCTTCACGCTCCCATTAATGGTAACGCTTGCATGACTGACTCTTTGAATGACTGCTCTCATGACTGCAAAGATACGCATTATTTTTTTAACTACCAAATGTTATGCTTATAAACACTCACAGAAGTTGCTGCCCATATCTATTCCATACTATGGAACGAAGTGTTTCTCCTAAAGAAACAGTGTGTTTCTCTTAGTGGAACAAAGTGTTTCTCCAAGGGAAACACATGGAAACACTTGCTTCTTACGATGCCTCCAACGTATGGAATGAATGCCGATAGTTATCTGTTTAGGAATGAAAGTGGTCGAAGACGATTTTGGCTTTCTGCTTGCCTATGATTTCTTCTAAGACAGATAGTTCAGCCTCACGTATCTTTTTAACAGATTTGAGGCTATTTAGAAGCTCATCACGCGTTTTTGGACCTATTCCTTTGATGTCGTCCAATTCAGAGTGTAAAGCGTGTTTAGAACGCTTGTCTCGATGGAAAGTAATGGCAAAACGATGTACTTCATCCTGCAAACGGGTCAATACTCTGAATAGTTCCGAAGTGTCTTTGATGCCTATCACCCTTGCAGGGAATCCATACAGCAATTCATTAGTTCTGTGCTTGTCATTCTTAGCCAAACCAGCAATGGGAATATCCAGGTTTAACTCGTCCTGAACGACTTGTCGGATAACCTCCATCTGGCCCTTTCCACCATCTGCAACGATGAGGTCAGGTAGGGGTTGGCGTTCTTGAATAAGGCGTTGATATCGTCGTAAAACCACTTCTTTCATGGAGGCATAGTCGTCTGGCCCCACTACTGTCTTGATGTTATAATGGCGATAATCTGCCTTAGAAGGCTTCATTTTCTTGAAGACTACACAGGCTGCAACAGCGTCGCTACCAGAGATATTCGAGTTGTCGAAACACTCTATCTGATAGGGCAATTTAGGCAAGTGAAGGAGGTCTTGTAATTCCTTCATCAGTCGCACCGATTTTTGCTCAGGATTCAGCTTTTCAGCCTGCTTCAAACGATCAAACTTATACTGTTTTCCATTCATCAGCGAGAGGTCTAAAAGCTTCTTTTTGTCGCCTCTCTGAGGCACAGAAATGGTGACTCCCTCGAGGTCAAGATTGATCTCCTGAGGCAGTATGATTTCTTTCGCCTGACTATGAAATCTTTCCCTCATCTCGACAATGGCTAATTGCAGCAGTTCTTCTTCTGTTTCATCGAGCTTTTTCTTATATTCAAACGTAAAGCTTTGGTTGATTTGGCCGTTTGAAACGTGGATATAGTTGACAAAAGCAATCTTCTCGTCGTTGGTGATTGACAGCACATCGACGTTGTTGATGGTGTGTGAAACCACCTCGCTGGTTGCCACAAATTTCTCAATCAAGAGGTATTTGCGCTTGATTTCCTCGGCTTCTTCAAAACGTAAGTCATCTGCTAATCGCATCATCTCATCCTTCATATCGGTGAGTACCTGACGCGTATTGCCTTTCAGAATTTCCCGTGCTTGTGCGATACTCTTTTGGTAGTCTTGTAATGACTGTTTTCCTACACACGGACCACCACAGTTTTTGAGGTGATATTCCAAGCAGACCTGGTATTTTTTCTGTTCAATTCCCTCTTTTGTGATGGGTAGTCTACAGGTTCTTGGATGATAGAGTTTCTTGATGAGTTCCAGTACCGCCTGCATGGAAGAAATGTGTGAATAAGGTCCAAAGTAAGTACCCCCTTTTTTATTGATGGTACGTGTCGGGAAGATACGGGGTAAATACTCTTTGGTAATACATATACTGGGATAGGTTTTTCCGTCTTTCAGCAGTACGTTATAACGTGGGTTATACTTTTTAATCAGTGCATTTTCCAGTAATAAGGCGTCCTCTTCGCTATTGACCACGGTATAGCTGATATCCCATATCTTTGATACCAGCACTTTGGTTTTGAATCGGTCAACTTCTGTGTGGAAGTAGGATGAAACACGGTTCTTTAGGTTTTTGGCCTTACCTACATAAATGATAGTTCCCTCAGCATCATAGTATTGATAACTGCCAGGCTTCTCGGGTAGGGCACTAACGATTGCCTTTAACTTGGCCAACCGTGCTTCATTCTCTTCCTTTGTCATCTTCTAACTGCTGATAATTAAATTACTTTGTGTGATGATAAGTCCTACCCCTTGTTGAATATTATAGAAACTTATCATCATAGCCTAAAAGGTTTCACGTGGAACACCCTTTTTATATTGTTACGAGAGTGGTGAGTTCTATACCATCAAACAGGTCGCGTCCATGCAGCCCTTCGTCTGTAATTTCGATGATGAAGTTCATATAGACCTTCTTCGGGTGGAAGTGGTTCACCAACTTATACGTTGCCTTGGCCGTTCCTCCTGTTGCCAACAAATCATCGTGGATGAGCACTACATCGTCTGGCTCTATCGAGTCGATGTGCATTTCTACAGTATCTACTCCGTATTCCTTGGTAAATTGTTCCTTTACAACAGTTCCAGGCAACTTACCCGGTTTACGTGCTAACACCACTCCGCATCCTAATCGTGCGGCCAAAGCCGATGCCATCACAAAGCCACGACTCTCTACTCCTACAATCTTGGTGATTCCTTTGTCTTTGTAGAGTTCATACATCTCGTCTAGCATAATTTTCATGCACTCTGCATTCTTGTACAGAGTGGTCACATCACGAAAGTTGATACCCTTCCTCGGAAAATCGGGTATGCAACGCAAATTGTCAATCAGTACTTGGTTGTTCATAATCTTTGGTTTTATCGTTATTACTAATATGAAAACATGTATATCGTTTCACGTGAAACACTATCTGCCTAACAAAACCAACATTGCATTGATATCGCTGGGTGATACGCCAGGAATGCGACTTGCTTGTGCCAGTGTTTCCGGTTGTATCTTCTCTAATTTCTGACGTGCCTCTGTTGAAATTGCCGTTAAGTTAGGATAATCAAACTTTCCCTTGATTTTGATATTCTCCAAACGGTGCATCTTCTCAGCAACCATTTGTTCGCGTTCGATATATCCTTTATACTTGATATGTATTTCAGCAGCTTCTGCTATCTCTTCCTGTCTGTTGGGCAACTTCTCTACCATAGCCTTCAGTTCAGGAACTATCTCATAGAGCTTTTCGAAGTTCAGTTCAGGACGAGCCACCAAGTCTTCCAACTTACAACCATAGACGAGTGGGGTAGAGCCCATTGCTTCTAATGCGCCATTTACCACTTTGGGTTTAATGGCAAAAGTCTTGCAGAAGGTTTCTATCTCCTCAATGTGTTGTTTCTTCTCCAGCCACCAATCATAACGGTCTCTTTTGGCTATACCCAGTTGATAGGCTTTCTCTGTCAAGCGGGCATCTGCATCATCTTGACGAAGCAAGATACGATATTCTGCACGAGAAGTAAACATACGATAGGGTTCATCAACACCTTTCGTCACCAGATCATCTATCAAAACACCAATGTAAGCTTCGTCTCTTTTCAGTTCAAACGTTGGCGTTGTTGAGGCATTTTCTCGACTTTCGGAACCAGCAAAGAGGGCAGCATTGATACCTGCTATGGTTCCTTGACCTCCTGCTTCTTCATAGCCCGTGGTTCCATTCACCTGACCTGCAAAGAACAATCCCTCGATAACCTTTGATTCCAAGGAATGTTTCAGTTGGGTAGGGTCGAAGAAATCGTATTCAATGGCATAGCCAGGACGATAAACTTTCAGGTCGCGAAGAGCAGAAATCTTCTTCAGCGCTTCAATCTGTACGTCCATTGGCAGTGATGAGGAGAAGCCATTCAGATACATTTCATTGGTGGTCTCTCCCTCAGGTTCCAAGAACAGCAAGTGCTGAGGACGTTCAGGGAAGGTAACTAGCTTGGTTTCTATCGAAGGACAATAGCGTGGACCTATCGATTGAATCTGTCCATTATAAAGGGGCGAGTCTGCCAATCCACTGCGAAGTGTCTCATGCACTTCCTCGTTCGTATAACATACCCAACAAGGAAGTTGTTCCAAAGGACGTTGTTCGCCCATATAGGAAAACTTATAATATCCGTTTTCGCCATCTTGGCGCTCCATGTCTTCGAAGTGAACACTCCGTTTGTCGATACGAACAGGGGTACCTGTCTTCATTCGAGCAGACCTGATTCCATGACGGGTGATGCTCTCTGTGAAGTGGGGGACGGCAGGTTCAGCTATGCGACCTCCAGGAACCATCTTTCGTCCGATATGCATCAGTCCGTTCAAGAATGTTCCAGCAGTAATGATAACTGCTTTGGCTCTTAGTTCACATCCCCAGATAGTCTTGACGCCAATAGCCTTTCCGTTTTCTACGATAAGCTCGTCAGCTTGGTCTTGCCAGATGTCAAGATTGGGAGTAGCATCAAGCATAGAGCGCCATTTCCATATAAACTTACCACGATCGCATTGTGCTCTAGGCGACCAAACAGCAGGTCCCTTGGAGCGATTCAGCATGCGAAACTGGATGGCTGTGGCATCAGTTACCAGCGCCATCTGTCCTCCTAAAGCGTCTATCTCACGTACTATCTGTCCTTTGGCAATACCACCAATGGCTGGGTTGCACGACATCTGTGCAATCTTGTTCATATCCATGGTGACGAGGCAGGTCTTTGCACCCATATTGGCTGAAGCTGTTGCAGCCTCACACCCAGCATGTCCGCCTCCAATCACTATAACGTCGTATTTCAGAATCATGTGGCAAAATTACAAAAACTATTGCAATTATCACATGAAAATCAGAAAAATACTATGTATTCTTAATAAGAATTACGATATGGGTCAAGTGCCAGGTCATCTTAAATGGTGGGCACATCCTCGATATGTGTAATCTCAGCTTCTCCTCCATAGGGAGTGCCAACAACTGTAATCACGTCGAATCGAATCTCTTGTCTGACGTTTTTGAATTTGATGTAATGGTTAATGGCTGCTCGCAGATTTTGCATCTTCATATAGTCCACAGCATCTTCTGGTTCGCCAAACACTCGATTGCGTCGAGCCTTCACTTCTACAAAGACTATTACCTCACCATCCGTAGCAATGATGTCGATATCGCGATGACCAGATTTCCAGTCTCGCTCTATGATAGTATAGCCTTTATGAATCAGATAATTGGCTGCTTGTTCTTCGCCCCAAGCACCCAGTTCGTTATTAGGAGTTAAAGCTTTCTTGCCCTTTACCTCTTTCGTCTTTGGCTTCGTCTCTTTCTTCGTCTTGCTTTTTCTAGTGCGTTTGGGTTTGAGAGCACTCTCGTCAATAGCATCCAGCATTGACATCTGTTTTTCTTTCAGATAATGAGTAACTGTAAAGCCTTGCTCTGCTATCTTCACCAGCAGGTAGCGTCGAGATATCCATGTTTCTTTCTCATCTGGCAATGCATGGTCTAATCTTCGCTTTGCCTGTTTGTTGTTAGTCTCTACCTGAGCAGACAACTCCAATGGTTTTGAAAGAATATTATATAAGGTGTCAGCAAAATAGGTTGCACTACGTTTCACACGCTCCAGGAACTCTTCGTCGTGTAGTTGTTCGATAGACATCGACATGATTTTCTGTTGCCATTTTCCAGCAACTTCAATAATATGTTTTTTGAAATCCATCAGCGTCTGGTCGTGCAACTTTTTCAGGGAAGCATAACTGTGATAGAAGAACTCAGCAAAGATGCGCACCATCGTTTCCTGCTGATAGAGTAGGGAACGGAAGTCGAATAGTTGTAACAACAGATAGCGCTCATATTCTTGTTTCAAGGCAGGCAGTTGTTGGATGCTCCTTTGTGCTTCCTCCTCCTGTTGAGCAATATAGGTGTCTACTCTTTCGTCGTTAATGATGGCACGAGTACCTAAAGGAGATGCCAGTATCAAACCTTCCAAAGAACGACAACGGCTAAGGGCTACGTACACCTGACCAGGAGCAAATGATTGATTGGCATCGATGATGGCACGATCGAACGTCAAGCCCTGACTCTTATGAATCGTGATGGCCCATGCTAGTCGCAAAGGATATTGTTTAAAGATTCCCTGTATCTCTGTTTCTATCTCTTTGGTTTCATCGTTCAGGGTATAGCGCGTGTTTTCCCATTCCAAAGGTTCCACTTCAATGGCTTCGTCGTCACCCTCACAAAGCACCAGAATCTTATAGGCATCCACATAGGTCACTCGTCCTATACGTCCATTATAATAAAGGTGTTCAATGGAAGGGTCGTTTTTGATGAACATCACTTGTGCTCCTTGTTTCAGTTCCAAGGTTTCTGCTGTGGGATAGGAGTATTCTGGAAAGGTGCCATTGATTTCTGCATGAAACAAATACGAACGCCCTTTTAGTTTCTTCAGCTCTGTCTCGTTATAGTAATTGGCTAACTGATTATGCGTAGTCAGACGAATGTATGGTTCCTCTGGTTTGGGAATGAAGGTAGGCAGACAGCGTGCATTCAACTGTTCCAACGTTTTTGGTGAAGGATGTCCCTCACGTATCTGGTTCAATATTTCGATGAACGACATGTCTTGCTGTCTATAGACATGATCCAGCTGAATGGTCACATAGTCTATCTGTTGCAATGCCTTCGAACCAAAGAAGTAAGGTGTGTCGTAATAGGGTTTGAGAATCTTTTCGTCTTCTGGCGTAACAACGGGAGTCAACTGTGCCAAGTCGCCAATCATCAACAACTGTACTCCTCCAAAAGGCTGGTAGTGGTCACGAAAACGTCGAAGTATTGTATCAATGGCGTCCAGCAAGTCTGCACGTACCATACTAATCTCATCAATAATCAAGAGGTCTATGGAAGCAATGATCTTTCGCTTCTCACGTCCAAAATCAAACTTGCTCTCTAGTTTTGCTCCAGGCACATAAGGAGTAAAAGGCAGTTGGAAAAACGAATGGATGGTAACCCCACCGGCATTGATAGCTGCCACACCTGTGGGGGCAACCACGATGGGTCGCTTACGCGATTTTTCTACTATTGTCTTTAGAAATGTGGTCTTTCCTGTTCCTGCTTTTCCTGTCAAAAAAATACTTCTCCCAGTATTCTCAACAAAGTCCCACGCAGTGCGCAATTCGTGATTTTCTACCATTGTTTTAATCCAATTTGACTGCAAAGTTAATAATTTTTTGTATAATTAACCCTTTTTCTAGCGAAAACGTTTGCGGATTTCATAAATTTGTAGTAAATTTGTAGCCCCATAGTGCGCCTGCGTACTTATTATTGAGTATTTATTATTAATTTTAATTTCAATATTTTATGTGGTTAATCAATTCATCAATTGGTCGTAAGGTTGTAATGTCCGTAACGGGTATTGCGCTGATTCTGTTCTTGACATTCCACTGTTGCATGAACATTGTTGCGCTGTTCTCTGGCGAGGCTTACAACATGATTTGCGAATTGCTGGGTGCCAACTGGTATGCTGTAGTGGCTACTATCGGTCTGGCTGCCCTTGCTGTCATTCACATTGTCTTTGCGTTCATCCTGACAGCGCAGAACCGTACCGCTCGTGGCAACAGTCGCTATGATGTGGCAACAACGGTAAATGCTGGTAAGGTTGAGTGGGCTTCTAAGAACATGCTCGTGCTGGGTATCATTATCCTCCTGGGCCTGTTGCTCCACTTGTTCAACTTCTGGTACAACATGATGTTTGCCGAAATCGTAGGCTTCAGTGCAGGTCATCTGCCCTCAGACGGCTTTGCATTCATCATCGACACCTTCAGCAATCCTGTCTATGTTGTGCTCTATGTTATCTGGCTGTGCGCTATCTGGTTCCACCTGACTCACGGCTTCTGGAGTGCTATGCAGACTTTGGGTGTCAGTGGTAAGATCTGGTTCTGCCGTTGGAAGGTCATAGGCTTCATCTACACCACCCTGCTGATGCTGGGCTTCCTGGTTGTCGTGCTGGCTTTCGCCTTCAAGTTGGCTCCGAGCCTCTATTGCTATGCAGGCTGCTGCTAATTGTTAAACCTTAAATTACTTTGAAAGTTATGGCAAAAGTATTAGATTCAAAGATTCCCGCAGGTCCAGTACCTGAGAAATGGAAGGAATATAAGGCTCATCAGCGCTTGGTAAACCCCAAGAACAAGCTGAAGCTCGACGTGATTGTGGTAGGTACCGGTCTGGCTGGTGCTTCTGCTGCTGCATCACTCGGTGAGATGGGCTTCAACGTGATTAACCTGTGCATTCAGGACTCTCCCCGTCGTGCACACTCTATCGCCGCTCAGGGTGGTATCAATGCCGCCAAGAACTATCAGAACGACGGCGACTCTGTCTATCGTCTGTTCTACGATACCGTCAAGGGTGGTGACTATCGTGCTCGCGAAGCTAACGTTTATCGTCTGGCTGAGGTATCAAACAATATTATCGACCAGTGTGTTGCTCAGGGCGTTCCCTTCGCTCGTGAGTATGGTGGTATGCTGGCTAACCGCTCTTTCGGTGGTGCTCAGGTAAGCCGTACATTCTACGCTAAGGGGCAGACCGGTCAGCAGCTGTTGCTGGGTGCCTATAGCTCACTGAGCTGTCAGGTAAATGCCGGTAAGGTAAAGCTCTACACCCGTTACGAGATGGAAGACGTGGTCATCGTTGATGGTCGTGCCCGTGGTATCATCGCCAAGAATCTCGTTACCGGTAAGCTGGAGCGTTTCAGCGCGAATGCCGTAGTCATCGCTACTGGTGGATATGGCAACACTTACTTCCTCTCTACCAACGCTATGGGATGTAACTGTACTGCCGCTGTCCAGTGCTATCGTAAGGGTGCTTACTTTGCTAATCCTTCATACGTTCAGATTCACCCCACCTGTATCCCCGTTCATGGCGACAAGCAGTCTAAGCTGACGCTGATGTCTGAGTCGCTGCGTAACGATGGGCGTATCTGGGTTCCCAAGAAGATAGAGGACGCTAAGGCTCTGCAGGCTGGTACCAAGCAGGGTTGGGAGATTCCCGAGGAGGATCGCGACTACTATCTGGAGCGCCGCTATCCTGCCTTCGGTAACCTCGTTCCCCGTGACGTTGCATCTCGTGCCGCTAAGGAGCGTTGCGACAAGGGCTTCGGCGTGAACAACACCGGTCTGGCTGTGTTCCTCGATTTCTCAGAGTCTATCAACCGCCTGGGTCTCGATGTCATCATGCAGCGTTACGGCAACCTCTTCGAGATGTACGAGGAGATTACGGATGTATTCCCTGGAGACGTAGCCAACGAGATCAATGGTGTGAAGTACTACAAGCCCATGATGATCTATCCCGCTATCCACTACACCATGGGTGGTATCTGGGTTGACTACGAGCTGCAGACCACTATCCCTGGTCTCTTCGCTATCGGTGAGTGTAACTTCTCTGACCACGGTGCCAACCGCCTCGGTGCTTCTGCGCTGATGCAGGGCTTGGCCGATGGTTATTTCGTACTGCCTTACACCATCCAGAACTATCTGGCTGATCAGGCTGTATGGCCGAAGGTTTCTACCGATCTGCCTGAGTTTGAGGAGGCTGAGAAGAAGGTTGACGCCGAGATGGATCGCCTGCTCAATATCAAGGGTAAGCGTTCTGTTGATTCTATCCACAAGGAGCTCGGCCACATCATGTGGGAGTATGTCGGCATGGGTCGCACCGCTGAGGGTCTGAAGACAGGTCTGAAGAAGATGCATGAGCTGGAGAAGGAGTTCGACGAGAACCTGTTCGTGCCTGGCACGAAGGAGGGTCTGAACGTAGAGCTTGACAAGGCTATCCACCTGCGCGACTTCTTCACCATGGGTCAGCTCGTTGCTTTCGACGCTCTCTCTCGTAACGAGTCCTGCGGCGGTCACTTCCGCGAGGAGTACCAGACCGAGGAAGGCGAGGCAAAGCGCGACGACGAGAACTACTTCTACGTAGGTTGCTGGGAGTACAAAGGCAAGGGCAACGAGCCCGAGCTCATCAAAGAGCCGCTGGAGTACGAGGCTATTAAGGTACAGACACGTAACTATAAGAACTAATGTGCAAGCCGAATGCAATGCCAAGCTTGCTTGAGCATTGCTGAGGCGAAGCCATTAAGTCATCAAAGATAACTTAAGAATTATGGCAAAGAATATTTCATTTACAATAAAGTTCTGGCGCCAGAACGGCCCCAAGGACGCAGGTCATTTCGATACCCACGAAATGCACGACATTCCCGATGACACCTCGTTCCTCGAGATGCTCGACATCCTGAACGAGGAACTCATCAACGAAGGCAAGGAGCCCTTCGTGTTCGACCACGACTGCCGCGAGGGTATCTGCGGTATGTGCTCTCTGTATATTAACGGAACGCCTCACGGCAAGACGGAGCGCGGTGCCACCACTTGTCAGCTCTATATGCGCCGCTTCAACGATGGTGACGTCATCACCGTCGAGCCTTGGCGCTCAGCTGCCTTCCCCGTCATCAAGGACTGTATGGTTGACCGCAACGCCTTCGATAAGATTATCCAGGCTGGCGGCTATACCACCATCCGCACCGGTCAGGCTCAGGATGCCAACGCTATTCTGATTCCGAAGGAGGATGCCGACGAGGCTATGGACTGCGCATCTTGCATCGGCTGTGGCGCTTGCGTCGCTGCTTGTAAGAACGGCTCGGCTATGCTCTTCGTATCGTCTAAGGTTAGCCAGCTCGCCCTGCTTCCCCAGGGTCGCGTAGAGGCTGCCCGTCGTGTGAAGAACATGATTGCCAAGATGGACGAGCTCGGCTTCGGTAACTGCACCAACACTCGCGCCTGCGAGGCCGTTTGTCCGAAGAACGAGACCATCGCCAACATCGCCCGCCTCAACCGCGAAATGATTAAGGCTAAGCTTGCTGATTAATGTAATTACACCTTATTTATAATAAGAGCGCCGCAGAGAAGATACTTGCGGCGCTCTTTAGTTCTGCATATTGTTTCTTTGTTCTGCATGTTGCTGTGTCACAGCAACAAACTCTACAGCAAGCCACTCAACGCTCATCCCTCGCAAATAGCCTTCGCCATTTCGTTCAGCTCCAGGCATTGCCCCCTTTTAATCGTCACCTTCTCATTATGATGCTCCCAAGGCGCCAGTATTAGTAGCTGCCCTCTGGCGCAGGCATCCATCCTCATACCGCCAGGCTTTGCCAAATCCGTAAAGCCATTTTCTTGCAGATAAACCAGTGGCAACCCTTCCTCAAACGCTGCCCTCATGATAGCCTTCTCTCCTTGTGAAATAGCTGGTGACACCAGCACCGCCCCTTGCCGTGCGGCACAAAGGCATTCATTCGTCTTCGCTTGTAAATCGTTCTCGCTGATGCTTCTTGAGCACTGCACCTGTATCTTTACCGGCCTTTCCAATAAAAACCGATTGCCAATAGCCGAAAAGCTGAGGCCAGCGAATGTCAGCCCCCTCTGTACCTTAAACAAATCAGGGTTCTCCCGCTTCATCAGCAGTCGCCGTGGGTTATCCTTTAGGTAGTTCATCCATCGCTCCAGTTGTCCATCCCTCAATAGTATTTGGTCGTTGAAACCTTTCGCAAACAGCAGCCCGTTCTCCCTTTTCTGTTGTGCGTGTTGCTGTGCCACAGCAACAAACTCAACGGGCATTAGCTCGCGGAACGCTTTATTACACGCCTGCTTCACGCCCAGCAACACCTTCCCCAGCGGCTTCTCCATCCGTTCTTTCACAAAAAGGATGGCGTGCAGATGGTCGGGCATCATCTGTAGTGCCACCACTTTCATCTCTCGATGATGGCTGCCTATCGTTTGCCAAATCTTTGCCACAGCCTCACCCAATGGCGCCAGCTGGATGTGAGGCGCCTCCGGCGATGGCTCTACGGCCTCACTTTTTCCCACCACTTGGCCAAAGAGCGGTTTCCGCCCCTCCGTCACCATCGTTACCATATACATCCGCCGCGCTGTGTAGTCGTTATCTACACAGCGTCGTTGCATCGAAGGTTTCTTCTCGCCCGCAAATGCCTTCTGGCTTTCAAATGTTGCTCTATCCATAGTTTTGTAGTGCAAAGATACATCTTTTCCTCAAAATTGTTTTATAATTCAAACAGATTTCGTAAATTTGCACTCACTATTCATACGGGTTCAGATAGTAATTAACAGTGTTGTAATGAATCAAGATTACAATTCCATTTTCCAATTCACTGGAGGGATGATGCTGGCGTCTTTTGCCGCCTTTCTTATGCATCCTTTGTTATGGATGCAGGCGATGGCTGGCAACCCATTTGATAGTATTTTTTTATGGGTTGGAGTTACATACCTTCTTGTTTATGGTTTCATTGGCATGTTTGTCTACTGGAAATGCTGGCAACTTTCATGGAAGAAACAAGCATTATTGGCTTTCTGTATTATAAATGCAATATTAGCAATAGTTCTTTTTGTAAACTTAAGCTGGCCCAGATATATAGAGATTGACGGGATCAAAGAGCGGCGATATATAGATGCGATGACTTTCTTGATGATTCTTGTGACCAGTACTTTTGCCTCTCTCTTATCGGCTATTCCCATAAGTCTATGCTGTTATTATTTCAAAAAAGGTAATTGAATAAAGAACAAGATTTATTTTCTCCGTACCCAGACTTTATGCGAGCCGGCTCCTTTGGTTTTGATGCCTGAATTAGGGTCGGCGACGAGTTTGATGAGTTCTCGTGAGGCTGCGCTGCGACTGAGGCGGTTGAGGTTGGCGTATTCTTGGAGTGTGATGAAACCGTGCTGGTCAATGTGGGTTAGGGCGCGTTGCAGGCGCTCCTCATGAGAATAAGGTGAGGGTGCGGTAGGATTGCCAGTTGTTCGCTCGAAAGTATTCTCCTTGTTAATGTCTTCAACCAGCTTTTTGTCTACCTTGAAGTTCACGCCCTTGACTCGGACATGATGGTATTTCTTCTTAGAAGATGGCTCCTGGGCTTCCTGTGGGTCTTCGCTATCCTCCTGGTTATCAGCGAATTCCAACGACAACGAAAACACACCCAGGTTATCGATTTTCATGGTGTGTCCCAGAGGGAGATACGACTTCATGACCACTCCTAAAGTGTCAAGTACGCCACGAATGGTAGCCTGGCTGAAAGCCGGAGAATTGATGTGAATGAGCTCAACAACCTTGTCGTAGTCGAACTCTGTATAGACTTGCATTTTGGGGAATATTCTTCCCTTTTTGCCATTGCCCATACCTGCGGGCATTTCCTTTACTACATAATTTGCCATATTATCCTATTTTATTTTATTTCAAGCTTTGAAATGTATATCCCCAACTTTGGTATCAACATTTCAGACTTTGGGATGTTAATCCCAAACTTTGCAACAAAAAGTTTCTGCAAGGATAATGCTTTTATCTTAAAGAACCAAAAATATAATCAACAATCAACAAAAATGCGTATCTTTGCAGCATTATCTAAAGAATGACGACTATGAACATTGGAGACAAGGCGCCTGAGATATTGGGCAAGGACGAGCAGGGACGGGACATCCGTCTGAGTGATTACAAGGGACGTAAGCTGGTGCTGTATTTCTATCCGAAGGACAACACAAGCGGGTGTACCGCTGAGGCTTGCAGCCTGAGAGACCATTACGGTGAGTTGCAAGGGGCTGGCTATGAAGTAGTAGGTGTAAGCAAGGATAGCGCTGCCTCACACGTGAAGTTCAAGGAGAAGCACGAACTGCCTTTCCCGCTGATTGCCGATGTTGATAAGACGCTGTTGCAGGCGATGGGCGCTTGGGGCGAGAAGGTGATGTACGGCAAGAAGACCGAAGGTACCATCCGCACCACCTTTATTATTAATGAGGAGGGCATCATAGAGCAGATTTTTGCAGGCAAACAGGTGAAGACCAAAGAACACGCTGAGCAGATATTACAATTGTAGCTTTGTGAATGATATGATATAACGAGATACCATCATCTAAAGAATAACAGACAATGAAGAAACTATTATTATCCATTGCAGCTATGACAGCTATTACCACCCTGGTTCAGGAGCAGGATTTTGCAGGCAAGCGTACAACCCCCGATGGCACTGACTATAAGTTTACCGTAACGGGACGTGGAATGGATGGCAAGGAATCTTCTTCCATCATCTATTTCACTGTAGGCAAAGGTGCTGATGCCAAACCCGAGTTTACACAAGTGGTTCGCTGATAATAGATGGATTTAAACGAACTGATAACGGTTGTAAACGATGCGGTGTGGGGCTACGTGCTCATCTTCGCACTGGTGGGGTGTGGTCTGTGGTTCACATGGCGCACCCACTTCATGCAATTCCGCATGATAGGTGAGATGTTTCGAGTGCTGACAGACTCGGCAGTCGACTCCTTGGAATCGCATGTCGGAGAAATGAATACCCAACAACGTCGCATCTCTTCGTTTCAAGCCTTTGCAGTCAGTGTCGCTACCCGTGTTGGAACGGGCAATCTGGCTGGCGTTGCTTCCGCCATAGCCATAGGCGGTCCTGGAGCCGTGTTCTGGATGTGGATGATTGCGCTGGTGGGCTCAGCAACAGCTTTCGTTGAGTCAACACTAGCACAACTGTTTAAACAAAAACACAAGGACTCGTATATCGGCGGTCCTGCCTATTACATCCAGCGCGGACTGCACCAGCGTTGGCTCGCCATCACGTTTGCCGTGTTGATCACTTGTCAGTTCGGACTCTCCAATAACTCCATTCAGGCCAATACCATCTGTGGTGCCATGCAAGAAGCCTTCGGATGGTCGCCTGTATGGGTGGGTGCTGCTTTGGCAGCCTTAGGACTCATCATTGTCTTTGGCGGCATCCAGCGCATTGCAATGGTTTGTGGTGTGTTGGTGCCCATCATGGCCATTGGCTACTTGGTGTTAGCCATCATCGTTGTCGTGATGAACATCGAGCTGATACCCCATGTCTTCAAAGTCATCGTGCTCGACGCCTTTGGTATTGAACAGATAGCCGGAGGCGGAATAGGAGTCACAATCATGTATGGCGTAAAGCGAGGCTTGTTCTCAAATGAGGCAGGCGAGGGTAGTGCACCTAATGTGGCTGCTACGGCTACGGTAACTCATCCTGTGAAACAAGGCCTTATTCAGGCGTTGGGAGTCTTTACGGATACATTGCTGGTTTGCTCATGCACAGCCTTTATTATCCTCATCAGCGGCCTCTATAACGTGCCTGAACTTAACGGCATTGCCCTGACGCAGTCGGCATTGCAGTCTGAGATTGGTTCGGCAGGTCCTGTGTTTATAGCCATTGCCATTCTGCTCTTTGCCTTCTCCAGCATCATTGGCAATTATTATTATGGTGAGGCCAACATCCGTTTTATCACACCCAATACGAAGGTGATGACCGCTTACCGCATCTTCTCAGCAGGTGTGATGGTGATGTTTGGTGCACTCGCCAGCTTTGAGCTTGTCTGGAACATCGTCGACTTCTTCATGGCCTTCCTGACCGCCAGCAACCTAATTGCCATCATGCTCTTAGGCCGTTATGCCTTCCGTTTGCTCGACGACTATCGCAGTCAGAAACGACGTGGCATCAAGGAGCCCACGTTCCATCGCAGTCAACTGCCTGAATTGGAAAACGAGCTGGAGTGTTGGGAATAACAATCTTGGCTTTTACTCTACCCTTATGCACATCATGGTGAGGTCATCATTCGGTTCGGCCCCATTGCGATGCTCCTTCACTTCCGCAGCAAGTGTTTCTATGACTTGCTGTGACGATTCGAAGTGTGTGTTACGCAGAATGCTGAGCAGACGCTCATTACCAAACTGTTTCAGTTGACGGTTTTCTGCTTCGTTAAGTCCGTCAGTATAGATAAACAAGGGGCGTCCTTTGATGGATTCAATTTCTTCACCGATATACTGCAATCCTGCCCATAGTCCGAAAGGTGCGTTCGACTCCATTTTCAGGAAGTCGCCATGCGATGGTGTGCCTCCGATGACAGGTGGGTTATGACCTGCATTACAGAATGACAAGTGTCCGCTCTTTAGGTCAAGGAGTCCAAGGAAGAATGTCACGAATACTCCGTTCTCATTATCTTCACCAGAGAGTGCATCGTTCATCTGAGTACAAATTTCTGCAGGCTGCAATCCTTGCTTGGCCAGGGTCAGGAACAATCGCGTAGCCTGTGCCATAAACAACGAAGCAGGCACTCCCTTACCACTCACGTCGCCCACACAGAAGTAGAGTTGGTCCTCGTTTATCACATAGCCGTATAGGTCGCCACCCACCTCACGTGCCGGAGTCATTGAGGCATACATATCCAATCCTTTTCGATTGGGGAATGTGCTGGGCACCATCGACATCTGGATGTCACGGGCAATGCGTAGTTCACTCTCTATGCGCTCTTGTCCCGCTTTCATCTTTGCCAGTCTGCGTGTTGCCAACAATCTCAGCCAAATAAAGATGACAATAGCTATCAAGACAATGGCTACGATGACAATCATCAGGTACAGCCTTTGGCGTTCGTTCTGCATACGTTCGCGCTCAGCCTGCATCTTCAGTTCGTCCACCTCGAAGCGCTTGTTCAGTTCGTTCAATTGCTGGCGTGTCTCTTCTCGGTTGATGGAAACCAGCAGGTCATGGTGTTCATCCAGATTGCTATAAGCCTCCTTCCATTGTCCTAAGCCTGATAGGATTTGTGCGCGCTGTCTCAGAATCTCTGCATAGGCATTGACATCCAGTTCTTTGGCTCCAGGCAGTTGCTGGTTGCTCAGCTTGAGCGCCTCTGCATAGTTCTTTCGTTCAATGGCCAGTTGTGTTCGATAACCCAAAACCTCATTACGGGTTATCTGCGACCAACCCGTTGATTCAATGTGCTTTACTACAGAATCGACTTGCTCAGAAGCCTTATCCCAATCTTTCTTCATCATATAGTAGATGTAGCACGAATGATGGTAATAATAAAGCCAGTTTTCGAATTGTTTGGAAGGAATACTTGTATCCTTACGACACTCGGTAATGTATGCATACCATTCGTCCAGCGTCTTATGCATCTTCAGCGTGTCTTTCAGGCCTTTCAGTTCTGTGGTGTAATACACGTAGATGGTGTTTTTCAGAAAGGCATCCGCATCATCTGGAAAGATGGCAAGAGCCCGTTCGTAGCTGCGAGCAGACTCTTTACGATTCAACTGGTTGTCATAGACCAGTCCTTTGATGTATTCAGCAACGGTCAGTCCGTACTTGTTATCTCGTTTCGTAGCATCGTCGTGTATTTCCTGAGCTACTTTGATGGCCATATTGGTCTCGCCACTGAAGTTATATTCCTGACCCAGCAGCATCCACGTGTCGTAATAGTCGGCCCAGAGCTCGTGTTCGCGACAGAAGTCCAGCACCTCAGGCACCTTCATCACCAGGCTGTCGTGGATGTTGTTGTTATAGTAATACGCCAGCACCTTATATTGCAGTTGTGCCTCTTTGGTCCATTTCTTGTTGGCTTTCTCAAGAGTGTTGTTTTCTGTTGCATTATCAGCATCATTACCGCTGCGAGTACTGCAAGCAGCTATCAGTGTTACCAAAAAGAGGACGATGAGGGAGTAGGACTTCTTCATATTTCTTTCTTTAGATTGTGTGCAAAGTTACGAATAAGCGAGTAAAAAACCAAATATTATTTGTTTATTTGCTCATATCATCGTATCTTTGCGCGTGAAAATGGATATGGATAGAACGAAGGACATATATCGGGTGACGTTGGTGGGCAGCGTGATAAACGTTGTCCTGTTGCTTTTCAAGTTTGTTGCAGGCATCATAGGTCATAGTGCTGCGATGCTTGCCGATGCCGTTCACTCCCTTTCTGACTTTGTGACAGATGTCATCGTGCTGGTGTTTATCCGCATCAGTGGCAAGCCTCAGGATAAGTCGCACGATTATGGTCACGGCAAATACGAGACATTGGCAATGACACTGATAGGCGTTGCTTTGCTGTTGGTGGCTTTAGGCATCCTGAACAGTGGAGCTATGAAGATCAAGTTGTGGCTGGATGGCGAACAGCTGGAGGCTCCTGGTACCATTGCCTTGTGGGCAGCCTTGTTGTCTGTGGTTTTGAAGGAAGGCGTCTATCGTTATTCCATGATCAAGGCGCGCCAATTGAACTCACCTGCCGTTGAGGCTAATGCGTGGCATCATCGCAGCGATGCCCTTTCTTCCATAGGTACGGCTGTAGGTATTGGTGGTGCCATCTTCCTAGGTCAGCGCTGGACCGTATTGGATCCCATCGCTTCTGTTGTGGTAGGCATCTTCATCGTCAAGGTATCAGTCAGTCTGTTGCGCAGAGGCATTGGCGATTTGTTGGAACAATCGTTGCCTGATGCTGTTGAGGAGGAAATCTTGCAGCTGGTTGCCGCATTGCCAGGCCTCTCGAAACCTCACGACCTTCGTACACGAAGAATCGGCAACCATTATGCCATCGAATTGCATATTCTGATGGATGGCAACATCACCCTTCGTGAAGCCCACGACAAGGCTTCGGAAGTGGAAGAGACATTAAAAAGCTACTATGGGCAGGAAACCCATGTGGCTGTGCATGTGGAACCAAAAGACGACTAATCCTTATTTCACTTTCCAGACATTCAGTACAATACCCTTGAACTCCTGTGTCCATTCGGGCTGACAGACAAAGAGGGCATTGTTCAGCCATGCATAACGGCTGTCGGCAGGTGCCTCGAACTGAGGCGCAGCCTTGAAGTAGAATGACGGTTGACCATTTGCATCCTTTCCGTTATAGATAATGCCACGATTTCTCACGTGAATGTTCACACCATCATCAGTACGGATGCAATAGATAGCTTCCAACTCCGTCCTGCTGCCGTCTGCAGAGGCTAACTGATAGTCGGCACCCCCATTCAGTATTGTACCTTTTATTAATGGACCCTCAAATGTTCCTCCTGTAATCGGAATGACAAGTCGTTTGCCGTGAGGTGTTTCTCCCACGCTGAAGGCTTGGTCTATGTGTACTCTCAACTGCAGGGCAAACTCCAGTTGTGGAGTGTCCTTGGGTGGATAGGTCTGCGCTTGGATGGTCAACATCGTAACCATCAGCATCACCAGGGTCATAGTAATCTTTTTCATCATCTTTCGTTTTCAGATTCATCGTCACAAAGATACATAAAGTTAAGTGCAGAACAAAAAGATTTAAACTTTTTTATACTGAAACGGGTTTTCCACCCTTACTTTTTTCGACCATGGGGTCTCTAAGTTTGCACTCTGATAGAGAATATCAGTGAAGAATTTGCTCAATACCGGCCAATTCCTTACCTTTGTTGTCAGAAGGAGGAAAAGGCCGACAGGAAAGGGAAACTATCACGGGG